>Ga0126342_10020938_pt1 | contig 10951 bp, 10 predicted proteins | sample Cyp1metagenome_FD_92528 | JGI IMG/M metagenome (GOLD analysis project Ga0126342, IMG submission 92528) | Coral microbial communities from Lord Howe Island, Old Settlement Bay, Australia - Cyphastrea 1 metagenome | ecosystem: Host-associated > Invertebrates > Cnidaria > Coral ... | reverse complement strand
GTTGTGTGATGTATTGTTGTGCGATGTATTGTTGTGTGATGTACTGTTGTGTCATGTATTGTTGTGTGATGTATTGTTGTGTTACGTATGGTTATCTGATGTATTCTTGTGTGATGTATTGTTGTGTGATGTATTGTTATGTGATGTATTGTTGTGTGATGTATTGTTATCTGATGTATTGTTATGTGATGTATTGTTGTGTGATGTATTGTTATGAGATGTATTGTTATTTGATGCATTGTTAAGTGATGTATTGTTATGTGATGTATTGTTGTGTGATGTATCGTTATGTGATGTATTATTGTGTGATGTTTTGTTATGTGGTGTATTGTTATGTAATGTATTGTCATTTGATGTTTTGCTATGTGATCTATTGTTATGTGATGTATTGTTGTGTGATGTATCGTTATGTGATGTTTTATTATAATTGTGTGATGTATTGTTATGTGATGTATTATTGATGTATTGTCTATACGGTATTGTTGTGATGTATTGATGTATTGTTGTGTGATGCATTGTCATGTGATGTATTGTTTTTGATTTCCAGTCATTTGTAACTCGGAAGATTGCTTCTCAACTTCCTTTGATAAATAAATCTGTCTCTCTCTCTCTCTCTTTCTACGCCGGCTTCGCCACAACGGTGAGGAATGGACTGTAAATTTCTACGGTTCATAATTGAATAATTAGTGACTAATATTGACTAATTAGTGCTCAAGTTCTTCATGCAGGCCTTCTGAAAGTGGCCGTGGGACAGCAACCGGTCCAGTCCGCTCCCCACCAAGACCTGTCGCCAAGGTTCAACCAGTTCAACGCACAAGTCCTTTCCATTCCTTTCCACGGGTCCATATAGGTCCTATGTTCCTCCGAGTCCCGAATGGGTGCCACAAAGTTTGAGCTGGGCTAGCGTTCTCACGGCTTAGGATGGATATTAAGGCAAGCATAGGCAAGCCAGAACCCCTGCATGCGAATTGTCTCCAAGTGTCAGAACATCGGCACAGAAAGGATAAGATAGCACGGCCTGCCTTGACATCAGCCTGGAAAGCTGTTAGTTCACGCCTGGAGGAGAAAAAAAGAAGCGGATACGGAGAACCACATGCATCACATGCACTGTTAAAGTCGGACATGGTGAAGTGGGCGAAGGTTCTTTCTCGGCCTGAGCTGGCTCTGCTCATCACTAATTGCTGCGACCGCCTCACAGGCGAAAACCACATGTGGACAAGTCATGACAAGTCCAAGTGGTTTCAAGGAGCAGAGTGGTGCACCGGGTAGAGTGAGGCCCTCCTTTCTCGATCACAAAATGAACGAGGAAAAGAGCTGCTCCAGAGCATATCAATCTTAAAATAATCTTGAAAAAGAACAAAGCAGAGGGATGTCACTGTGCCTGTGAGTGAACTGTGTAAACCTGCCATTGCCTTTTGCAACATGCTTCTGACCGCGCAGACACTGCAAAAAAGAACGATGATTCTTCCCAGGAAGACCTGAAACTGCATCTGAGCATGTGCGCTCCACTGCCTGAGGCCCAACAGCAGAACTGACACAGTTAAGAGTAGTTAAGACCGAAGAAAGTTGCAAAGTGACTTGGGATATGACGGCCCGTTTTCTTAACAAGTTCGCAAATTCATCCCATCCAACTGGTGTATTTGCACTGATCCATACTGATCACGGTACAGCTGTCTGGCAACACTAGTTCAATGGTTTCCACTATTTTCCTGGGAATACTCAGTCCAGCCTCAGGGCTTCTTGCATCTGCTCTCGGGTCCTTTCCTTGCGCCTGGCGGTTTAAACATGTTTAAACTGAAGTTGCTCAAGCCACTCAACGCAAGGTGCAGGGATGTGCAAGGTGAACAAACTAAGAGGGAAAGTGTTGCAAACATTTGCAAACCTTGTTTAAACATGTTTAAACACCTGTTTGTCTTGTTTGCTAATGTTTCCAGGTGAGGATTATGGTCTGCAGGGATGGTCTTTGAATGGCCCTTGCCACAGCCACCCTTGCCTTAAAGCAATATCTCTGGCTGCAGCCATCTGCCTCGAGGCCTCCAGGCGACTGCTACTGAAATCCTGGTCATGCCGCGAATTCGCCAGTAGCAGCCGTTGCTCATCGGTGGCTTTCTGCTGGGAGATCGTCTCGATTTCATCACTTTGGATGCCTCGGTTACGCATCTCTGTGGTTGCGCATACACTTCGTGACTTCATTGTACTTCTCTGGTTGCGCATACACTTCACAAGTTGTTGTGTCACTTTTGTTTTGTGAATGAGGCCAGACCTGCCAGCCGCCAAAAACATTTGATATCGACTCTTCTCTAGGGTGGCTAACTCAGCTAACTCGGTCACCCGTCTTTCAAACCCAAGGAGGCCACATTGAGTCCTAGCTTCGGATCTGCTCAACCAACCGTCGATTCGTATCCTTGAGGGCTGCCAATGCACGCACCAACTCCTCGTGCTTTTGGACCTGTCTCACCATCTCCCGGTTCACACTCTCACAACCTGAGCGTCTCATCGCACGGTCTGGGCACTGTACATCACTTACTCTGGGTTTCCATGATTGTCTCTGTGTAATTTGATGATTTTGATGTGATTTGTTTGTATCTGGCAGCCATCTGGCAGCCCTAGAGATCCTAGCGGATCCGCCAAGGATCTTCAGTGATGGGACGTGTTTAGTTTAAGTTAAATGCCTAGCAACGACGCTGGGACTCCTCCAAGGATCTGAGAAAATCGCTGCTCTCCTCGTCCCGTTGCAGCTCGGCCAGCCCTTGTACCAGCTGTCGGGCTTTCAAAACTCCTCCCAGAGGATTGCACGCATGGGGCATCATATGGCATAGCAACTATATGCAGCTATATGCAACAATTATGCAACTATAGGTCCAATTTATTTCTGAATTTCATCCTTGACGTTCCGCAAGACATTGAAATTTGGAACTCAAAGAATAACATGCTATCAGTGAATGCGATTGCAATTGGGAGATATTGGGAGTAATTATGAGGTGGGGTACGACGTATGACAACCTTTTTCGCGGAAGAAATCTGAATTGGACTTGGCTCCACCTTCAGTTGCAGTATATATGTTTTCGTCATGGAAGCTGATTGAGAAGTGACGCATAGTGACGCAAATAAAATGCTGCCTGCTGAACCAAAGTCTTCTGCTGACAAAAGGCCGCTTGGTGCAGGACCGGGCAAGAAAATTCACCGGAAGGACAAAGTAACACTCTGGCATCCCGCATCAAAAATCTGCTTCAACTGGTTTCTACCAAGTATCAACTATGAACGTGTTTGGCAAGTGGTGGCTGTCTTGTCTGATGGCCGACCCGTGGTGTATAATGGCATTGTCGTGGCATTGTCATGAATTGTCGTGGGTGTCCTGACCCGACCTGGCTGGCATCCAGGGACAAAAAGCCTTGCAGCTGACGCTGCAAGCTTTGCCCGAAGGAAGCCCAGGCTGTTCGCACAGCATCGAGCTCCGACGAACTCTTGGCTAACCTCACCAGAGCAATAATCTACAAGATCTACAAGGTACAGTGTCTTGCACTTGGCCAGTGGTTACCCATTTGGTCGGCAGGCATCAGTCATCTCTGATGTCAACTGATCCTCGCACTTCGCCAAAAATTCTAAAGCGCCCTCGAAGTTTTTGGGTTGCATGGATATGCACCATGATGCACCATGTGCAACAATGTGCAACAATGTGCAACAATGTGCAACAATGTGCAACAATGTGCAACATGTAACCTTCGCCGCTTTGGCCCTGCCAAGCCACTCCTGCTGGAGATGTAGTTCCCCCACAACGGCGAGGGCTTCTGATCGGGCGCCAGGACTTTGAAGACTTCGGGAGTCTTTGACGCCCTCCATGGCACGCCATGAAGATCCATTGCCAAAAGGTTGCCGGTCACTGCAGCGCTAAAAATCACGCGGCCTATATGCTAAAACCAGCTGAAACGCCTGTCACTCCTGCTGTCCCATTGTTCCAGTTGGTGCATTGAATGGTAACAAGTTCAAAGCCTCAAGCCCTGTCTATACATGATCTACCTGCCTCTGTCATGCAAACAATTCCAAAGTAGACCAAGCATGGAAACACAATTTCCATCAATTTCCGTGCTTGCAACTATTGAAAAGTGTTGCATGTCTCAGTGACATGTCCGCCTCTCTGCGGAATCTTGACTTCTTAGCCACTTGCATCAAGCTGGTTTTCTAGCAGCTGCGGAACGGCATGATATGGCATGATGAAGCGCATAGTCCTTCCTAGGTAATTACCCATTCCATCCCATTCCCTACGACTACAAGATACTACGAGACATTAGTGACACTAGTGTATCTAGCAGAATCTAGCATGAAAACCCACCATCGGATGCCCATGACCACATGGCCGACCCAAACCTCTGAAGTTCCATCTCGCGCCGCTTGCGTCACCGCTTGGGCAACATCTTTTTCCAACACTTGCTGCCACGATCAGTCGATCCGCAAACCTGGCAAGTTGGACCCTGGGATCATGAAAGGTACCGTATTGAGTTTCCCCACTACATCCACTACATTGTCACTACATCCCTACAATATCCAACAACCACTTTGCTCATTTCGCCTCACCACACTCTCATCAACTTTCATCATCTTTCATCATCTTTCATCTACAATTTGCAACTTCTAGTGGGGAACTCTTCGTAACGATGGCCTTCGCCCATCTCCAATCCGAGTTGCTTCCAAAGCCTTCAGCGCACGGCAAAGTGCCACAGGCAAGATGCATTTGATGCCAAATTGACACATGACTTTGTTGCTCAAATTGATGGCATTTGAAACGGCACTGGAGTGATAGGATGTGATAGGATGTGATAGGGCGTGGAAATCTCAGGTCCCCCGCATCTCATCCACCAATTTGGCTTGGGATGGTGTGAGCTCCTCTCTCCAGGAACCTAAGTGGCAGCAAGATCGAGCCAGCGGATCTCAGGCTGCCAGCATCTGCCAGCGGTTCAAGCTGCAACTGATAACTTCCAGCAGGCTGACGGTGCGCTGGACTTTTTGAGGACGCAGAGGGAGACTCATGGTCTTCGCCCGTGGCTATCTGTGAAAAAATCTAAACGCGCAGGCTGGCCAAATACAGCCTGACACTGGGCAGCAGCCATTGCGCCCAGCACACCTGCAGAAGCATATGCGGTGTTCGATAAACGAGAGTTTCTACATGCTGAGACTTTGTTCAGATGTGTCCTCCAAATCTTGTCACTGGCTTGTTGCTGCACACTGTGAGGTGAAGCGTAGTCCCCATAGTATGACTTGAAAGGTGATGAGAAAGACTTCAACACTCACTGACAACAAGGAACACGTTGCTTTCAAAAGCCGTGAATGGTTTGGACACCTGTTGGCGACTGCACAGACCGAAGGCCTTCAAGGGACCATGATGGACCATGATGGACCATGATGGACCATGATGGACCATGGGCCATGAAAGTCTCCCAAGGACATCTGACCGAGCTCGCCTTAAGTCCAAGCTTGCCGCGCTTGCTGTGAAGCCTGGAGACTGAGACTTCTGGAACTGATGCACCCGAATGGAATTTCACGACTTTTTGCTCACGAGCTCGTAGGCAGAAAAAACGGAATGAGAATGAACTTCAATGAACTTGATTCAACTTGAATGTGAGACAACCTCCCTCAAATTCATTTAGGTGTCCGAATCCATGCGACTTACCGTTTTACCTTGCCTGATGACCCTAGGTCCTTGAATTACTTTCTCCGCTTTTCCCTTCGATTGAAAGATACTCAATAGACTCAATACAGTATTGGTCGATCTTCCAATATCTTTCAATGTGGTTTCATATGCAAGTCAGATAAATTAATATAAATTATATAATTCACATTGTTTTCCCATGGTTTCCCTCTTTGGTCACTTCATGTCACTTCCAAATTGTTTCCTCTCTGAAGTTCCTCCGCACTGGTGCCTCTCTGAAGTTCACCAGCTCTTTGGCGACGACCTCGGCGACATCAGCCGTGGCTCACAGAAGTCTCAGCAAATCACGGCATCTTGATGCATCTTGATATATATATATATATTGACAGAAATTGACAGAAATTGACAGACTTTCGGAAGTCCTAGACTTTGTCCAAGATGTCTTAGACATGTTTCTTCAGCAAACTCAATTATTTGGATCACACTAGCGCTTCTTCAATCATCTTCCACGGTCCACTTCATCAGAGGGAACCCCCATCAAGCTGATCAAGGAATCAACAGATGTACGAAATAAACTCTCAGAATTGCCTCAAACATCCTGAAACACACTGTGGTAGTCTGCGGGGTATGAAATTTGAAAATGACCTCTTGGGGATGTTGACATCTGATGTACGCCTCTCTCTGCGCCGAAAAAGAACCATATATGTCCACTGGATTCAGCCACAGACCTCTTTCAGAACATCTGCCTTTGCCTCGCAGAAGTCTTGTTGCCATCTCCCGGCATTCGGACACGAACACAGGCTCTAGTACCAACCGCTCACAGAATTGCCCAAATGTCAGTCAGATTTTTGGACGCCGACGATGGAATAAATCGACAAAGTAGGATGATGGATCAGCAATCTCAACATGGACAAAGTCTTGAAAAAAGTCTTGAACAAACCGCAAAGAATGACAAAGAATTACAGAAACACAAAAGCATCAGACCCCTCCCGACCTCAATGTGCCAGGCCCGGAACCAAGCCAGCATCTGCTCAGAGGCAGTGGCCAATTCCAATGGAATCAGATCGCCAGCATATGCAAAAATCATGTGGCAGTATGTATCAAAACATATCGAAATTGGTGCAGAGCGCCTCCTCCAAAAGAAAGACCTCTGAGCTGACCATCTGACAGTCTGACTTCTTTGCCAACTCTGATAGCCAAGTTGGCGCCTCAAACTGAAGGATCCAAGGTGGAAAATCGGAACATAGGGACAACTACAGCATTCTCCAGCATCCTGGTGCAACTGTTACTGCTTTTCGCTGAGGCCTCGTCCATCTGCAAGGACATATCAATCACCATGGGTTTGTTTGACCTTAAAAATGGCATGAGAGTTTTGGTCAGCAGAGTTTCCTGAGAGATCCTGAGAGTGGATGTTGACAAGCCGTGCGCAGGAGCTTCAGTCTATCCAGCAACTTGCTAAGTGCCAAGTGCAGCGCCCCTCCCACATAATCCTACATACGTATGTTCAACTGTTTTCATCTTTCAATTTCTTCAAACCTGGCAAGTGACTGACATATTTCAGTGAGGCTCTGCTGCAACTTCTCCAGTGGCATCTCCATCCTGAGTCTCAGCAACGTATCACAGCATCGCAGGAGGCATCAGGCCCATCTGTTGCCGCCAAGGCGCCCCATGTAGATCAAAGCGTCCAAATCTTTCACCTGACGGTCTTACAGTGTCTTACAATGTTTTACAATGTCTTACATGCGAAGTTTAAAATCACACTTATTTGATCTAATTTGGACTCTTTACCATTCTACTGGGAATACAGCTCCTGAAAGGCAATGAAAAAACGTCCTTGCCTTGGACAGGTCTTGGACCACTTCCACATCTGGCTCCTCACAGGGCGTGGCCGTGACGATCCGCTGGAAGCCCACAGCATGGAGCCCTGCCACACAGGCAGCTGGGTCGCCACGTTCGCCCAGAATCGCAGCTGTTCGCTTGGAGCCCAGAGGCTGCAGTCGCTCCTACAAGTAGCGTACAGACAGAGTTGGCGTCGGAGACAAAGCTATGCTTGAGATCGTTCAACGCTGAACACACAGAATACTGGAAATTTGGAACGTGGCTAAGGCATGCTAAGGCGGCCCAGGACATCAAGTACGATGAATTAAGTTCGGCGAACCCCTCGAGTTTGAAAGAAAGAAAGACAACAAGCCAAGAAAAGTCAGACAATTGTCAAGGACACATCACCAACGACCAATGAAACTACAGACTCCCGGGTCATCGCGGGTCCTTAAGCCGTTCGGATTTGCAGCAGTGACCCGTCAACTTCCCATTCCGCTGCACCACGCAATCCACATAACTCACGTCTGCCCAAGCTTCAGAGGCCAGCTGCGAGGTGAGTGGTCCAAGGAGCACAGCACCACCCGTGGAAGCCAAAGCCAAAAGCCGTGAAGCCTGCAATAAACATCCGAGAAGCCATAAGAAATTGTCATGAAATAGTCATGAAAGATATGAAAGCATATGAAAGCCATTAACCCTTCAAAGCTTTGGAATATGTTGAAGCCTTGTACATAACATGGCACCATTTTGTAGACCGTTCCTTCGACATGGTGCGGGCCTTTCGTTTTTTAAGTGTCGTGTGAAGACTGTGGATGCGGCGGGCGTCCAAGCTGCTTCAATGTAGACTCACAGTACCCCTTGCGGTGCGTCGCAAATGTCGCACCAGGCCTCTTCACTACTCCTGGCGAAATCTTGCACCGCGACGTGAGGCAACTGCAAAGCTTTGAAGGCTGCTTGAAGGAGCCTGACCGCACAGCGACAACAACCGCCCCACGTGACATACTCATTAGCAGCATTGCACGTAGATGCATCAAGTCTTCAGCACTTCTTGAAGAACCGGTCCCAATACCTTTCGCCCGGGACTGCAGCGCTCCATTCCGAGTGACAAAATACTCTTGGCCTACTGTCCTTCATATGCATATATGCATAATTATCCACAGTACTACAGTATCTAGAGTAATTATTTTACAAAATCTATTGATCTATCGGCACGTGCGTGATGCATATAATGTATATATGTTAGTGCCTAATCATTAGTAGAACATGTTTGAAAATAATAGTCTAATAATATATGGCACCGCGCCTTTGTGTGTGTGTGTTGCAACTCCATGCAAACAGCCACATAGACTAGCATAGGCACACCACCATCATCATCATCATCATCATCATCATCATGATGTAACGTCGTTCTACAAGGTTGTACCACCTGCCCTCCTTTGCACGTCTGCAGACTGCATGCCGGCGGTACTCCTACATCCTTTCAGAATCTTTCAGATATCCTGGATTTCACAAATAGTAAGGCATATGTAAGGCATAAAGGAAAGTCAACTGGCCGCCCACGACGAGCCTTAAAGACAAGGATGCTGCGGCACTAGTCTTTGGAGCTTCGCCTTCCCAAGGTCCAATCACTGCGAACTGGCGGCTGGTGCCCATCAAACCCAAAGCTTGTCGCGTCTCCAAGAGCTCGGTCACCGACATCTGCCCCGGTGCACCCGGGGCAAGGCTCGGATGCATCGAGGGACACATGACTTGGTTCAGAACCCGCGACAACTTCCCAGCTTCTCCCAGGCAAAGTCCAATGAACGCTGCAGAGTCAGGTGTGGTGGCCTTCCTGTGCGGGACAAGCTCAAAGGATGAGAAAGAACAGCTAAGGCTTACAGGAGGTTTGAAGGTGAGAGACATTGAGAGACCATCAGGTCGGTGAAATGCTATCCGTTACTATCCAGTACTACCCATCGCCATGCCAAAGAAAGACGAAGCTGAAGCATGCTGAAGCCACCTGAGGCTCCTGCCCTACCTCTTGGACTGTCCAGTTGTCTTCGCGGGCTTCTGCTTTCACCACAACTTTGGCAATGGCCGCTGCTCCGCTTAGCATACATCTCTGAAACCTCAGCGATGCTCAGGTCATCAGACGTGATCGCAGATGTGGTTTCGTCCAGTTTTGGAAAGGTGGCGCAAGAATTCAGGATATTCAAATTTTTTTGACCAAACACAAGCGGAAAGCCGAGTTGCACGTCCTTCAATTCCGTCCGGTTCAGCATCCTGGAATTGCGCCAACAACGGCAAGGCTGACGAAAGATAAACCATCCACCCAACCGATCTAATGTCACTTCTTCACCCTGCAAGGCATGTCCTTCCAAAGTTGTGGTAAGAGCCCACCAGCAGCGATGGGCCGCGCTTCGCCACCAAGTCAGCGATGCGAGGCTCACTCCAAGTGCACTCCTCAAAGTCTCCAGGTTTGAAGCGTGGCATCGCGATGCATTGTGACAAAAGCTGACAACAGGATTGAAAGACAACAAGGATGAAACAAATGTGTTTGTTGCAGGCAGGGTCAACAGAGGTGCCACCGAACCAATAGTCATCACATTAGGCATCAGGAATCTATACCAAAGAAATTGTTTTGCCCAATAGATACAGTGCTCAGGGGACAGCAGGACATATTCCAGCAAGATCTGAATGCGATCTTAATGTGGTTGCTCTGCACAGTCGTGCACAAGCCGCTTGAAAAAGTGTTGCAACACAAAAATACCCAACAGTGCCACACCCACTGTGTCTTTGGAAAATGGCGTTCTTTTCTGTCTGGCAATTCCAGGCGAAGCCTGGCTGGGTCTCATGTCAAAACTCTCCATCTGGCAATTCCACTAAGCCTCTGTTTGAAAGTTGGATTCCACAAAAATGGCGCAGCCTCACTCTGAAATGGCTGTCATGTGCATGTATCTTCAAATGAACAAAGCTTTTGGGAAGCCCCAACTGCACTTGGTGACGGTTTGCTGTGGCCACTGGAATCTGTCACTCAGGGCCACTGGGAATTTCTCGAGCTCATTTCCTTGGTTGTCAAGTGCATCGCCACCTTTCAGTCTTGAAATCATCTGGTTTTGAACATGGAATCCCACCAAAATAGTACTGGCAGCAGAGGTAAAGGCAGGATGGGGCAAGAATGTTTTGAAGAAATCAACATGGAGGAAAGTCGCGAAAGGCATCTTTTTGAGACCTATCTTTCATTATCTATCATGACCTTATGCCTAACATAGACCCGGGCAAGCCGGCGGCGGAAGTTTCCCAAACATAAATGACCTATAGTTCAAAGACAACCTGTCCCGACCGTGTCCTTCCCTCGACACTCCACACCTCATACTGCACACTGCGCTCTTCGCACTCCAAACTTCAAACTTCACACTCCACACTTCACACTCCACACTTCTCACTTCTCACTTCTCACTGCTTCCTTCACACTCCAAACCTCACACTTCACACTTCACACTTCACACT
>Ga0126342_10020937_pt1 | contig 10951 bp, 13 predicted proteins | sample Cyp1metagenome_FD_92528 | JGI IMG/M metagenome (GOLD analysis project Ga0126342, IMG submission 92528) | Coral microbial communities from Lord Howe Island, Old Settlement Bay, Australia - Cyphastrea 1 metagenome | ecosystem: Host-associated > Invertebrates > Cnidaria > Coral ... | reverse complement strand
CTTCTGATCTTTCTCTTCTCTCTGCCTCTTCCCTGCTCTGCTTTTCATCTGTCCATATTGTCGGAAGTTTAACTTCTAAACTTCCTTCGGTAAGTATATATATATACATGGACACACATATATATATGTATACATGTACATATATATTTATATATATGTATACATGTACATGTAAATATATATATATACACATGTACATATATATATATTATATATATATATATATATATGTATATGTATATGTATATATATATGTGTGTACTATATATATATATATGTATGAAGACGTATTTAGATATAAGTATATATACATATATAATAATTTAATAATATATATATAAGCATTTAATATGTATATATAAGTATATATTTATAATATGTGTAAGTCTATATGTATGTGTATATATATATATATTATGTAAACTTATATATATATATATACATGTATGTTTAAGTGTATATATACACATATTTGTGATCTACGTATCCCTGAAAGTCAAATGACTCATTGTGCTCCCATTAATTATTTAGTCGTGATAATCCACAATCAATCCAGAGCTATTCCATTGTGATTGTTCCAAGGAGGGGCCTGTATCTGGCTCTGGACTTTTTGTCCTGACCCATAGGATCCATGGTGCTGGTATATATGCTAACATTGGGGGTATATTGATGGTAAATGTCACCATATATAGCATACATGGATCCTATGGGTGAGTTCAAGACTCACATTTCTCATCCAACAACGCCAATAGCAACTCTGCAAATCCTCTTTATGTGCAATGGATGCATTTTTCGCGCCTTCCAGCGCAATTGGCCGTCTCTCGGTGCTTTGAGGGCCCCCCGGAGCCCACGGATTTTCTGGATACTCTCGGGGCACTCAAGGCGAGAAACCGGACATTCGTAGCTTTGACGCATCGCGAAAGGGCGATCTCACTTCGCTTGCCCTCAGGCCGATGGCTTTCTCATTCCCCCAATTTTTTTAGGCGTTTTGGTGGGTTTCTTTTATCACCAACCAACAACTAATAAGGGCATATGAGGCTGAATCTTAACCATCTATACTCTTTAGTATTGTTTTTTTAGGGGTGCCAGTCCCCACAAATTTTTAAACGGGGAAAGTCGCGTATGTCCAGGCATGCATTGAGACAGCACCGCTCAACCTCTGCGCCGCCATTTCAGCTTTCGCTTTAGAGATCTGCACTCAACTCTCGCACATCAAGCTTCAATGGATCACGGAAACATAGAAAAGAAACATGAAAAAACACTGCATGTGTGATCAATTCAACTGCTGCATTTATCAGCAAACATGGGTCTTGCATCATTGGACGGGTGAATCAAAGATATCAAAACAAATCAAACAACCACCAGCCATCCAAACAAAAACAACGAATGATTCAGCGCATGATTCCAGCTGGTGAAGAGTGAAGTAATTAGCTTTAAGATGGAGCACTCAATTTATTCTGCTTCAAGGCAAACCGCTTGCTGCCATGGCGTTGCGGCTCTCTATGTTTCGAGCAGCTCCCCTGAATTTCAATGGCTCTAGACTAGGCTCAAGATGGACATTTTTGGTTGCTCCCAACGGAGGAACACCGGGGATGCATCAAAACTTGCTACTGTACTGTATACCATATTATATTTGAGGGGATAAACACCCCAAAACTAGCTATATTGGCGTTCACCAGGGTTTCCAGGGTTTTGACACATAGCCATACATAGCCATATTATCCCGAGCTAAACATTATCATCTGGTCCGATTTTTTCGCACACTATCCAAGATCAGCCTGGAGGGTATATTGACTGCACCGGAAGCAACCAAAAGCCATTCCCCTAAAATGAAACACCCCATATGGGCAGCCAAAATGAACAGATCCAATACACAACAACAAGTGGTTTCAGGGGGGAATGGGATATTATTTATATATATATATATTAATGTTATTACATATATATATACACAATATTTATATGATCATTATATATATACATAGACATGGTTAATGAAGCGAGAATCGGGTCAGGTGCTGATCAGGTGCTGTTCCAGCTGTCGGTATGTCTCAAGTGGGCCCCTAGGACTAGGTTTTTGCGCAACTGGCTTTGATTCAGATATTCAGATATATTATATAATAATATATGATATATTTGATGTTTATCTATCACCAATTTTTAAGTCAAAGATTTCGAACTCTGGTGAATTAAATTTTTGGTGTGTGCTTCAGCTCCCATTTTTCTCACATTTTTCTTGGCCCAGGCCATGGCCAAAGCTGCCCCAAAGCCGAAGACCGGGGCAACCCGGTGGAAGCCTCAGTGCCGGAGAGTGCCACCATTGTAGAGGTACTGTCATGGGAATATATGAACCATTGGAAAATTATGGAACAAAGTGATTTCACCTGCAAAAATGGGAGGCAGTTGACCACCCCCTGTACTACTACAGCTGAATATGCATTTTCCAAGCGCCCCAACAGCCTAATCTTAACCATTTATCACCAAACTAATATTAGAGTGGATCCTTTTGCGCGTCCCCGAAGTCATGTGGATCAAGTAGCAAAGCGAGTGCACTTGGCCCGGGGGCCACATGCAAGTTCAGTTTGGAAGGATTTTGGACATGTTCGGAGAGCCTGGAATAGAGACCAAACTGTGAAATTTACACAAGAAGATCACACATGATCATAAAGAATCATACAGATCATTTTGTTTACTTGGTTTACTAGTTCAGGCAGGGGTTCTTCATTGCCAGCCAACATCCTGTAATTAGGTGACCCACCGCATCCCATCGCCCTTGCCAGGTCGCCAATAGCTGAGTTGCACCGCAGTGTGAAACGCCGTGTTTCTGAAAAAGATGCGCAATCTCCAATGCCATGTCAAGATTTGCTAATAACTTGTTCCTTCGACAAACGCGAAATGTATATTGGGGGAAGGCAAAATGGTGGCTTAGTACATGGTTATATTGGGATTTAATATGAGATTTTTGAGCTGATCGATGATAGCTGAACCATATAGATGCCCTCTTTCATCCTTTTTCCAGTGGTTGGTTGGTTGGTACACAATTGTAACCCCCCAAAAAAAGATAGAACATGATAGAACAGTAATGAACAGTCCTTATTTCAGCATCGAAATCTCGGTCGGAGTTGAGGCCTACGAAGGCGCGAGCTTGCGGACCTGGCTGTGGAATTTAGGTATACCCCGCTGTGATTGCTATATTGAAAATGATAGTGGGTTTTAAAAAAATAGTTTTATTTGACTATAGACTATAATTATGATAATGAAAAATAGTTTTGCAAACTATGGGCTAATTAAAACTATTTTTGGACAAAACCACATCCTCAATTTAAGGTGGAACCACCATTTATGATGTTTAGAAGATGATCTTTCGAATTCGATGATGTTCACTTTGAGGTTATGAGATTTAGCAGATCCGAAGCCCAATTGACTGGGCGAGGTCCTAAGGTGGAAGAAGAACTTCTGCAAAATTGGTGAAATTCACCAATGTAGAACCAAGGACAGAAATCATGCCAGGGAATTTTCGCAATCCAAACTCCCCATGCCATGGTGCCACAGATTGGCCGAGTCGGGTGATGTCTCTGAGGGTCCCAACAAATGCGCTGGTCCCCAAGTCTGGTTGGTTGCAAATGTTTATGGTCCATCATTCCTCGAGTAACGATCCCCATTATGACTTTCTTTCAGAGGGATGTGTGGCTCAGTTACCAGTGCTTGTATTGTTCAGTGGGGTACACTGGTGATTCAACTTGATTTGAGCAGCGTCAAAAACCTCCAAGTAAGAAAGTTATATGGGGATGAAACTAAGTTGGGCCGCAGAAGTGAAACCCACGTCTGCGGAAGCGTGCGGAAGCGCTTGCGGAAGCAGACGCTGATCGTCCGATCGCGGAAGGGCCTCGGAAGATGATCTCATGACGAGCTTGTTTTCGCGGAAGCTCCGCGGAAGCAGAATCAACTTACCAATCATCCGCGGAAGCTGAAACTGTCGTCGCGGAAGACAAGTAGGATTAGAAGAATTAATGACATCACCCCGGTGCCACTGGCTCAGTGGATTGGAAGAACCATGGTATAGAAACCCCTGGGTCATCAATCGCTGGGAAATCCCCGAGCTAAATGGAGGTTTTGACTGGCAAAATCATCGAACCAAACGGAGGATTTAATCCATTCCCATGTCCGAAAAAACCGGATCCGGAGAGTGCATAAATGCAGTATGTACCCGAAAAAACCAAGCGGCAAGAAAAACCGACACATCATGGGTTTGTCTCAAAATGCGGAAAAAGGGATCATCCCCAATTTCGGATGGCTGACAAATTATATTCCCCTTAATATCCCATGATACGATTTCAGTGGTCGGTTTTCACGACATAATTCATTGGTATTTGATCCATGATTGGCCCAAAACATGGCCGGTATACCGCCCAGCCTCCCAGTTGTGGCCAACGGGGATTATGATGATCAACCGAAGTGGTTAACCCGCCGTTTAACCCGCCCCCATATTCTGGAACTGTTTGTTGGACTGAAAACAATACAAGATGCTAAACAGAAAGTAAACTATCCAGATTCAGCAATAACAACTATAGCCAAAAACGATCTAAAAGCATTCTCAGATAATATACCCTGTAATCAAACATATAGTATAATTGGAAATCCCCCATTGATCATCTTACTAGCTATAAAACTCTATTTCGGTCGTGGATTTTCCAGGCCAGCACAGCCCCGGCAGTCCAGCCACCCCCACCAGCAGCTGTACCTGGGCCATCGTATGACCAGACGCAGGTGGGGATCGCCTATGTGTACAACTGAGTGTGGAAATCATGGGGGTATCATGCAAGGTGGTGCCATAAATCTGGGTAAATTTCATCACGACCTCACGTCGCGACCGAGCCCTGGAATCATTCATCGTTTATGTTAGGGGAATCATCCCCAAATGGCCGCACTATTCAGGTTAGTGAAATATTGTAATTTACCCAGATAAATGGGTTATAATTCCATTAACTATAGATATATCACTGTATCCCCTAAACTATAGAAAAATTGGACTTCTAAACCAACTTAGCAAACTATGGGGCACCACCTTGTGGGGATTGTTAGGTACTTGGGATTTTAAATTTTAGATGATTTTAAGCTCGCTATGTTTTTGATTTGGGGTTTCAATGCGGATTTAAGCACCGTAAAGCCCTTTTTAGTGGGGATTTAAATGGATTTAAGCATCACAAAGACAGAAGCACTCCTTTTAGACCATGGTCTCCCCTAATTAAAAAACATCATATAAATTCAATCCATGGCTTTTTTTGTGGGGGAAAATGTGCAGGGTGATGATTATGACAGCTTTAATATAGCTATGAACAATTGATGAATTACTTTCCTATTAAACAGGTTTGTTGTTCATAGCAGTGTTGGATTTTCAGAGGGTATTCGAAAACCAACAACCTGGGTTTGCTCAAGATGCTCTTTGATGACGCGTTGTTTTCCCTATTGAAAATCCACCATTTAGTTAGTCTGTAGTTTTTTTTTTGGGGGTGGGGGCTTCTCAAGCTAAGTCAAAACATGAAGATGATGTGGTTTATTTCAAGTGATATTTCAAGAGAAGTTGCGAATGGCCCATGTTTTAAAACTGGTTAGTTGCGAAAACCGTTTTGAGGCCTCCATTTTCCTAACGCTGGGAAGGCTGGCTAGGAAACTCCTATCGCCATGGATGGCTGGTGGAATCTCCCGATTGCCCAACAGAGGTTTGAAACGTAGCAGCAATAGAATTTATATATATAGAACTGATACAATGTAGGCTGCCTAATAATAACCCCCCCCCTAAATTGTTGATTTGTTTTTTTAAAGGGGTGGGGGGGTCAGCATTCCAATAGTAAATTCCTGGAACCCAATAGTAAGCTCTTCTTGGAATCTGTCTGGATACTATACCATGCCCTCTGGACAAGGTCAGAATATGAGTTTTTTGGCAATACTACAAGTAAATTAGGCTAATTGACTTTTTGTATTGGAGAAAAAACTGGAGTTGGGAAAAAAGTTTCTACTATTGACAAGGTATCATTATTGGCTAGACAACATTAGAATCAATACGGGATTGATATAGAATTGATAATGTACCATCAATACTAATTCAAACTAATAACATCTATGATCTATAACAATACCTAAATGATCCAAAATGACGAGTTCTGCACACAGCTGCGAGGCCGGTTCCGGAACTTCGGGTGGTGGCATCATGTGCGCTGCTTGTGACTCTGAAACTTTGCTGTTCGCGCCAGGGCACATGCGGAAATCCGCTGATCCATTAAGAACTTGTCTAGTCTATACATGTCTATACAATTACCCTCTGATTATTTAACATAGCCCATAGCCATTTGAACGTGGCCCATTTATAGATGATTTTCCTATATAGGAAAACCATATATATATATACATATTAATATAATATATATATATATATTGAAATCACCATTTAGTTCGGGAGTTTTCCATAGCTACGTTAAATAAGCAGAGGCTAATCCTCATTCCCCAGGGGTTGACCCATCACTGCAGGTACCAAATCCTGCTTGGCATGGGCAGCATGTTCGGCGTCCAGTCCCCAGGGATGGCGATTGCGCCCTGTTGTTTCATGATTGGTTCGGAGGTTATACATCATCAATTGTGATGAATCATGAACCCAACAGGGATTCATAGTGATTGATGGGGACAGTGATTATAATAGTAATTCTCCTGGAATTGCTGAGTCCATTGTTTGACTTATTTTCTCACTGGGAATCCACTATTTTTTTTTTGGAGGTTGTGTTTTGAGCAAATTCAAGTAACCAAACATAGTGAGGATGATCAATGAGTTAACGGGACGACCTTGCGAGCTTTTAACATTGATCATATATGGCTTGAATTTGTGGTTTGTGCTAGGGAGCGCGATTACGTCCATCCTCTGTAACCCCCATTGCAAGTGGCTGCGAAGCAAATTGAACAAGTACCGTGTATAGCAACCTCCAAGAAGATAGAACATTAAGTTATCAGGATTTTACATATAACTAAAGTTTCCATATTAAGTTATAGAACCTCCATTAATCTATTTTTTGGGGGGTCGCTATATTTGGAAACCCATCCGCAATGGATCTAGTCCCCGAAATTTCCGGCCGTCCATCGAAATGCGTTTCTCAGGTCATTCTGGCAATCAATCTCGTTTTGTCACCCAGATGCTGTGGGAGTTGCGCCATTGTTTTAATAGTGATTTTCAATATGGAGGTTTCCTGAAATAGGGGTACCCCAAAATCATCCAAAATCATCCATTTTTGTGGGCTGTTCCTCTATTTTTTGGGGGTACGCCCATTTATGGAACCCCCATATCATTAAATGTAATTGTCCATCCTGGGGAGGATAGCCAGATATCTTCTTTGGGATAGGTTAAACAACACACAAACCACTGACATGTCTGGACTTGCTGCGCCTTTCTTTAGTCACTGTGATGGGATGAGGGGAATCGAACAGCAGTCTGAATGCACACAGTGTACAAACATGGCACACACTGATGCTCCCTTACTTGTATGTCAATGTACTTGCATGTGGTAAACCCATGTAAACCCAATAAACCATCCCCAGTAGATGTTTGTTATTGGATATCGGTATAGCCCATAGCCAGCCATAGCCAGCCCTCTCGCCCCAAATGGTTGCTGGCTATCCGCTGGAGGTCTCGCGAGTTCTGGGCCCTCGGCGCATCACGGTGATACACAAGGATGGGATTTATAACCACCGTTTTACCATCGTTTTTTCGGTAACCGTTGAACCATCGAAAACATGGATTTTACCATGTTTTGAGCATTGTTTTACCAGAAAAAAAAAAACAAACGATTTACCCATCATCAATGGGGATTTAACCATCAACACCAGGGGGTTAACCACCAAACATGGAGATGTGATGGGATACAATTTGGAATCCAAAGAATTTCTGTACCCAAACAGCTTAATTCTATTCTCTTGACATTTTTTTGAGATGTTCTCAGGAGACACAGCAGCAAAATTGTGCTTGACATATACAGCAGTATACAGTCTACATGTCACATGCATGCACCTTGTGTCATGATAGCTAGTGTGTGAAAGAGAGACAGAGAGAATGTCAGTGCTCGTTTTGCCCTTCATTACTTCCTCCAGGTTCAAACATGTGTTTGTGTCCAAATCCTTTACAAAGGGTCTGAATGTTTGATGCGCTTCACATGATTCAATTAGCATGGTTTCCAAGAAAATGCTAAGGTTTTAGGAATAGTCAAATTCGCATTAGTTTGGTTTCAATATCTTCCAATCCTTGGTTTTCGAAAAAAACTGCCATTGCCGCAAACGCGCTGCTTCCAGGACAGTGAAGGGAGGCCGCAAAGGGCACTAATCAAACATGGCAATTGAACATCCTTGATAACAAATTGTGTTTTAATATATTTTAATGGGAACACCCTTTATAAATGGAGGATCTTCCATTGCAACGGTCACCCGAGGGTATACCAAATCGACTCCGATCAGCATTTTCTGAAAGGTCTTTCTGAGCTGTTTTTGCATGGAAAGACTATTTATTTGGACATTTGTCACACGAAGTTTGTGAATCAGCGACGTGGAAGGCCGCTTTGAAGAAGCCAATGACATCCAATCCATGTGGGGAAGATGCCCGCTCAGATTCGGTCCGCGGTTTTTAGGTGCGACCAGACCCGCCCTTGAATGGTTGCTTGGGGGCCATGTTTCGCAACTTACAAGCTTGGGTGCAATTTAATATACAATTTTAGACATTATATACATCACGTTATGTGTTGTTTGCCGACTGGTTGCCTCAGAAAACCTCAAAGTTCAGCGGCTTAGTTCTTTTCACCATGTGCAAAGGCACAGGGCACAGAGCACAGGCGGGAACAGCGTTTGGCCGCAGCAAAACATGGGCCTCACAGTGCCAGGCTTCTCCCAGGGCCCAGGGTCTGGCAGAGTTACCGTAACGCTTCTTTGCAGCTTTCAGCTAACATTTTGACACACGGATCATGGGGGAGGTTGAATGTCAGTTTCACGCAGGCTGTTCCCTCAATTACTGATCCTAAAGTTTCTCACTTATACATTTCAAGATGAGAATGTTCATTACGACGTTTGTTCACCAGAGGGTATTTGTCAGATTGCTTTTGTCTCAGATTTTGCCCATGCAGACCTGCAGCAGCATCCTGTATCAACACAGTACTTGGAAAAGAGAGCAATAAGCGGCCCTTGGACCCCCTTGGAGGGCAACCAGGCGTGCACATGGACTCTGGAAGAGCTCCAGATCACCGTCATCACCTTAGACGTTGGGCGGTTCTGGGTCCCTAGAAAGTTTTTGCATGCGCATCTCAGAAATGTTATGGGTCAGGACATCAGCAAGCCAAAAGTGTACTGCAAGATATTGTAAGATTGTAAGCCATTGTAAACCTGAGGTCGTCTTTCGCAGGCGGGTGTCCAAAGTGACACAGCAGACGCATGCTCCAGGCGCGCTTGCTCAAGAGAACCATGACCATCCGAGTTACCCTCTGGTAAATTAACATAACTATGGAAAATCACCATTTTTCATGGCTAAATCCACTATTTCTATGCCCATTTTCAATAGCTATGTCAGCCATTACCAGAGGGTAAAACAAGTGGCAGCCATGGTCAGAAATTTCGAGACCATGGATTCCCATGGGATTCCCATGGGATTCCCATGGGATTCCTCCAAGGCCAACAAGGGCAACGTCATCTCCAGGTTTCACAAGACATCCCTGGAGATTCGAAATTTGGTGGGATCCCTCAGCGAAGTCATCTCCGGGTCCCTCGGAGATGATGCTGATAAATGTTGCCAAAGCTGCCACTGTTTGTCAAAAAATGATGGGAAAGAAAAACAAGAAATCCTCTGGTTGATCCCCATTTCCAAATGTTCTATTCAAATGGAAATTGTATGAAATTGCTCCCCAGAATTTTGAGATAAATCCTAGCTGTGGTCGATCTCGTCATAATCCTAGTATTGTGGACTAGGTCCAGGAATTGGGGGCTGGTGGGTTTCAGAATTTCAGTAGAAGTTACAGCTCCATGGCAGGTAGAGAGGACTGCAATGCAACATGGGCCCCAGTTGGGTCATATCAGTCATATCCAAGACCATCTTCGCGACACATCGCCGTAGGATTGTTCAACATTTATGTTAAATTTCGTGGGTGTCCGGCGTACAGTTCCGGTGCATGAACCCCCAAGAGATCAAGAGGTGGTGAAAATTCATGAAAATTCACCCCGTTAGCCATACTCAGATATGTTTGCCATAAACCCTGTTAGTGATTAACCAGCTTAGCTAGCTATGGGGCACCACATTGTTCTATGATGTTATAATGTTATGTATATCTATGTATATGTTATGTATATCTCCCGCAATACTATTCATCAATCATCCATTCTGATCATCAACTTCATATTCCCATAAATGCCGATTTATAACAGGAGAATATGGAAAATCAGCAGAATCATCTATGGTATAAATTCCCCAAATACAGCAGAGTTCCCACAATCACATAGTATAAAGTATAAATCCTAAGATTCGATAATTATATGTTATTCTATAATTAGTTATATTCCCATAGAATTCCAACATATATATATATAATAATAATAATAATAATTATTATTATATATATATGATATATATGTATATATAATATATATATACTGGTTGGTGGTTTGGAACATTTTTTCTGACTTTCCATCTATTGGGAATAATCATCACCCCATCTGACGAAGTCATATTTTTCAGAGGGGTAGGTCAGTAGGTCAACCACCAAGCAGTATATATATATATATATCGACGGACTGAAACTTAGAATGCGGCCCATTCTTCCAAATTTCCCTTTTTCGTAAACTTAGAATGCGGCGCAGCCCCGGACGGCGACCAGACAGTTAGAATGCTGACCCAAAGTGTTTAGATTGAGATAGATAAAGATATACTGAAATGACGGAT
>Ga0126342_10020936_pt1 | contig 10951 bp, 13 predicted proteins | sample Cyp1metagenome_FD_92528 | JGI IMG/M metagenome (GOLD analysis project Ga0126342, IMG submission 92528) | Coral microbial communities from Lord Howe Island, Old Settlement Bay, Australia - Cyphastrea 1 metagenome | ecosystem: Host-associated > Invertebrates > Cnidaria > Coral ... | reverse complement strand
CGCCAGTGGTCGGTGTATTTTGCGACAGTGGCCGGTGATAACTCGAATGGTAGTGGTTCGCAGCACAGTAGAGGAGGAGGAAAAGGAGTCAAGGAGGATGAGGAGTCGAGGCGGAGGAGGAGGTTGAAGGAGCCGTCTCTATGGCAGAGAGGTCTGATGGCAGAGAGGCTTGATCGCTAGCATAGGATAGAAGCTATAGGAGGAGGCGGGAAAAGGAGTCGAGGAGGAGGAATGGGGGAGGAGGAGGAGGAGTCGAGGAGGAGGAGGAGGAGGAGGAGGAGGAGGACGAGGAGGAGTCGAGGCGGCCGGTGCGCACACGAGGGACGAGTGTGCGCGACGGGCAACGACGACGACGACGGCGACGACAACGACGATGTTGCTGCTGCTGCTTCAGGGTAGTTGTGGTGACGACGACGACGACAACGACGATGTTGCTGCTGCTGCTTCGGGGTAGTTGTGGTGTTGGCGGTGCTCTGCTGTGCAATGAGCTAGCAAGGTGAGAGCGGCTTTAACAAAAATACGGCGGGTGGGGGGCGCGGGGGAAGGGCGCAGCGCCTCCCCCCGCAGAGCGGAACTGTGCGACTCTTGTTTTTGCTTTTTCTTGTGGGGCGCGGGGGCTGATGTTACAATATTGTTACAATTGAGAGCGGCTTTAACAAAAATACGGCGGGTGGGGGGCGCGGGGGGAGGGCCCATGACGATCGAACCTCATTTCGTGCGAAAGGGTTGCGCCGGACAAGTTGAAATCGCAATTTTACCTCAGTTTTTGACGATCGAACCTCATTTCGTGCGAAAGGGCTGCGCGGGACAAGTTGAAATCGCAATTTTACCTCAGTTTTTGACGATCGAACCTCATTTCGTGCGAAAGGGCTGCGCGGGACAAGTTGAAATCGCAATTTTACCGCAGTTTTTGGCGATCGAACCTCGTTTCGTGCGAAAGGGTTGCGTTTCGTGCCGTCTCGTTGGCACTGCCCTTGCCCCCGCCTTCAGAAGTTCAGAAATATACAAGAAGGAGAGGGCAAGAGGGCAAGAGGAGAAGATGTGAAGATGTGAGGATGTGAAGATGTGAAGATGAGAAGATATGAAGATGAGCAGATGTGAAGATGTGAAGATGAAAAGATATGAAGATGAGCAGATGTGAAGATGTGAAGATGAGCAGAAGATGTGAAGATGAGAAGATGTGAAGATGAGAAGATGTGAAGATGAGAAGGTGTGAAGATGAGAAGATGTGAAGTGAGATGTGAAAATGTGAAGATGAGCAGATGTGAAGATGAGAAGTTGTGAAGACGAGCAGATGTGAAGATGAGCAGATGTGAAGATGAGAAGATGTGAAGATGAGAAGATGAGAGACAGACCCCCACTATTGGAAGAACCCTGCGCTCAGACGCTCTCGGGAAACATATTGTAAAATATAGCATTTTCTGTGCGAACCCACATCCATGCTCAGATGGCCAATGTTGAGGCTTGTGGAGGCTGACTTGGGCCATGTTAACGATGTCTTTTCGCGAAGTTGGCACCATGTAGCACTATCTTGGGCCACGTTGGGGCTGCAGGTTTCACCACGCCTGGCCAGGCCCAACGTCCGCGCGTTGCTTTCTGAACCCTGTAGAATTTGTAGAAAAAGATTCGAGGGGCACAGAGCTGGCCCCAGCCAGCCATCCCTGCCTAACGTTGCTTTCTGAACCCTGTAGAAAAGACTCGGAGCCGGCTCAGCAAGCCCGGCCGCCACGCCAAAACAGCAGTTTCACCGCGCCTGCCCAGCCCCAGCCGTCCGTGTCTAATCCTAGCAGCACGTGGGGTACGACACTTTTTCTCTGACGCGCTTGCCCTGCCAAGGGGTTGGTTCCCAAAGGAAGAGGTGCTATTTTGCCAAATCCGTGCGGGCCAAGGTGACCATACTTTGTGAGTACTGGCAGCAGCACCGCGGGAACAACTTGACGCCGCAGGATCAGAATATCCTTGTTGCTGAACTTGAGCACCTGATTGCTGTGTCATGGCCCATGTTTGTGATCGATTCTGCATGCCTCACTCTTCGAGAGATGGCCGGCAGCAACGACGGAAAATTGGCTGTTGAAGCCTTGCTTCGTTTGTCACTCAAGGGATTTTTTCCAGCTGCCAATGAAGTTTGTCATTTGGCGCCAGGTGCTCTTGGAACGGCGTCAACGTTTCTACACTTTGTCACACGCTACAATCGCATCCCAACTCCTCGAGTGAGCACATCTGGCAGGGTGGAACTTTACTTCCAAGGATCAACTGATCCCATCAGCGGAGCCCTCGTGAATCAGGTTCTTGCAAACCTGGGTGCAGCTGCGGCACTCTCCCGTCGAGCGGAATCACCTTCTGATTGGCCTTGCCAGGCACTCCAGGAAATTTGCAAGGCTTTGAATGGTGACCCAGAAGGTTTTGCAGTTCAGAAGGTGATGGACATGCTTTTTAGCAAGAATGTGTCTGCATATCAAATGCCGTCGCTATGGCCGCTATGGGCTGCAAAAAGAGAGGGCCCTGCCAAACCACGTGAAGACACAGCGCATCCTGACATTGCTTTCCTTGCTTTGGAATATTTGTTTGACCAGCTACAGGCAGATAAGTGGTGGAAGTTCCTCAAAGATTCGCAGGAGCCACAACCCAGAGCCACAGCTGCGCGCAAGGCTGTTGCCTATTTGCTGTTCACGCAAGGACCTGGCAAGGACAATGCCAACACACCTACAGCAGCAACCCTTCTCCATGACCCAGACATGCTTGTACGCAGAGCCGCTGCCAGGGCGCTCTGTGAAGGAGTCCGTGGGAAAGGTTCCATGAAACAGCAGCAACTTGAAGAAGTTGTGGTTGAGCTCACTGCTGCCCTGGAAGATACAGATGACATGGCAAAAAGCGCAGCGTATGCGCTGGCAGCGATTCAACACATCCATCAAGACAGCATTTGGCCACTCCACGAGAATGCTTTGGTGCGCTTGGAATTCATCCAAGCAGCAGCTGATGCACCTGATTCCAAATCTTTGCACCAACTAATTGTGGCAGTGGAAGACCAGAGCCTTGCAGTTCGAGATCGAGCGTTGCTTGGCATTGCCCAGTTTGTTTTCGATGAGCTGGATCGCAAAGTTTCGCTTTTCGGCCAGCCATTAAGAACTGATAGAAAGGTGCAGCAGATGGTGTGGGATCGCTTCAAGGCGGTGTCTTCAATGTCTTCCATGTCTTCATTGCTTCAAGACCCTGAATATGATGCCACGCAAAAGCCACCGGACGAGAGGCGGGCATCCCAGACATTCCAGAACTCTTGTTTCGTAATGTTGCATATTCTTCCCAAGCCATACCCCCGCATGAAATCCAAGTGTTGGCTTCACATAGTTTCAACATGTCTCAATGGTACTGTATATGCCTCACACCCCGAATAAGACCTGGCCATGGTATTCCATGGTCTGGTTGGGTCCAAATCAACGCTGCACATGTTACCGGAAATGTTACCGGAGGCGCGCGTTCCTTCCCCCTTTCATCTCAAGAGCCATTTACCTTTCCAATGGCCTACCATCGCCGTGGACCATTGTGGCTGCCGCTGTTTCATACATTACCTTTGGCCAGCAACACGTGCTCACAGACTTGCTCAGGACATCACGGGACCTTTCTGCTTGAATATTACAACAGAATCTCAGGGAATAGATGTTTGCCCATGTTTGCCTCCATTTGCTGTGCGTAAGCTTTTTCAAACCCAGCAAAAAGAACATAAAAGAACGCTTGTTGAATGAAGCTGCTGATGGCATGTCATGCAGTGAGCTGGGCTGCACTTGGTCCATTTCCAAGTGTATCATGAAACGCATTATTGTCCATCAACCCCGTCAACCCCGTGAGGATGCCAAGAGTCATGGTCCGTCACCACCCCCCTTTCTGTGGAGACAGTGTCCGCCTGAGCCAGTTCTGGACTTGGGTTTTGCCGCCAAAGATTCGAGCCAGCAAACCATTTCGGATGCGGCCACTGATGCAGGCGCACCGTTGCTCAGGTTATCTCAGGTTTCCAAGTGTTTTTGGCTTCCAGTAGCTTCCTCATTGCAACAAAGGTTTTATGGTCTTCCCGGGCAATTTTTTTTTCGCCGGGAAGTGGGGCCAATAGAATGGGGAAGCAAGCTTGTGTCAGTAGACTGCAGGTTGTAGTGACTGGGCATCTAAAAGTGTCAGGTGCACGTTGATCACATTGGTTTCGAATATGTTCGGAAGGTTTCATGGGGTCAGGTTTTGGGCCCTGGCCACATAGCGATCTTGCAGAAAGTGATCCAACTTTTTTCTTTGGGGACTCGCTTGGAAGTCGTCCCGAAGCCCGACCTTGGGGATTCGGCGGTCGCTGCCCTGTTTCACAGTTTCGGCATCACCTTCCGACCCACCAACGTCGATGGTGCCTTGGCCGATGCCTTCGCACGGTTGCATATTGAACATGGATCTGAAATTATCTCAACGTGGAACTGCAAGATTTTGTGCGATTCTTGAGTAAAGATTGTTGACACACCGTGGACAAGACACTTCACGTTACGTTGTTGCAAACCGGTTTTTCCAAGAGGTAACCAATTGACAGAATGGCATGAAAAACCTCGAAAATTTCATTCCGTGGTTCTCACACCAAGACAAAATTAATTGGCAATAGGATGTGGCATGGGGTGTCAATACACCGGAAAAATTTCTTGGATCATGAAATAAAGATGTCCAGAAGAGTTTTTCGTCAGTGATTACCCTTACCACGAAGACAGTAAAACTGCATGTGGCCAGGGGGTTCCATATACGGAACATACTGGAACATATACATACATTATCATATGTGAACATATTGGAATACAGCACCACTCGGGTTCTCTTGTTGGCCTTTTATGCGAACATGACATGCTTGAATCTTGGAAGTTGAAGGCCGCAGATCTAGTATAGAGAGCGATGAGACTGTGTTTGAAAGCAAGTTTTCATCGACAACCCTCACACCAAGAAGGCTCGGTTACAAGCAACCAAAGGCAGCGTTTCGTCCAGCATCCTTTTGCAAAATATAAAATGTTTTGAAAGAACATTTTGTCAATGTTTTCATGAGACGCTCTTCAAGAACTTGAAGACCGCTGGACAGGATCTTTTGTCAACCAAGGCATGTTTGAGAAGAACACTGCGCGCAGCATTTTTCCCCAAACAGCGTGTCCACACTGAGGAGTTCTTACGGTAGGTGTAAAGGCCGGTGGTTGATCAGGGTGCTCAGTTTGGGCCCCGGCATTTTTCCTGTAAATTTCCGTATGAAGTTGCTCTGTGAAATCTTGACGTGCGTTTCGACTGCACAGGATTGCGCAAAATGTGTGTCCGCGTTCTGGGCTCATTTTGGCCTGCGACATTTTACCTGTAAATTTCATTAAACTTCCGTATGCAGTGGCTCTTGTGAAATCTTGACATCCGTTTGGACTGCGCAGGCTCGCACAAACTGAGTAAATTTCCGCATAAAGTGGCTCTTGTGAAATCTTGACATGCGTTGCGACTGTGCGGCTCAATCTGTGCCGCGGCATTTTTCCTGTAAATTTCCGTATAAAGTGGCTCTTGTGGGATCTCGAAGTGCATTTCGACTGCCCAGGCTCGCACAAAGTGTGGTCCTAGGTCTTGGGATCGGTCCTCCTCCTCAACAGCGTCATGCTCATCATCATCATCATCATCCTCCTCCTCCTCCTCAACATAATCATCTTCCTCCTCCTCCTCAACATTATATATCATTCTCAAATATTCTCAACAACATCATCTTCCTCCCCCTTCACATCATCATCCTCAGCATCATCATCCTCCACCTCATCTTCCGCGACATCGTCCTCCTCCACCTCATCTTCCGCAACATTCCCATCATTTTCCTCATCCTCCTCAACATCATCATCCTCAACATGATGATCTTGATCTTCCTCCTTCTCAGTATCATCATCCTGCACCTTGTCCTCCTCCACTTCATCTTCCGCATTATCATGCTCCACATCATCCTCCTGTACCTCATCATCCTCAACATCACCGTCCTCGGCATCATCATCCTCCACATCATCGTCCGCATCCTCATCTTCATCATCATCATCATCATCATCAGCATCAGCATCATATCATCAACAACATCAACATTATCATACATTATCCTCCCACCCCCTGCACTGTTTGGGGTCTCTTGCCGGGATATTTTTTGATGCAGTATCATGAAAAGAGGATGTTGAAAAGTATGCAAAAGTGTTTAGCCATGCTTTTTTTGTATGAAGCCAGGGTTCTTGCAATCAGCATCTTGTCCAAGGTACTCATGCAGGTGGAGGATGTTCCAAAACGGCAACTGTTTTCATGCACGGCAACTATACGATGATTAGTTGAAGAAATTCTTAAAGCTGCACCGTTCTCACCCTAACATCGGGTACAATGTACAGTAGATGGTTTGCGCGAAGGTTGTGTTTTGCCTGGGTATGCGCCAAGCTTTCCTCAATGCCTCTTCCAAGTGTCCTCTCTGTTGCAACCCAGAGCCAACATTTCAACAGAGGATCTTGATGTTCAATACATCATTCTTTTTTTGCCTAAGGTTTTGATGTGAGAAAAGCAGATGTTGAAAGCAAAATGGCCTCAGCGATCCTCAAGGGTTCCTGTCCTATCTCGTCAAGAAGGGATGTTTCAAAGCAGGGCCTCTTCCCGGATCTTGGTAGATGTAGATAGGTGTAGAAAAGCAAGATTCTTGAAAGTAAGACGTGTGAGTAGCACTTCGTCGAGGCTTCCGGTACAGTACAAGAGGACAAAAAGATGTCGAGAGAAAAAATCATCAAGAGGCCTTTTGTGTTCTTTGGCGATGAACAGCATTTCCTCATCGGTACAGTTCTAAAGCATCGACCTTGGCAGACTGGCAGAATTGCTTGCTTTGAAGGTTCCACTCTCGAGGTTTGATCATTGCACCCTGTTGTCTCGACAAAGATTTTCATACGGTTGTTGAAAAACGCAGTTTCCTTACAACTTTCCATATAAAGATAGGCTAGGGATAAGGAAGGCATTGAAAAGAAAGTATTTCTGAACAAGGTTTTGGATCGGGATATTTAATTGGGGGGGATGCTGGAAGACGTTGTTGGGGTTCAGATTCTGGTGCAAAGATGCATTGTGTGAAAAAAGATGAAAAAGCCTCTTGTCAAGAGTTCTCGGGTAAAACAATTGCGCTTTGAAGTCTCTGAAAAAACGTTCGAACGAGTTTTTGATGCTTCCACTTCCTTCACCTCTTTTGAGAAAAATGTTGCGTGCGGATGAGAGCCCTGCCAATTGCATGCGCAGTGTATGTGTTAAATAAACGCCTAAAAGCCGCCTTGCCATTGTAGATGCCGCCGATAAGCCTTATTCGTGCCGGTTGGGCTGTTTCCAAATTTCCACGCCATCCGACCGAGCAGACATTTGGGCCATTAATTATTCAACTTGACCTGCACAGCCCCACCCGCTTCCTAAAATGATTCGTCCTGTTTTGCCTGGGACACAATTATACCAAAGGGACATGAACAAACGATGCGTCGTTTGCCTTCTGGGCATGGAGGCCATGCTTCATGATGAAATCATATATGATCATATATGGTATCCTTGGTTGTACGGCCCGGCAACAAGGGGCTACGGATTTTTCTTTGTTTTTTAAGATTTTTACAAACTTAAACTTATCTTCCAAGGTATTGCGGCAGCAAGCAAGCAAGCCAGCCAGCCAGCAAGGGAGAAGGGCATGGCAGCCAGCCGGGCAGGCAGCGAGCCAGGAAGCAAGCAAGCAAGCAACCAAGGGAGGACAGCAAGCAAGCAAGCATGGGAGGGAGGGGGACAGCCAGCGGCAGCTTGCCTGCCTGCGTGCCAGCCAGCCAGCCAGTAAGCAATCCAGCCAGCAAGCCAGAGCCAGCACGCAAGCAAGCACGCAAGCAAGGAAGGAAGGAAGGGAGCAAGGAAGAGGAGAGAGGGAGGGAGGGAGGGAGGGAGGGACATTTTAAACCTACCTTAAAGCCCATCTGACTTGTTGAAACCAAGTCTCTACAAGTTTCAAATCAGCCCGAAACAACCCCGTAAACCAACCTTAATTAGACCCTAAACAAACCTTGAGCGTACCCGTAAGAAACAATAAATTCAACAAAAATAGGCTCTCCAAAACTTAACAATCTATGAACATCCCTAAACTAAATTTGAATAAGCCACAACAAACCCTAAATAATTTCGATCCAGCCACACATAAACACCCTAAACCAACCCGAATTAGATCTAAACCAAGCTTGAATAAATCTTAAGCCAACCCGCAAGAGACAGAGTGAACCAACCATGAACAAACACCCGCAACCAACCACGGAGAAATCAAACAACGACAACTGCTAAGCCAACCTTAGACAAGGTTCCGGCGCCAAGAGCGGCCCCGCCATTTTCCTTCCCCCAAACAGCATGTCCACACTGAGGGGTTCTTACGGTGTAAAGGCCGGTGCTTGATCAGGGTGCTCCATCAGGGCCCGGGATTTTTTCCTATAAATTTCTGCCAAAAAAAAGGCTCTTCAGAAACATCCAACTGCATTTCGACTGCGCAGGCTCCAACAAGGTCTGCGCCACGGGTCTGGGCTCGAGCATTTTGCCTTTAAAATTCCGCACAAAGTGGCTTTTGCGAAATGTAGTGCGTTTCAACTGGCTCGCGCAAAGCGCGGGTGGCTCGCGCAAAGCGCGGGTGGCTCGCGCAAAGTCTGCGTCGCGGTCTTGGTCTGCGGCATTTTACTTGCAAATTATCGCGCAATGAGGCTCTTGTGACATGTCCACGTGCATTTCGATTGCGCAGGCTCGCGCAAAGGTCTTGGGGTCGGTCCTCCTCCTCAACATCATCATCTTCCTCCTCCTTAACATCATCATTTTCAACATCATCATCTTCCTCCCCTCGACCTGATCATGATCTGCCAACAGCTAAGAATTGGATGGAGGCCAGAGAACAGAGCATCCCTGCTTGTTTTGGACCAATGTTTGTCAGCTGCGTTATATTGTCTCCTATGGCAACAGATAAGGTGGCATCGCTGGGGCGATCTTGCTTTCGGCAGATGATACAAGGCCAAGTATCTTGAATTTGGAAGCCTTGGAATTGGCGGCATGGCGTGGATTTGCCCCGCATCCTGATTCCTACAAGTACCCAGTATTGCCTGTGCTCCGGCCTAGGCTCGGGGGTTTATAGGTGATGTCATGGTGTGCGTTTAGGGGCCGCTGCGAAATATTTGGGAGAAAACAATTTCCATGAATTCAACCGTTAGGTGGTGGCTGGCTGATATGTGCACAGTTTTGGTGCAGCTCATTTTTCTGGCCATCATGTCCTTTCTGCCACTGGCTTGGTCGGTGCTTCACTCATTGAACAGAGTGCCGTACCACGGAGTTTCTCCAATGACCAGCTTGACTGTGGACCATTTCGGCAGCCGCGGAGCTGAGTTTACCGCAGTTTTGCTAGAAACTTATCCACAAGCTGCTCTGTTCACTTTGGTCGCTTTCTTCGTCTTTGCGGTTTCTTTGCTCCACGCCTATGTGGCTGAAACCCTGCCGCTGTCATTATCACGAAATTGCGCGCGAGTCCTCCATGTGCTGGAGACTCCTGCCTCCGAAGTTTCTTCCTGCAGCAGGATGCAATATGTTGCAGCTGTTTGGTCTGGGGGCATGAAGATTATTCCGTGGACCCTGAGTTTGATGAATACAGTGATGCCCATCTTTCATTTGTTTCTTCTGCTGACCTCGCCTTTGTGAGGGGTTTGTTTCTTTAGGCTTACACTTTTAATTTTGCAGGTGGGAAACCCCGTCCACATAATCCCTCCAATATTAGCGTTTCTTCTTCCGCGTGGGACACGAACTCTTAGGATTGGTATCTTGTGGGCGCTCTATGGGTTTTGCTGCTTTGCTACTTTTTTCTTTTTCTGGCTTGTTTTTGGTCTCGTTGTCGAGCCGGAGCGCTTCATTTCGTTGATCTCCGGCATTGCCAGCTTTCTTTTGGCAGTAGGGAGCAGGCTCTATAGCCTAGTGAAGTGGCGGCGCTTCATATCACAAGCAACTTGGCCCATACATGGCCTTTCTCGGTGCTTTTCTTCCTGCCAAAAGTTAGGCCTTTGGGAGCATTGGCGGACATTTATTTCTTGTCATCTTTGCCATTGTTTTGCAAGGGAAACTCATGAAAGGGCCGCAAAAAAGAAATATGTATGCAAATATGTGCTATTATGTGATGATCTTGCCATGGAAAATAGTGTGGAGGAACAACACTACCACCACCACCGCCACCAGCAGCAGCAGCAGCAGCGACAGCGACAGCAACAGCAACAGAAGCAGCAGCAGCACCACCACCACCACTCCCACCACTCCCACCATTTCCACCACTCCCACCACCACCCAAACCACCCAAACCACCCAGACCACCCAGACCACCCAGACCACCCAGACCACCCAGACCACCTACAGCCAAACTGCGCCAAAACCGCCGCCGCCGCTGCCGCCAGCAGGACAAGAACAGCCACAGCCACAGCAACCACAACAACCACAACAACCACAACAACCACAACAAGCACAACACCCACAACAGCAACAACAACAACAAGAAAAGCAGCAAGAACAGCAGCAAGAACAGCTGGTACTACTACTACTACCACTACTACGACTACCACTACTACTACCACTACTACTACCACTACCTACTACCTACTACCTACTACCTACTACCTACTACCTACTGCCTACTGCCTACTGCCTACTGCCTACTGCCTACTGCCTACTACCTACTACCTACTACTACTACCTACTACTACTACTACTACTGCTACTACTACTACTACTACCACCACTACTACGACTACCACTACCACTACTACTACCACTACCTACTACCTACTACTACCTACTACCTACTACCTACTACCTACTACCTACTGCCTACTGCCTACTGCCTACTGCCTACTGCCTACTGCCTACTGCCTACTACCTACTACCTACT
>Ga0126342_10020935_pt1 | contig 10951 bp, 11 predicted proteins | sample Cyp1metagenome_FD_92528 | JGI IMG/M metagenome (GOLD analysis project Ga0126342, IMG submission 92528) | Coral microbial communities from Lord Howe Island, Old Settlement Bay, Australia - Cyphastrea 1 metagenome | ecosystem: Host-associated > Invertebrates > Cnidaria > Coral ... | reverse complement strand
TTGGTTTTATTTTGTTTTTTCTTATTTTTTTGTTTTTGTGAGTTCATTGTTTGTATACTCCTTTACTGAAAAGATCACAGCCCTTCTAAACCCAACCAAGTTTAACCATGTTAAACCCATTCAAAATAGTCATCTTGGGGGATTCTGATTAGATTTACCACAGGATCAATCTATAGTGTTGATGGGATTCATGGACCATGGATTTTTTGTGGGAGAATCATCAAACTCATCGGAGATGATCACCCAGGAAAAGTGGCCTGGGAAATCCATGGAGGTGAAACATACTTACCATCTGGTTATGACATTGCCAGTTCGCCATGGAAAGATCCACCATGCTATTAAGAACGGTAAACCATCTATTTCTATGGGTCATCTATACCATGGCGAACTGTTAAATAACCAGAGCGTAAATGATTTGATGATATTTGATCAAATTTTGATATCTGTTAAGTATCTGGACATGATTGCTCAAATTGGTGATCAAATTTGATTGTGATATATCTGTTCAAATTGTGATCATATTTGATAATTGAAATTTGCAAATTTTGAACATACTAAAGTTGCATTTTGATTCGTGAGGCAGATCGTTTTTTGGAGTTGAACGGATTTTTTTGAAGTCAGCTGGGCTGTTTTTAGGAGAGTTTGAGCAATGAGAGTCAATAAGAGTGAAGTTTTTCATGGGGGGCCAGGCGGCCAGTGACCAGAGATTCTCATGGGATTTCACATGATTTCACCAGGATTTTGTCCAACAGTAGGATTTTGCTGGAAAAAAATGGTGGGCCTTGGGGGACTCCGGGATGGCCGTTGGCAGGTCGTTGCCCTGGATCCCCTGGATGATTTAGCGCATGGCCCACCATGCGTGGAAGCGACGTCACCCAGAGTGGAACTGTTGCCCTTCAAGGGTCCCAAGGACCATGGGATTTTTCACATGAACCATCAAAGGAGGTTTATTTATAAGTTAAACAAAGGGGATTTAGATGGATATAGGTTTTTGAGGATATAATAATTGATATAATGGCAATATCATGGGGATATAGCACATATTCAACAAATTCATGTGATATTTTATTCCCTTGGAAACAAAGAATCATTCGATTTGGGTCTGAAAATGGGATTCACGACCCAATGGCCATTTTAATGAACATGCTGATTTTCTAAAACCTGGGGCCGGGGAGCCTGGGGAAAGCCTTAAGCGATGGACATCCCTTGGGGATCAGGCGGCCCCATTTTACAAACGGTGACATCCACATATCTTTGTTGGGTCCAACAATATTTCTATCCCCATATCTTTGTTTCTTGTTGAAATCTCCGTTTTTGTTGGTGACATCCCTATGTAACTTGAGTCAAACAATAGAGTTCTATCTATCTCTGTTTTGCTCATTTTCTTCCTGGTACCAACCGTAGGTTGGGGTTTCTCCAAATCCACCTTGGATGGTTGTTACACCATCAAAATCATGGGATGTTTGGATGTAAAAACCACCTATCAACTGGTCCAGAATTTCTGACAAATCCACAGTATCTCTGTTTTGTTGCTCATTTTCCCCAGCATTTTTCCATATCCCCAGGAGACCACGGTGCTGAACCACCGTCGCTTCTGCAATTGGACGGATCGCAGTGCCGAAGTTCTCTCGGTGCAGCTGGTGAGGGACGTCTACCGCGCCGCTGTGGCGGTGGAGCGCCTTGGTGTTTCGTGGGCCCGCACCTGGTGGCGAAATCCAAAACAAAATGTGGGCCCTGCCATAAATCTGACTGGGCGTATTTAGAGGGCTTTGGGATGATTTTTGTTGGATGGTTTAAGCCATGTTTTTTTTTTACCCATTCAAAAGTTGTCATCTTGGGGGATTCTGATTGGATTTACCACAGGATCAATCTATAGTGTTGATGGGATTAATGGACCATGGATGTAGTGGGAGAATCATCGAACTCATCGGAAATGATCACCCAGGAAAAGTGGCTGGGAAATCCATGGAGGTGAAACATACTTACCATCTGGTTATGACATTGCCAGTTGACATTGCCAGCAATAGCCATGGAAAGATCCACCATTTCTAAGAACGGTAAACCATCTATTTCGATTAGGGCCATGGCTTCCATGGCGAACTGTTAGTCATAACCAGAGGGTATCAACCGCCATTTTTGACCCGAGGAAAAGATGAAGGTTTCATCCTAAAAATGATCTATCGACGACAAAAACCATACCCAAAATGTGCCAAGGAAAGGCTCCAGTAAAGCCTACAAGCTGCTGGAGAGGTTGAGTGAACCACTGGCCGAGTTGCAGTGCTGTAGTTTGCAGGGCAAAAACCATGAGGTTCGACTCGCCTTCTGGCTGAATTGTTTCTTGGCGATGCTTAAGTTTCTTGTCCATGTTCACATAGATGTGGAAAACTCACCATTTGTTAATCACTTTAGGGAAACTATAGCTTTTCCACATCTATGCTATTTTTTTTCCACCACAGAGAGCTAATCTGACACTTGCGCATGAAAGTAGTGGCAGCAAACACCCTCTTTGACGTCCAGTGCTTTTGCAGTTCTAGCAGCCAGATGTGAAATCTGCCTATGTCTTCCAGTTGGCAGGTTGGATCCCAATATTGGTTTCATCCCCAGTTTTCCTATACAGATGCACCAATCACTCAAGCAGCCCTTCATGCTTTTCAACCCAGCTTCCATCCACAAATTTCATGTGTCAACTCAATTTTCTCAGCAAAATCAGCAGTTTTTCCAGGAAAAAAATCCAGGATTCACATGGCAAACACCCGCCATTTTCCGGTGGTCCCCGTCGCCAGGCTTGAACGCCGCCACGCTGCTGGCGGCGCTGGCGCCCATCCGCCTGGGCCTGGCGGAGTGGCCAGGGGATGCCGGCACTTGGAGCGAGCTGCTGCAGACGGCGCAGCTGGAAGTGCAGGGGGAACTGCTGAGTCTCATCGAGATGGAACAGGTGGAAGAAAGGGGGATGGGGAAATTTTTGGGGAGGATTGGAGATGAGTGTTGGCGGGTATTTCTATATCTATATCTATATTGATGATGATATTCAAGATTTATATAATTTTATATAGATGGAACAGGTGAACATGAGAAGGTTATGGGGCCAGTGATGATGTGATGATGATGGTTGGTTGGTGATATTCTCCAAGCCCTCATGTACTGTAGATTTAGATGGTGTTCAAAATCTGCCAGAGTTGGATTCTCTACCCATAGTCAAAAGATGGAGCTGGCAAATATGGTGAAGATGGATGAATATGGTAACGTGGAGCGTGATTCATGATGATTTCTGTACGAAAATGACATATTAATACATGAATACAATTAAATGAATATACATATGTAGAGAATTACGGGGCATGATGGAGGGTTGGGAAACACGAATGAGGGCCAGGAAAATCACTTGAGTTTTCGATAGATGCAACAGGTGAGCCAAAAGGAACCAGGGGCCCATTTTCTGCGGAGGTGATGGCTGTGAAGAGTGTAACGGGGTATTATACGGTATTATCAAGATCTAAAACCAGCCACTTTTCTGAGTTTTAGACCACCCATTGATGGTGAACTTGGATTTATGGTTCGTGATTGTCACCTTTGATCAATCATCCAACCACCAGTTCGAAAGATGATTTGGTATGACCATTGATATGACCACCTGGAAATTATTTAAAGAAAATGATCACGGTAGATCATGATCATTACATAACCAAGGACATTATGTATGTACTCTACATCATGAATCAGTTCAGGTTTTTGGTCAGTATAATTACACCATCTTTAACTGATTTGGTACCCATCATCCCGTGCTTTCCGGTGCTTTCCCCATCAGGTGATCCGTGCGCAGAATGAGATCTCCGTGCAGGATCCAATCCTCAAGGAGATGGACGAGGACTGCCGCGTGGGTCATCTGCAGTTGAAGCGACCGGTGCCCTTGGCGTCCTTTGCCATTCATCGGCCCACCAGGACGCAGTTACGCAACCTGGGGGGTGGGAAAGCCTGGGAATGCATAGGATGGATGGGGAACTCGAAGTTTGGAGAAAACACTGGCAAAAGTGTGGGCGTTCCGCTTTAAACATCATCGAATTGGTTACTGTACACACAGGATGGCTGTTGGAACGAGATGTTGTATAGCTGGAGATTCTGGGTCGCAAATCAAACTCAAACCCGCAGGTTGCAAGATATGAAGTAAATATCTTTGCTATTAAACCTGTTGTGGTTTCATCATGATCATGATCATGATCATGATCATGATCATCATCATCATCACCATCACCATCACCATCACCAGCATTCCCTCACCCCCACCCCCCTTATCTTTTCACATCGACATCGCAGGAGTGGCTTCCCACCTCTTCGCATCTACCAGGCCAAGCATCTCCAGGCACAACTGGAGCTGAACGCGGTCCACTTCCTCTGCTGCCAGATGTCGCTGGACTCTTGGCGTCGCAAGGTGTTGCTGCCCGAGTCCCTCAAGTGGCACCTGGCGGATTTCGGAGGGGAGACGCAGATGCTGGAGATGTTGGGTGACATTTTGAAGCGGGCACCGGAACAGGTGGATGGAGATGGAGATTTTATGATGACTTTATGACGATTTATGTTTTTTTGTGCTGGGAGATATTCTGATTTTGGTTGGTTTTCGATGGTTTCGGCTAGCGCTTTTGTGGCTTCCGGGCCGCACAAAGACGATCTGCAGTGGCCATTGCTTTGGACTCGGCCTTCTCATTTGATCACCAGTTGATTGCTTGGATCATGAGTTTCATGAAAAAAAAACCCTAAAAAACCAGCAGATCTTCCCGGCCAACCGGCGCCTTTCCAGGTGGATTTGGTGGGTGGTTCTCTACCTGAGAATCTGAAGGAGCTGTCTTTGGAGCGTCACGACCGGCTGCGGGTGGAGTACCAGGAGGTGCTGTGGCAGTTTCAAGTGCCGGAGACGCCGCTGGAGACGGAGCAGGGTGAGACAAAAGTGATGGCCTGGGGTGGAGAGGGATGATGGCGATGGAAGGCGATGGGAGATTCGAATATGGAACTGGGTCAAAAGAACCAACCAAGGATTGCTTTGAGGGAACATCTACAGGAACCCCTTGTTTTTGATTTGACCCACAAATATCATGGGTTCCCCAAGAATGGATGGATGAACGCAGACATTTTGCTGAAATTTTGTTGGGTGAGAATTGATACCAGGCACTTGTGAGACTATTTGGGGTCCATTTGACCCCCCCAACTCGTAGACGTCAGCATTGCGCGCTGGTGGAATGGTCGATAACTGGTGACTTGACCGGCTGGAGATGACCCAGCCAGGAAGTGGCTGTGGGTTCCGAATGGGCCGTGGTCTCAGTGGTAAGGTGGTACTGCACAGTATCCAAGAAAGAATCAAGAAGATGGAAGCGTATGTGAATTTTAGGGAGATTGGACACCAGCCACATTGAGTCTCCTGGATTTCATGGCGCAGCGGCGCTTCTCAGCGGGTAAATCTTGGTTTATGATTTGATGGGTGAATTTCCAACCACATCGTCTCCAACTCGAATCCAGCTTTTTGAAGAGGTAATCTAAGGCAAGCCATCCGTTCACAGTGGCCTCTTTGAGGTATGCTTCTTTGAAGGATGTGAGATCCGCATCGAAGAACTACTTGGACAGGACAGGATAGCCACAGCGCCTGCGTTGGCAGTCACCGTGATGGTAGACACCTTAGAGCAGCAGGTTTAGAGGGTGGTAGTGTGATGATTGTGATGAAGAGCAATGGTGATGAAGAGTGAGTAATGGTGATGATGATGACGACGACGACGATGATGATGTTGGTGATGGTGATGTTGGTGATGTTGATGTTGACGTGCATTATTGATTATTGTTTCTTCTTCTATGATCATTATCATCACAGTCAACGTTGTTAACCGTATTCATTCTCATCATAATTTATCTCTTAGTATCATCATATTACTATCATCATAAACACACTTAATATTCCATCATCACTACCACGATCATCATCACCAGATCTATCCAGATCTACCTTGCCATGCTACAGATCCACATCCGCCTTCTCCGTCAGCGCAGGATGGAGAGCTTTTTCATTGCCGAGACGCAGAAATACCTTCTGCTGTTGCAGGTCGCCGGCGATGGCTGCGATGGATTTTCCCTCATTTTCCCAGTGTAAAAGGAACTATGTCCCATTACATCTATGTAGGAAAATGAAGGAAAATTAAGGAACATGCAGGAAAATCCCATTACATCTATGTAATCAAAGTTGATGATTTATTTGTTTTTCTCTGGCAGGATAGATTTCATGAGGTGTCGAGAGTATGAGTAAGATTGAGCAAGTCTAAAAAAGGAACAGGTTGTTCTCTTCCGATGATATATATATATATGGTTTCGGCATGTTTTGGCCAAATGTAGGTAAGAACCTAATTTACATTGCAATTCTTGAGGGGAAACTGGCTTCTCCAACTGTCAATACATTATTTCCAGACCAACCCAAATGTTAAGAAAATCCCAGCCACGGGTGACTTGATCGATTTTGAACCTATTAACCTTCCAGCCGAACCATCGATTTCTGCGGATTTGATAAGTCCTGGGGGGGTGCCTCGCGGAACTTGAGACGTACGAAGGATGTTATCATCAACCAACAACGTGAATTTCCCATTGTGATATATGGATTTTGGATGATTTTGGAATGAGATTCCTTTTGGATGTCGGAATGATATTTTACCATGACATGCCCATGAAAAAGCATTGTTGGAATGATATTTGACCATTTTGCCTAGTGATAGTCTCGTGTTTATTGAAGGACACCATTTAGAGATGGGTCAGAATCTATAGATATCTATAGATATCATATGGGGCATTAACATCCCATTTACCAGCTATTTCGGTGTTCACCAAAATGCCAGCACCATTTTTCGATGATGTCCAGGACCCAGATCACACGATGCGGTTAGACCGATACGTCTTCAACACGGAGGTGGGAAACGCATAGGACTTGACTTAGCCGGGTCCGGTATTTCGGGGAAACCAACTTTTGGGAGAAAAGTTGCATGGATTCAAATGGGGGAAGCAAGTCACCATGGGTTTCAATACGAAAATGGTCAAACAGTTTGGATGAGTTGGGGGGACACCCATTTTAGGATATTTTAGAACAACTCCATTTGACTAATGACTTGTTACATCTTTGTTCTATTTCAAACGGGTCTGTAGTGCCGTCAATAGTTGAGACCACTGGATCGCGTTTTTTAAGGCGATCCTTTCCGGGGCGATGGCTGTGGGTTCACCATTGGGCGCACTGATGGCACAAGTTCTCTTGGGCCAAAAATGACTTAAACAACCTAAGGAGGTGACATTTCCATTTGAGATGGTACCTCTTGAAATTATGCTGAAATTACAATAGAAATTACAATATATTGAGATCTATGATATTAATTGATATGGCATTGCATCATTATAAAATTACTAAATTCGAGATTATATTCCAAACTGCTACCTCTTGAGACGGCTGCCATGGCGCTGCAGGCGCATCCGCTTACGATGTTGGACTTGATTCAGAAATGATTGGCCAAAGATGCCAGAAAAACCGTGGGCGTCTTTGGGGGGCGTTGCGCTCCGGGTTCAATGAGAGAGGCGACATACATTTTTTTTGAGCATAGTAGTAATAATAATAATAGTAAATAACAATAATAATAAATAATAATAATATTAATAATAATAATCATCATCATCATCAAGCGATCGGTGCATTATCATCACTCTTTGTTGGCTGCCTTGGTTCATTGATGTTCATTGGGGACCAGAGGTTTGAACCATGCGGCCTACCTCTCGACCCACCGGAACCACCCATGTGTCCATCAGTCGGAAGTTTGGCGTCTAATTTTCCGTTGGCAAAAAAGGTTCAAAACAATTAAAGAGAATATGAAATAAAACATAGAAAGCCAGCCAACATGTATAGCTTAAAATAAACACAAACATAACATATAGTAAAATATGAACACATATCAAACACGTGAATTCTGGAAACAGATGCAGCTGCTCACTTCTTTCCCTTGAGCCTCGGTCCAATGGAATACTGCAATGCACGATCATACCACTGAATATCGAGGTTATTTGCTTGGATTTTGGTACATCCTGCATAAAGACGTGAACTCTTTCATTGGTCACTTGGGTATTTCCCTAGATATATTTCAATGAGATGTACCCGACTTGCCCACTTTGCCCCCATCAGGGATCATCTTGAGGCTTGGTCACGGCCTGTTGATCCGGCTCACTGAAAAGCTCTAACCACGACCATGAGTAGATTGATGAAGAAAAACATGAACAAAAACACGGTGAAATTGGCTGACACATGAATTTTTGCCACATTGGGTTGAAAGGTAGTTCTAGATGCAGGGATCTACTTGAAGGTATCATCAATCTTGTTTTTGTTGACATCAACAGAGAATCATTAGACGATTGAGCCAACTCAGACCATGACAGACTCATCCTGAAGTCCACCGTCATTTTCCATCGCGATGCAGTTTACCCCTGGGCTAATCTGTAGGCGCGCTGCGGGAAAAGTTTCTGGACTTGCTCAGGATGTGTTTGTTTCGCTGAAAAACAACAAAAAAATGCATTTCCGGCAGCTCTTGAAACTGGTCCATTGGTTTGTACCTTGTCACCAAAAACCTCTGGTGGCAGAAAAAAAACTACTGGGTGAATTCAGGGATCCATCCAACATCCAATACGCAGTGATGGTACGGACCTCTCAGTGTGGCAGGTCTTGAGATGCAAAGAATGCCGCCACAGGCGGTGGCCATGGGGAATCCCATACCGGGGGCTGCTGCCATGTGGCTGCCATGGGAATAAAAACTCCCAGAAGTTGGGATATGGTGCCCCTACAACTATGGTGAAATCTATCCTTATATAGCTGAAGCTGCACTTCCAAGTACTTCAAAAAAGATCCCATGGTTTATCATTGCCAGGCACAGGGACGACGACAGCCCCAAATGCCACAGGCGGCCGCGGCTGAAACGACGGTTGTTAGAAACCCGATGTTTTCGAAGGGTTTCTCCAAAGACACGGAGATGATATTCCCGTGACAATCGCAGGAAAAACTGGGGGTTCCCAATTGAAGAATAGATCCCAAGACATGGCAGTTTTTTTAGGTCCCAATCTTGGCCGAAGTACCTATGATATCAGGACCTCGCTGATGTTATCATATGGTATCCACATCACCGTCCAAAACGTGAAAAACCGGCACTCTATAACTTGTCTTTATTGATGACTTAATGGTGAATGATGGTTAATTATTGTTCATGATAGTTCACCTAGTAGTCAAGTATGAATCAGTAGTTATTTCACCATAGAATCCATTGTTGTTGACGCTTCATCATCACTGAATTGGTGAATCATTAACGGTGAATGACGATGCATGGTGGTTAATCTCTTCCTTACAGTATCATCGAACTTCAGAGAAATGGGTCACCCGTAGTATCATCGATCCAATATCAGTTGGTTTTTTAGACCTCATTAGTTCGATATATCTACCACAAATCATGGAACTTACCTACCTGGGTTACCTGCTAAACCTGAAACCTAACAATTCCTAGTGCACATTGAATAACTTCTGAATAACTAGTTATTCGTCTTTTGCCCTAGAAATTGTTAGGGCCCTAAGAATATGCGTTCAAGATCGTTTAAACCCGTTCAGACCCATCCTGAAAGGGCAACAGTTTTGGTGTACAGTAGGCGTACCCGTTCATACCCATACCTGCTCAAATGAGTTCAAGACCTGTTCAAAATGCGGTCAGAATGAGTTCGCTGGCAAAATAATGTTACCCTTTTTCTTCCCAAGTTGTTCTAAGAATGAACATTCAGACTTAACTTTCAACTTTTGCACTAGAACCCAAGGGAAATTAACCAACAATAAACCCACATACCTAGCAGTGAGATTTGATGGTGGATTTCCTGTCCCATCTCGTCCCCGGAAAAAGCGAGGCTCCTGGTCGACGCCCCGCGCGCTTGCCGGCGCCCGTAAAGCCTGGGCACCCGGGAACGAGTCGGCCGTCGGAATGAGCCACATAGCCATGGAATTTCACCATTTTATGATGAGTTAATCGCTAAATCATCGAACTCAATGGGCCATTGAAAAACCATAGCTATGATAAATGACCGAATTGCTGTTGGGTGAACTCTTCTGATTAAAAATGTCTGGGACGTTTTCGAAGTGGAATTTTTACAGTTTTTGAAATGACACTTCAAAGGCTGGAATTGGCAATAGAACTTATAAGAAGAATTGACGACACAACCAGCAAACATGGACGAATCAATGTGGATAGATATATAGATGCAATTATGGGCTGATATCATCAGATATTACCGAGAAAGAGGCGATTCAAGCATTTGGACCTCTAAGAGTGGGATCGTTAGGTATATGAAATGTGGAAAGTAGGTCTTTTGCGGAAAATTCTTCCAGATCAAAATTCCCTTCGTCATATTTGCTTATCAAAGGGTATTCCACCATTCTGTGTTGAACATGCTCTTTGTTGGAGTTTGTTATCAATCCTGCAAAACTAGCCTCCCCAAATGAGGAGGTTGATCGTTGATGATTGCTGTTTGATCGACCTGTTATGGCTCTAATTTCCGGCATCGCTGAGTCACCGAGTGTTTAACGTGTTACTTCCTTCTACGCTGGTTGATTACTTGGGTATAGGTCAACCAAAAAAGACCTGCGCAAAGACCCAGGTGAAGCATCTTGTACTGAACGCTGTCCCAGATTTTGGGTACACAATGACTTCAATTATACCGTATACCCACTAATTTTCTTGAATCTCCCCGTTTATACCACGGTTATTGAATATTGCTGTTGTTGTTGTTGTTGATGATGATGATGATTGATGAACTGCCACTTCACCATTTGATGTCTTTTTGCATGTTTTCCATTTGAGCTGCATTTGAACATATCCTGATCTGCAGCTGCCCCTTTCAAGCATTTGACAATTCGCGACTTGAAGGA
>Ga0126342_10020934_pt1 | contig 10954 bp, 10 predicted proteins | sample Cyp1metagenome_FD_92528 | JGI IMG/M metagenome (GOLD analysis project Ga0126342, IMG submission 92528) | Coral microbial communities from Lord Howe Island, Old Settlement Bay, Australia - Cyphastrea 1 metagenome | ecosystem: Host-associated > Invertebrates > Cnidaria > Coral ... | reverse complement strand
TAGATAGATAGATAGATAGGTAGATAGATAACTAGATAGATAGATAGATAGATAGGTAGATAGATAACTAGATAGATAGATAGATAGGTAGATAGATAACTAGATAGATAGATAGATAGATAGGTAGATAGATAACTAGATAGATAGATAGATAGATAGATAGATAGATAGGTAGATAGATAACTAGATAGATAGATAGATAGTTAGATAGATAGATAGTTACATACATACATACAAACATACATAGCCAAACATATTGAAAATGTGATGGGGATAAAGGGATGCTCAGACCAAAGCTTGGTGATTGAAACTTTGAAACTATGGGATTGAGTTAACTACAATAGGAATATAATAAGACTTACCGTAAGCGTAGTAGAAATGAATAGGCTTACAATAGGATACAATAGGATATCATAGGATATTGATGTTGATGTCAATGCGGGACTGTAGTACCCTCAATCAGGATATGGGTTTGTCCAATATTAAGGGATACCCCACAGTGACCAGATGTGACGAGCAGATTTTGGTGAACATGATGAAGACAACATGGTATTTGGGAGGTACCCGATTTTCAGACAGACTTTTGAAAGGTAAAATTATATTACACTTGAATGCACGTATAGATAATATATAATATGGGTAGCTCTTGGAGCTGTGGGAAAAATCAAGCAACACTTGTTGATCGAGAAATCATCTACAAATTTTGCGAAACTCACCCTCAAGGTTTGGACATCTCAGTGGAATGGGTATCAACAATGAATGAACATGTCCAAGTCTCGATAGGTTTAACATGTTTAAGTGATGAATGTCCCAGCAAATTCGTCTGGCGACATGCTCAGAAGCGAAAATCAGTGTCCGGTTGATCTGCCAGGAATGGATTCGCAAAAGATGTCGGACTCCAATAACCTACCAAAGTGTACGTTTCAGAAGCAAAATATTAGCATAACTTCTCGTTGGCCTTTTCCCGCTCGGTTTCAATGCCCAAAAGCAATGGTTAGGTGATTTTAGGTGCACATGACTGAGGTTGTAACAGCTGTTACAGCAACTTCTCAAGCAGACATGGATCACTGCATCCAATCATTTAAACCCGCTGAAAGGATATCAAATCACATCCTGGTTAAACGGATCCAACGGATTCAGGTGCTGCTACCAAATTTGAGAAACCACTGGACATTGGGTCATTTGGGTCATTTTACATTTATTTACTCCAGTTTTTTGTTGACTGAATGAGGTGGGCCCTTGCTGTGTTTTCCCACTGGTTTGGCGTCTTGTTGGCCATTTCAAGTCAGGTACCTGGTACAAGGATGGCGAGTTCAACACCAGCTACGTGGTGTCTCGATTTTGTATAGTTCACGGTCCGTTGGGTTGTTCTGAGTGATCGCATGGCCAGCTGAGAAAGAATATGTTGCAGTTGATGAACAACATTGAACAGTCACTGTATTGAAGGGTTCCGGTGCCTCAAATGGAAAACTTGCATAATGTGCTTTATGAATATGTCAGTGGTCTTGTTTACCAACATGTTTGGGATCTTAAAACTATGATGTTAGTTGGGTGACAGGTCTGTGTATACTCTCGTCCATTTGGGGGTCCTCAACTTCGAGAGAGGCATTCTGGTAGTTTTGACATGTATAGCATCCATCAAAGTGAACTGCAAAACCATAAAACGGAATTCCGTAAATGCACATTCAAGCCATGCAATAACCCTTGTGGAGATGTTTCTGCCATGGTTTGTACTGCACATGTTGTTCATTATCTTTGATATATATATAAATTGAAGTAAACGCAGATCCAACCTCTACATTTAATTGGTTCAAATCCTCCTTTTATTGATTCTACCCGTAATTAGCTAGTACTTCATTGATCTCCCACATGTTGTTGGTACATCCCAAAAAATGTTTTTTTTTTGGGTGGTTTTCCGGCTGACCATGAAATGTGTCCAACCATCGACCGCATCTGAGGAGACCCTGCGTGAGCACTGCTTGACCTTTTTGGAGAAGAACCCGGGCCGGCCAGTGCCGCTGGCAGACATACATCGCTATGCGGGGTACCTTAAAAGGGACAGCGATGGCGAGAAGTCCAAAGGGTTGGGGAACTCTAAAAAATGCTGCTGTGATTTGCGAAAATTGTGTGTTTTTCCAGCTAATTTACAGGGATGGTTGTTTCAAGGGGGTAATCATGAACAAGAGCATTTTCCTGCGACTGTGGTGATCGACATGTCCCTATTGTGTTTCACACTCGGCCATTGTTTTTGGGATGATATCAAAGGACTTGGCATTGCCAAAGCTTCAAGGCTGACTAGAGATCAACCGCCCACTGACAGCAACTCATTTTGGCTGGAGAGAAGATGGACTCACCGGCCAGCTCTTGATTTAAGAGAATGAATTCATGGATTCGAAGAAACTGGATGTAAGTAGAACTGCTTGCTGGTTTCATCGTTCCATACCTGTCCAACATATCCCAAAGTGACCGCTGTTGGGATGTGGAAAGCAGCAACCAGATTTTTTTGGAATGTTGGGCAGTCAGGTGATGCAACATCCTGGGCCTCAAGTTCCCACTGAGGTGCTGGTATTGATGGAGATTGTAGAATTTGAATACCACTCAATAAGGAGCTAACTAACCACCATGTTGGGAACGGTATTGGTATATTAGGATACAATTGAATGAGCTATATACAGTATACACATGTATGCAGAATCAATGTCCTAAATGGATGAATCAAGGCCAGGATTATATTTACGTAATGTGGGGATGTTACCTACAGGTGATTGTCTTGTTGATTGGGGATTTTAGTCTGAAGATGCTTTGCATGCAGAAGAAAGACCCCCTACTGACCAACCATTCCAACAGATTTCCTGCCGTTCCGTTGGTATATCCATTGCAATCGGATCATACTGCGGGCACTAAGCAGGGTAGAGGGGACCGGTGTGCTTTAGCCACTCCTAAGATCCAGTGTCAATTTAAAAAAAAGGTTTATATTGCACATCTCTGGACTCTGCTGTTGACACGAAAGCTGCCATAAAGGGTCTCAGGGAGTGTGTTCTCAAAGCTGATATTTGATGACTTTTCCCGGGCAGGATGACTCTTCAAAATGAGCACTTCTGAGTGCGCCCACCAAGCTAGCCCCAGCAATCCCGCATCATTGCAGTCCAGAACATGCGTGTTAACTTGTTGACTAACACCTGTCATGTTAATATCCTCCTATTTTTGTCAAGTCTCCCTGTGGCCTCCTTTTGGTTCCCCAGGAGAGACATCTCCCTAATCTTTCTAGTAGATTCTAGGTGGCGGTTGGTTCTGTCCAGTCAATTGCATCTCCATAGTCTTTCTAGTAGAAAATAGAGATGCTAGATTCAAGCCAAGGTACAAAGTCTTGGCACCAGCGACAAATTGGTTTTAGGATCCTCAGCACCATCTATTTAGTCCAATTCAACGAAGACAAAGATCAATTTCGACTGGGTCGTTCTCGTCTACAAACGGACGACCTCACTACGAAGTCGTTGGATCCATGTACGACGCAGCAGTGTGAGCTTGGTGATACCCGAGAAGTCTGCGATGCTGTAGACAAGCTTGGAAAAAAGTGTATGACATGTGTGAAGGATATCTTTGCAAAAAAGGAATAGCAGCCGTCATACCGTTACACGAGTGCCGACAAGAACAAACTCTTGGATAAGTTTCTGGCCTGCTGGCCCTTCTCGCTCCAGAACCCGTGGCAGATGATCCCATTCTCACGTTGGCCTGATTATGTCGAGCAGTGGCTTTCTTTGGAACCGACAGAGCTTGCAGCTAAGGCTTGCGAGACAACTATCAATTGATATAAGATTCTCATCAGCTGTCATTCATGAAACAAGTTGTACTTGAAACATTAGTGTTGTTCCCTATCAGCGCAGGTGATCGCTCGCGACAAGAGTTTGTGATCTTAAGTTCACACATCGCGCGCGTTACCTCTTAAAGATCACATTCTTACTCGTATCATATGATTGGTTCATTGCTCCTTCCCATACGCAGAATGAGGTGCGTGTCAGGTTGTCAGTGTGTGGAATTGAGTGCTTAAAGTTGTGAACCATACCTCACGAAATACTGACGCTCGTGTGGTTGTAATATGATGCGAGACATAAGTGCGTGCTATGCTCTAACGCGCATTTGCAACGTGAGACGCTGATGAATGAGTGAAATAATATGAACAGAAAGATAACTAGAGACTCTGAGGAAAGTAAGGAATAATCGGCGAAGTATCAAGATCCTGATTGTGGGTCACTGTTTTGGTGACAAGCTAGCCACTTTACAATATTAGGCTTGATAGGATAGCTCACTGAATGACAAAACTGCAATATATGAGTGCGGACGTGCGCACAAGTAATGATCCTCTGAATGGGCTAAGCTGTTGCCCACGAACATTCTATATCCAGAATTGAGAGATACTAAGAGTGATTTCCTGCATCAGCCTAAACTGGTAAAAGATCACATTGATCACATTCTTACGGTGTCACAAGAAATCACATTAAGATCTTAAGGTGGGGATAAGAAATGATAATGTGGCGCAGGATGACATCAGCTGCATCATGAAGACCTTGGAGTTGGATGAGGAAGTGACCTCCGCGGTCTCCGCGACTGGACAGAGAGTCTTCATGAAGATGCGCAAAGGTGGGGGGAGACCCGGGGGAGATGCTGGGAATGGGTTGGGAGTTGGACGGGGTACAGTGTACTAAATCAACTTGTATAAGTTGGTATATACAATATTATACAATAGATTCAATAGATTATGATATGATAATATATGTCTTAGTAACAGGCATGATTGATGCATTCTGTGAGCTTATAGCCTCCTTAAACTTTCCTTGGTTGCTTTGTCGTTTTCTTGGATTTTCTTTCCCTTTGTTTCTCCCTTGGAAACCAAACAAAACCAAAGGAAAACAAAGGAAACCAAAGGAAAACCATAGAATCCAACCAGCCCCAAACCAAAAAGGAAACCAAAGGAAAACTGTAGAATCCAACGAGCCCCAACATACCAAAGAAAATCAAGGAACATCAAATGAAACCGACGGAAACCAAAGGAAACCGATTCAAAGTATTGTGTGATATCCTGTGCTTTGTTTGAACGATGTTGCAGTATATATCATCCATTTTCAGTTGATTGAACTGATATGGGTTTCTGGACACCTTAAAGATTGTGTTCTTCACTTTTCCTGGATTTGAATTACAACCACCTTTCTTGGTGATGTTTATCTTGGTGATTTTTATCTCCATAATATCCCCGAGAAAGGGCATGGGTAGCCTCATTACATCCCAGAAACAAAATCTAAAGTGAGTACGGCTCAAACATGTTGCATGTCTGCGGGTAAAATCCCAAACCCAATTCTGATCAAGCTGGTCAGAGCTTCATTTTAAGATTTTTATTATCGCAAACATAATTTTATGGAGCAACGTAGCGTCCCACTTTCATTTTTGCTTAAGACTCCAGTTTCGTTGGTGTAGAAAACACTATGTATTTTCCCCAAATCTCCAGTTAATTCTGTTTGACCTTCCTCTTGTACTGTTTAAACAACTTCACCCGCCAGCTCCTTTTCCTGGATCCCCTCCGAAAATCCCATCGTTGAGGCGCCTTCGCCACCCACTTCGACCTCTTCGCGGCACGTTTGCCCAACTTCCTGCAGCCAGCCGAGGCGGTGCCGGGACAGATGCTGGTGCCATGCATCTGCTGCCCACTGCGCAACGAGTGCAAGGTGGGGACTGGTTAGTTGGGGAGGGTTGGGGCTTGTTGTGTTGGGCCTTGGTTTGGAGCCCACCTTGCAAAATGGCATGCATTGGCAAACATACTGACATAACTTTACTGTTCCGACCAAGACAGTTACAGGGTTTCTCTGTTGAGGGTATATCCAAAAACTGGTTATTAGTAAGCGGCACATCATTGTAAATCCTTCAAGCTCTTCCTACTACCATAGAACTTCAACTTAAAAGTAGAAGCATTCTGCTTGCATTGCATCGTCTTTTGCAGATCTGGCATGCTGGGCCACTAGCACATAGTCACATAGTAGCTGCGATTTTGTTGCTACAGTCTTTGAAGATGTGAAAGTAGCTTGCAGAGACCAAACCACTGTCAACGAGTTCTGCTGGACATAGCTGGATTTTTGTGGTTCACTGTTGCCGTGCTGCACGCTAACAATGCGTTTGCTTTATGCAATTGTGGCCGCAATTATGGAAGAACTATTCCATTTCATTGACAGGTAACATTTTCTAGGTTTGCACACAACTGAGTTGTCTGAACAGCATTGGCAAAAAAGGTTGAAGTTTAAGTGGAATCAGGATCTATAACCGTTGAACAAAGAAATCTCAAAACGGGGTGGTTTGCACCTTGGATGCAAGAACACAGGCTGGCGGACGTGTTTGCCCCGAGAAGTGTGAATACCTCACGAGGCGCAGGGATGTTCAAAGAATATGGAACCACTTGATGCAAATGACTATATGGAAATAAATATGTTACCCTATTATGCCTACGAACCTTGCGGATACAGTGAGCAAATGACCGAACATGATGATTGCAATCAGCAAAGTTGGGCCTGAATGTGAGTCATTCAGAAACAATCGGTGATTTGATTTTGCCGTCAGTTGGGAAATGGAATACAGGATGGTGAATTGGCACCATCATGATAACAAGTACCAGTATGTGAACCAGTGGTGTTGGCAGTTCATTAAGGTGTTCCCAAAAACTTCAAACCTCAATATCTAGGACATTATAGGACTCATGTTCTTGTTCAAATTCTGTTGTGCGTCCGCGGAGGGCCACATTCAAGATCCGAGAACATCATTTGTGCTGATTCGGTTGTTTTTCTTCCCTTCTAATGGTTCAAGTTCCTTTTGCGGGCAGCTCGGGTTCTGCAAAATGATAGGATAAAAGCCTCAAAGAAGGGGAGTTGGCAGTGTTAGGAAAGACCCGGAATGTGCTCTTGCAACTCAGAAATGTTTGATTCGTTTCTCAAAGATGTCCTTTTTGCAGAAGAGCATGTTCATGTTCCATGTGAGACTTCCAATTAAAAGTGACGGCTCTCTGAAGGTCTTGGTTTCCTCTTACAGGGGACATGGATCTAAACTATTTGGGTGCAGCAGGTTTGGAGTAACCATGAGATTGACTAAGGCCTGGGCCCAATTGAAAATTCCTGTCACCAAATGACCAGACTGAATGCTGATTTCATTTATGTGGCCCTCCCATTGTTTCAATAATGGTATGTCTGGTTCACTTGCTTGTAACCACCAGGTGGCTACAAAAAGATGAACCAGCACAAACGGAGGCGGGGAAAAGAAATTGGAATTCGATGTAATTCAGTGTCCCCACAAGTTTCATGTGTAAACTGCCTTCGAAATTACTTGGATCATAGTGAGTGAGACGATGTCACCTACTGACTTACTTCCGTCCAAGGGACTGGTTAGCCTCACACCTTCCTGCACGTTCCATGCCCTTCAGCTAAGCAAAATTGTGTGGACTGTCCCATGGCCATCGCCAAGGCTTCAGTTCTTTTTCCAAGCTGTGGAACAATGCAACCCCGTTTGAATGATCAGCTAGTCAAACTTAAAATCGTGTTCATAGTGTTTTTTCGATGAGATGAGGGACGTTGCATACACCCACCTATGGTTGATGTAAGATGGTCATAGTGGTTTGGATACTCAAAGCCGCGTCCACTTGGACATCCAGCGCTGGGTCAAAGTGGGTACTGTACTCCAAAATACATGCTTCAATCACAAAAGTGGATGTGAGGAAATGTTTAAGATGTTCCCAATTTGACCAACATTAAGCTTAATCTGAGAATGTAAATGTATGTAAAGGTGACAGATGGTGACAGATCGAAAGTATTAAACTTTATTAAACAACCCCTCAAAACAACGACCATACGAGCCACTGACTCGATGGCATGTTGGCATCCAAGATCTCCCATGATCTCCAGGACTCGATGGTGGATTGGTAGCGTAAAATGTGCCGCGTGAGCGCTGGGCGAAGTGCCATGAAGTGGGTGAAACAAGCGCTTGGTTGCTATGTAACTTATGTAACCAAGCTTAGGTCAGAAAAGAAAGAACCAACCACGCGTGTAATGGCATCGAGAATGAGATAAGCAACAAGAACTGGGATGTAAGTAGCATCAACTAATATCAACTAGCAATAACACTGGAATAACTAATGACCACCATTTGGGAAATAGCCACCAATAAGGAGGAAAAGAAAGAACAATCATCGAGAAATAACCATCGGAACAGTTTGTACTTTGCCATCCAATTCTTGTATGATGAACCATGACGGATTGGTATGTTTGATTGGGGTTAAGGAAGCACATGTTATTCTTGTTCAAGCAAAAAACACGCACCACCAAGGATGGTTGTTACTGCCTTGTCAGGATGTCGTCAGGATGTCGTCAGGATGTCGTCAGGATGTCTATTGGCTCTGGAGAGTTTGGTGTTCTTATCGCTTGGTTTCTTTGTATTCACTTTCTTGAGGCTCAAGGAAATACAGTGCGATTGCATTGACAGAGAGAGATTTCTAAACCGATCATTCGGACACACTTCACAGTTGAAGAGTTGCAGTTGCAAGGTTTCTTGGCATGGACTGAGATGTAAACAACAGAAACAACTAAGGCAGTGTCGTCCAATGACTTCTCATGGAGCAGAAGAACAACAGTTTCAACCTGGTCACACATACCTACTGTGATGTGTTGTTTTTTCCAGTTGCTTTTCGACAACAGTTTAATGTGATGCCTTTTTGGCCACGTTTTCAGGTTGATTCGATATATTGCTAGGACTGCCAACCCCAAAAGACTCAGCAGAACTTTGGTGTTTCAGTGCACCCCCCGCACCATAGCGCCATAGCTGCAATGACGGTGGCGGGCCGTGTGACTTGGCGTGGCGTTTGGCTTGGGAATGACACAAAACCGGTATATGTTTTGGGTATCGGCATGAGTGACATCAACAGAAATATATTGCCTAACAACTCCAGGCACATAAATTTGGGTTGTTGATCAGCAACATGAGGTTCAAGTGATCTCACTCATTCACTGAACAAGTAAACATGCTGTCGTCAACAACAAATGTACCTTTTGATAGATTTCCTGGCATGGAGTTCAACTGCTGGCCAACCATCACATAAAAACAGGTGATAGAGGACGCACAAGTGGCTTTGTATACCATATTATATCACTCTTGCATATACTTGCTACATAACATATAACACATTTGAATATATATATGATAGATATCAATTAATGTGTGTTTATTCACATTACATCACTATTACATCGCAGTTACTTTCATATTACTAATATTACATAACCTCCACATGTCCGAAGCTCATGGCAGATTAGGCCCTGTCCCTGGCGGATGAGTTGGAACGCTGGATCCAATTGGCCAGCAGACCGGTCGCGCCCGAGACCCGCTGCGCCTTGGAGCAGCAAATTGTTGGGAAAATTGGGAAAATCGGGAAATTGTTGACCAGTTACCATAGTTAACCTCCTCAATCGGTTCTTTACCAGCAAAATCCAATCATCCAAACCCTTTGAAAGGGTTCAAGGCTGGTGAAAGATCCGATTCATATTCATTGGAAATTGGCAAAATATGTGGTGCCTGCACTTCTTAGTAATGGATTATAAAACCATGTTAAACCATATTCAACCGCTAGTGATGGGCAAACTTGTTTTCTTGGCCTTGTTTGCACCCTGGGAAACCCTGGGAAGTTGCCAGTTTTTTCTAGGATGGCCTGGAACACCGGATTGCTGCCATTGGAAGTATCCAGCTGTTGGGTATGTGGGCACTGAGCCACTAGGTAAGTTTGTTCTTTAAGCAGCAAACATATTAGGATAGACGTTTAGATACGTCTTGTGATGATGGTTGGATTGGGGATGCAACCCGACAGATAAAATGGAGGTTTCTTTGCATTTTTGTCAATTTTTGAGATGATCTCAATTGACTAATGTTTGGCTAGTGGTTCAAACACCAGTCATTTTTCGTTACCTGAAATGAAGTTACAACTTGGCAAATCCATCGAGACTTGAAATATGGTGAGTACAAATTGCAGTGTCTGACATGTTTCTGTTGCTGTAGCAGCTTGTTTCTAAGCGGATTCCATACATCCTAAGGCTGAATGCACAATTTCGAGGACGGCTTCAAACATATTTGGATGTTATAAAGCCATATAAAACCATTTCTTCCAGTATGTTTGTCCCATAAACCCAACAACTCGTCGTGGCATTACTTATATTATTTGCAGCCATGGATCTGACCTCTCAAACTTAGCTGTTTCTCAGGGATCTTGCTGAGGTGTGGAGGTGGCTACGGACATCACCATGCAGGCGAGACCCGTCTGCGAAGAGAGTTGTTGAGTTGTCTTGAAGATACAGAAATGGGAAGATCAGCAAGAAACCAACATGAAAAAGGCCGATAGATGATGAGATGGCCTTTGTTTGTACCAACAGAGGATAACAGAAGTGTAGGTATTTCAAGGAAGAATGAGAGAGAACGACAACAAGCATGGCTCTATGACCTACAGCGATGGGTATAGAACTTGGGCGTTCAGGCTGCACGAGTCACCTGTTCAGCCGTCATTCGAGCGCCGCAGGACATGGAAGAGTGGGATCAAGTGGAGGCGGGCACGTCAGATGGTAGAACAAAGGAAATGGGTTGTTTGCAACCCACGCCAAGAACATTTTTTTCCAGTAAAGAAATCGTTTTTCCCCACCTGCCAGGTGAGGGTTGTTAGATTTTATCAGGCCTCCTCCTCCAGTTTCTCCTCGACCATGTCTGCATCAACCTCCACCTCCACTTCCGCCTTGCCAACTCTTCGCCAAGCTCTTCGCCAACTTCCGGACCTCAACCTGGGACCTGCCCAGCTCAGTGTGCACCGCTGGACCTCAACCTGGGACCTTCCCAGCTCAGTGTGCACCGCTGGACCTCAACCTGGGACCTTCCCAGCTCAGTGTGCACCGCT
>Ga0126342_10020933_pt1 | contig 10954 bp, 11 predicted proteins | sample Cyp1metagenome_FD_92528 | JGI IMG/M metagenome (GOLD analysis project Ga0126342, IMG submission 92528) | Coral microbial communities from Lord Howe Island, Old Settlement Bay, Australia - Cyphastrea 1 metagenome | ecosystem: Host-associated > Invertebrates > Cnidaria > Coral ... | reverse complement strand
TACATACCATACATACCATACATACCATACATACCATACATACCATACATACCATACATACCATACATACCATACATACCATACATACCATACATACATACATACATACATACAATACAATACATTACATTACATTACATTACATACATACATTACATTACATACATACATTACATTACATACATACATACATTACATTACATACATACATACATACATTACATACATACATACATACATACATACATACATACATTAATTACATTACATTACATTACATTACATTACATTATATTCCATTGCATTGCATTGCATTACATTACATTACATTACATACATACATATATATATATATATTATACATATTATATATATATACGTATATACATTATTATATATATATGGAGAGAGTGCATATATATATATATATAGATACATATATTATATTATAAATATACAGTATACGTTGGTTAATATCCCCCGTCTTCCCCATGTTCTCAGCATTGTGAGTTGAAGCACTGCACCGCACTCCGGCCAAAGTGGCAATGCAGTTGGTGGCAGAGGAGAAGAGCGAATTGCTCTGCAGGTTGATCTTGGTATCTTTCGACCTGAGTTCGTCTCAAGACGCCCGGGTCTAAATCAGGAGGAATGTGGATGATATCTGGTTAGTGGTTTTTCGCCCTCTGAAAAATGATGGAGTTCGTCAGTTGGGATGATGACATTCCCAACTGAATGGAAAAATAAAAAAATCCTATTGATCACCATAAAATCCCAGTAAAATCCCATTAAATCATCATTGTTCTTAGTTTACCAGGCCGGGTAACCCCCAGTTATATGGAAAGTCATAATCCAGTCATGTTCCAGTCACCACCAACCAGATCTGTATATTTTCCAAGTGTCCAACTGTTCGATCGATTTTGGGATGGCACAGGGAAATGATTATTTAAAAGATAGATTTTGAGGGTACCCCATTTTTGGACAGACCAAAATCTGGTTTTATCTGGTTTTATCGGTTTTATCCAACAAAAAGGGGAAATCTTGGCATGTTGATATGGAATCCGTTGACCTGGGTTGTTTCCGCATTTTGGCAATAATTCATAGTTGCTTCAAGGTTCAGCATGCCTGTTGAAAACCCCATTTTGTAGCTGATGTCGATGGCCGGGGTCAATGAACTCTGTGAGATGCTCTACTGAACTGACTGACAGACTCTTTGAGTCTTTGAAAAGTCGCTCAGACAGTGGGTCTTCATCATAAGATACCACGGATGCCATTCTCAGGTGCCAAAGAAAATCACTGCTACTGGTCCAGGGTTGCAGAACTCCACCATTCTTTGATCAGCGTTTAGGGTTTCATTCACCAAATTTTCGATGGTTGCACCCCCTACCCGCCCTACCCTGCAAAAATCACATAAAACCATATTGCCCTAATGATTCCACAAGTTACGGATAAAATCCCCAAGTTCTTTGCTTCAACCACCAGCCCAACCCCCACCATCCCTCAGCGCTCTACAAGATGGTTCGGCGTGGAATGGCAGTGATTCTTGGAAGCTCCTGCAAAGCGGAAAAGTCGACCCCAAAATGTCAGATCATGGAAAAATCATGCAGATTTTCTAGGGGAAAAACAATTTACCCTCTGGTAATTGAACATAACTATGGAAAATCACCATGCTATACAGTAATAGGTAAACCATCTATTTCTATGGCCCATGGCTTCCATGGCTATGTTAGTTCACCAGAGGGTAAGTTTTTTGCGAAAGAAGTCATCCCAAAATTCGGATTTCCTGCAAATTTGTCGGATGCATTTTTTTTCGAACATGAACTCATACGGAATCCACCTGTTTGGGATGGTGATATGAGTTGTAAAAAATCCACCCCATATTTTGATCATCAAATGAGTCAAGGTTTTTCTTACTCTAACAGATTTGAAGAGTTTCTGTTGATAGATGTCTATCTGTCCCGAAAAATTTCTGTGTTTCCAGCAGCTCCAGTCCATTGTTGGCACCAATCCGGGAAACACATTTTCCTGAAAACAAACCATTGAAGCAACGAAGCCAAGGAAATTCCCAAGATACAGGTGGTACTCATCTAGTTGCGTGGAGAAAACTACCAGCATGTCCATGGATTTATTCATCATGGCTATCCCACAGCTCGGGAATTTCATATGGGCATGGTACCCATCAGGACTCCCTGATTAAAAGGGGTCCATGGTAGCCATGCCTCCTCCAGCTGTAAGATCAAGGAATCCAAGGATTCTTCGATTTCCTTTTTCCTCGTGGCGCGGGGGATCGTACCATCCATCCACACATATCATGTTCAACCTCGAAGCTTAGCATAGAAAAATCTCTCGTTCCAAGGGCATTTTAAGCCCCAATAAGATGTTCCCAAACGTGGATTCGGAAGTTTCAAAATGGAGGTTGCTTAAAACTGGTTTCTTTTTCCGGAAATCTTCGCAGTTCTATCTATCCAATGAAGATGAGAATTTAGCCCAAGAACATGTTCGAAAATGAAGGTTTTCACCAACAAGCAACTGAGACATATTGGATTATATACCCAGTGACCCACAAACCCAGGGTGTCAACAAGAAATGGGAATAAGTCAAAACAATTGATCCCTTAATCAACCCATGGTTGATTTAAAAACTGATGGTGCCATTTTGGCAGCAGAATATCATTACACGTTTGGGAGTAACCCCCTGATCTTCAATCAACCAGGCGTTTCTTTCGGAGTTGACACGAGTCACTTTGGCCAAAATATGTGGCTGACTAGTCCTAGAAAACTTGAGGAGCAAATTGGGGGCATCATCCCCATTGTGAAAAGGAAAATGCTTGGAATTACCAAGCGCTTTGGATTTGTTTTGCAAGAAAAACTAGATCTGTGCCGGCTAAAGCAAAATGCCGAGTACCCTCTGGTAATATATTCCCTGTGCCCATTTATAGATGATTTACTTATTATTTGATGGTGATGTTCATGGCCAACTTTTAGATTGCCAAATAGTAGATTTCCCATAATGGACTGTGACAATCAACAGGGGGGTTGAACGCGATATGATGATTGGTTGGTTATATATTATCCCATTAACTCAAGTCAATGAACTATAGTTGTATCATATAATTCTCATTAATGACCCTGTTAGTAAAAACTATTCATATTGCTTTATTCCCATCTAGCCAATATATATATACACATATAAGTTATAAACTGTAAATGAACTATAGTTGTGAACTATAGTTGTTAACTGGGAATCATAGAACCCAAATCAAACAAGTTTTATCCCACCCAACCAGGTAATTCAACCATTTTTTCTCACTGGAACATCACCACTCTCAATAAGTAAATCATCGACAAATGGGCCATGTTCCAGTTCGCCATGTACCCTCTGGTTATTTAACATAGCCATGGAAAATCCCTTATAAATGGAGGTATTAATGGGAAAATCATCTATAAATGGGCCATTTTCCATGGCTATGTTAAATAACCAGAGGGTAACAAATACCAGAGGGTAAGTCCCATTAAACCACCACCAAAAATCCCATTAAACCCTCATTGTTTCGCACCATCAAACTCCCATGGATTCTCCCAGTTACCCTCTGGTAAACATACAAAAAACCTATGGAAAATCGCCACTTTTAATGGGTAAAGCAACGATTTTGTGACACTTTCCAGTTCGCTATGTAACAAATTACCAGAAAAAATGATGAATGGACGATGAAATGGATATGGTGGATGATGGATGATTGATGAAAAATGAAGTAACCAACCTAGCATCATGCCTAGTCACTCCTGCAACAAATTGCCCGAAAAAAATGTATGTTTTTTCCTGCTGAGCGACCCCAATTTGTGGAACAGGATCTTCACCTCCTTGGCCAAGCGCAGAGCCTCGCCGTGGCAGAAGCCGAGAAACACAACGGGATCTCAGTAAAATTGGGAGTTTACCTGGAAAAAATGGACTGATATATCCCAATGTTTGGGAAATTGTAGATCTCAGCAGTTGAGGTTTTACAAACACCTCAATTTCACTAGCATGTTTGGGATTTCTCCATCATACGTCACTATCTATATAAAATATATCCACCATTCAATGCACCAAAGCAACACATGGCCCATTCAGTTCTGTCCCCATCTGTCGTGGGATTCCAAATCTGTGACGGGAGGTTCAATGAATCAACCAATTGCAGAAAATCATCGTTTTGAAAACTGGAATTTGATGGAATTTGGCTGATATACCGTACCAATTTTAATCAAACCCCCCTTATGTGTTGGTTGGTTCGATTCTTTATTGTCCTGGTTTCATCCCGTACATTGTCAGAGAAAGCTTTGCGTACACCAATGGCACCCCTCTTCAGCCCCAACCCTTCTGCACGGAGCTTTTTGTATCTCTATTGTTGACGTATAAAACGGCTAGCCGTAGCTTTCCATGATTTTGGTTGGAATGCAGAAATTCGAATTTGAATCCACGAGATCGCGTATGTATATTAATTATATATAATACGTATGTATATATATACATACATACATACATACATACATACATAACATTACATTACATTACATTACATTGCATTGCATTGCATTGCATTACATTACATTACATTACATAACATTACATTACATTACATTACATTGCATTACATTGCATTGCATTGCATTACATTACATTACATACATTACAATACATACATTACAATACATACATACCAATACATACATACCAATACATACATACCAATACATACATACCAATACATACATACATACATACATACATACATACATACATAAATATATTATATACATAGATAGGTATCCCCCTACTTGGATTTGCTTTTCAGGGCCCACAAGAAAGATTTTATGCGGGGATATCCCGGAATTACATGGAGGATTCGAACTCAGCAAGGGGAACTCAGCCAGTTTCTGTAGATTTCCCTTGAACCAATCCAGTGAACTATATGTATTTGTTAATTATCCATTAGAAATAACTACATTGTCAAGTTCATTAGAAATAACTATATATATATATTATCACTAGGATATTATCCATTAGAACTATATGTAGTTCTTATCCAGTTAATAACCACTAGTGAAATAAGAACTATATGATCCATTAGTGAGTTTAGAAATAACAACTATATTGGGTATCTAAAATCATGATCCATTTGTTGTTATTAGTGATTTGAGATACCCAATATATTTCAATATATATATATATACACATATGGCTGAATTCAGATAATTCACTGGCCTGAAAATAGCTGAAAATTGCGGGCATTTGGGGATTGCCAAATTCATCCAGATACATATCAATCTTATTCGTTAAATTTCACTAATAGTCCATGCACTCTCTATTTGTTCTTATTAGCCAAATTCATATGCCCACACTATGTATCTTATATATATATATATACATACACATTCTGGTAATCAAACAATATATCCATCCAGAAGAATATCCACACGTGTGTATATATATACATATATATATATATATATACGTATATGTACGTATGTATATATGTGTGTGTGTATCCATGTTATGCAAATATATAGCCATTTTTTTGTCTCATTATCCATTGTTGTTATCAATTATTTTATATGTTCACTATATATATATATTATCCCATTTACATCCCAAATCTACATATATCCGATTGCTTGTTATATACATGGGAATCGCTTTTGGATATGGATGTTATTACCAATGGATATATCCTATATGACAACTATCTCTTGTTGTTATTAGTCATCTGTTTGGGCATGTCTGAAAATGGTGCATATCCATCAAATAGCCAATTTCAATGAGAAAAAACATGATGAACCATCAACTTTGGAACCTATTTTCAGACAGACCCATGTTCCCATGGTTTTCATTTTTAAAGGAACTTAAAAAAAAAAAAAACATGGTACCTGTGCAATTGAAAAGACAAAAAATTGGGTGTCCCATTTCTCATTGTTTCATTAACCAAAATACATATAGATCATATAGTTGACCGGATTCATTATCCATTTCCCACACACCTTGGATGGTTGAAACCCTATAAATCATGGGATGTTTACCACCTATCAACTGGTGATTCGGATTTCGCTGGCCCATCCACCCTATAGGTACCCATTTCCCATCATCCAGCAGCACCTCGGCACTAGAGCCCATGGATACCTGTCCCGCCAGGGCCGTACGCCTCGGTCTGGTATGGTAAATATGGGAACTGGAACCAGAAAAATATGGGGAAAAATCCCATTGTTTATAGGGTTTCTACCATTATTTATAGGTGGATAAACCATATGAAATAGAAGATGATGGAAAAATATGGGGAAAAATCTTGGGAACATACTGTGGATGGTTGCGGAATCCTGCACCACCTAACGGATGGTTGAAACCCTATAAGTAATGGGATGTTTACCACCTGTCAACTGGTGTAGGATTTCTTCCATCCACAGTATGGGAGGAAAATATGAGGAAAATATTGGGAATACTGTATATGAAGAAAAAACTAGCGGTAAATATGGTTTTTGTGTGAAAATAGGGAAACTCCGAAAATGGTCGAATAGGGCCTGAATAGGGAACGTGATCATGAACCAATGGATTTTTTGGGGGTATCATATTTTCGGACAAACCCAGATAAATTCGGCGATGCTCAAGGTCTAACGTTGTGTGTGAGAGAGAGAGAGAGCGGAAAAGGGAAGCGGCAGCAATGATCTTTGGGTGATTCCATTGAGAAATGATCAGCTAACTAAATGATCAGTTAATTTTAGGCTAATCAATTACAGTAATTCTCAATGATCAGTTTTCATGGACAATCAATGGAGAATTACCCTCTGGTAAACGTTTACATAGCTATGGAAAATCACCATTTTGTATGGGAAAACTCACTATTTCTATGGCTATTTTCAATAGTTTTGTGTATATTTACCAGAGGGTATGTTCCATTAATCCCTATTGATCACCATAAAATCCCATTAAAATCCCATTAAATCACCATTTTCAATGGGTAAATTCCCCCATATGTTAAATTACCAGAGGGTAATGGATACTTAAGGTTATTTGCTACCATCCGGTGTCATCAAAGCTGGTGAAATGTCACTGGGAAATCCCCGCGCTGGAGATGTCAATCAATGGGAGAATCATGAAACTTAATGAAGGATTTGTTGGCAAGCCATCTTTGATTACTGGAGGATATATATATATGTGTATATATATATATGTGTGTATATATATATATGTATGTATATATATATGTATATATATATATATATGTATATATCTATGTATATATATACATATATATATATATATATTTGTATATATATAGTTCTTTGACCAATATGTTGGCACATAAAATAGAAGCAAACAAAACCAGCAATCTTGACAAGAACTCAAGTGGAGGTTAATCAACACGAGTATATCAGACCACATGTTATCATCGACATGCAGTGGGCAAAAGAATTAGGATCAACAGTTGAAAAATTTGAGTAAAGGTACCATTTGTACCGTCCAAGACGGATGGTACATATAGCATGGATAAACTATCATGTTTCTACCCAATCCTAACCATCATTTACAGTTGCAGTGAGGTCTTCAAATTTAGATATATCCAATTTCCATAATATACCGTATAAATATAATCTATTGGCTATATCTCCTCATTTCAGGATTTTTTTTCATCACATCCAACCCCCATTGTTGATGATTAATCCCAGATTCTTCTCAATTATTCCAATGGAATCTCATTCAACAATAGTTAATATATCAAGATGAAATATCCCACATGAATCCCAACAATTATTGATGATATATCCTCCATAAAAGGGGACATATACCACATGAATCCCAAGATTGATACCCTCCGGTAAACTAACAGTTTGGTATTGAAAATAACCATTTACAGTGGATTTACCCATTTAAAATAGTGATTTTCCATAGCTATGTAAACGTTTACCAGAGGGTATATCCCATTCAACCTACGCGGATCATCCCACAGATTAATAAACCCCGTTTACGGCTGTGACTAATTGGGAGGCTACCATTAAAAAAATATTAGATGAAATGACTACTGGACGAGTACCCCCCTTTTTTTCATAAACCATGGTTGATGATACTATGGATATTCCCAATTGTAATCATATAAACTATTGGATAATCATATAAACCATGGTTTAGTCTCATCCGGGGTTGACATTATCCCATAAATCACTGGGTGAACTGATCCCACACGAACCACTTACGGTCCTCCAAGTATTCCCAATTCTTCCATATTTATCTTCAATATATCCTGGTTGGTGGTATACCTACCCCTCTGAAAAATATGAGTTCGCCAGTTGGGAGTATTATTTCCAATATATGGAAAAATAAAATCCTATTGATCACCATGAAATCCCAGTAAAATCCCATTAAATCATCATTGTTCTTAGTTTACCAGGCCGGGTAACCCCCAGTTATATGGAAAAATAATCCATTCATGTTCCAAACCACCAACCAGTATCGGTTTGTCTGAAAATGGGCTTTACCACATGATCTCCAATATATCCCCATCAAAATATGGAGGTTTCCAATCCATGGGGGTGCCCCGAAATCATCCATGTTGTTTGGATGTTCCATTATAAACTTTAAACCATCCAGCGATTGGGGTGTCCCCATTGTAGGAAACCCCCATATGTAATACTAATATACTATACTAATATACACTTTATATGTATGCCATAGATATCCCAATAGTCGTTGGTTGTATCCCAATCAATCCAAATAGTTAGTAAACTAACAGTTTGCTATTGAACATGGCCATTTAGTTCGTTGATTTACCCATTAAACATGGTGATTTTCCATAGTAAAGATTGTAATTTTCCCCCAAATCATCCATTATAGTAGGATTTCCCATTATAAACCATCCAGCTATTGGGGTACCATGCATTACAAACCAACCTTTATTAGCCCATGGCTTTGCCGAAAACCAAAACAAAAACGGGCGCTGGGCCCCGCGCAGAGAGAACGCTTCCAGGACTTTGTCGCCGCAGGAGCGCGCCAAGACGACGCCCTATGGAGACCATTGATGCAGGGGGAAAACAGAAAGGTCCGTGGTGTATTAGATGGTAAAGAGAGTAGACAGATAGACAGACAGACAGACAGGCAGATAGATAGATGGATAGATGAAACAAGAAAAGATAAGATTGGATAAGATTAGATTGCATCAGATTAGACTAGTCTAGACTCGATTAGATTGTATAGATAGATAGATGGTAGACGGACAGACAGATAGATAGATAGATCGATAGATGGATAGATGAATTAGTCTATTCTTCTAGATATCTAAATTAGTCTATTCTTAGTATATAGTAGATGTATTGTTTGGTAGCTGGATCTATCATTTGGCCATGGATCAAAACCGCATCAGCGCGCTAGTGTTCACATTGGAATAGCTGGTGATCATGCAGGTTCACCCAAAAAAAGTATCCCAGCCCTGGGGTAATTGTGGACTATCACTATGATGGGTAAAATGGTTCATTTGACTTTCAGGGTAACCCATATATTACTTGGGATAAGCCACACATAACTGGTGATATGCCATATATGTTGCCCAACAAACGGGTTTTTTGTGTACGGGAACCCCCAAAAAAGACAGCAATTAGAGGCCGCAACGGCCATGATCCTCTGAAATACCTATCTGCATCAAGCAAAATATCAAGTTGCTTATATACCATCATTGTATCACCAGTAGGTAGATCTTAACTATTTTGGTTCCACTATGGTAGTATGGTATTTATCACCAGTATATAGATATTATGGTATTTATGGTATAATTATGGTGAAGCCCCATATTTGCTGGCGGTTTTTTTCTTGGCAAATCCCCCATCCCATTTTCGCCATGTTCGGCGCCTGCATGGCCGTCTCAAGGCCTCCTTCCAAGTCGTCCAAGAGGATCTTGCCTTTAGGGATTGAGCAGCAGGAATCTCGATTTGGAGAGGAAACAAACCAGGCTTCCCTGAGTTTTTTAGAGTGATTTTGCATCAAAAGGTTTTGTCAAAAATTGGGGCTCAACCAGCCGAAATGTGATCTTAACCAAACATTGGAATTCAACCTTCAATGGATTGGTTTAAGGGAAAATCTTAACCGGAAACCATCGATGTTCCCATTAAATATGGGGTTTTCCGGTGTCAATTTTCCCTTAAATCAATGGGCATTCCAGGATCCTAAAATGGAGGTACTGTACCATATAAGGCCATATTTTGTGGGGATATTCCCTTACAGAGGCCTTACATAGGCCTTAGGCCTTATATATGGTAGGTACCTCCAATTTAGGTTCCTGAAATGGCCATTGATTAAACCAATCCATCGAAACCAGCAAAATGATGGACAGATGGTCTTAGCCACCTGGATATGACCGAAAACGCGATGGGATTGCAAGCCAGACTGGGAGTCGAAGCTGGTGGCAAAACTGGGACCATTAACGAATCAACAAAATTATAACTCCGGATTTACAATATCTACCAGTATATATTTAGTATCTCAATAAACTATAGTAAGTAGATGTGTAGTATTTTGTAGTACTGTTAACTATCATGAGATTGGAAAACTCCATTCGTAGCTCCTTGGCTCCGGCTGGGGAATATGGAGCTCCGAATGGTTCCCTCCTAACCACTGGAATTTTTGCGGCTTTTGCACTGAATCCCAGCGTGAGACGTGGGGATGCGGTTGCGCAAAGGGTACATTTAATTCAACAGGATGAATTGGAGTGGTTCCAGCATTCCAGTCAAAGTTTCGATCAAGGGATCTATTCATTCCGGAATCGGTATTGAAGAATTTGTGCAAGTGTTGAATCACAGCATCATTATTTACCAATCTGGGACGAACCTCCAAGCCCTTCATGGTCGCTGAAGAACCGATGCGGTTAATGGAAACAGCTTTCTTTTTGAGGGCCGAAGGAAAAACTTTTTGGTCTGTGAATTTGAGCAACCATGTGATCCCATTA
>Ga0126342_10020932_pt1 | contig 10955 bp, 10 predicted proteins | sample Cyp1metagenome_FD_92528 | JGI IMG/M metagenome (GOLD analysis project Ga0126342, IMG submission 92528) | Coral microbial communities from Lord Howe Island, Old Settlement Bay, Australia - Cyphastrea 1 metagenome | ecosystem: Host-associated > Invertebrates > Cnidaria > Coral ... | reverse complement strand
TAGTTTATTTTTCAAATTAATTAAAATAAATGAATAAAAACATCAATAAATAAGGAAATAGATAAATAAATAAATGAAATGAATGAAATGAAATGAAATGAAATGAAAGGAAAGGAAAGGAAAGGAAATGAATGAATGAATGGATGAATGGATGAATGGATGAATGGATGAATGAATGAATGGATGAATATATATATATATAAATATTATATATATATATATTATATCATTATAAGTTATATAATTTATAGACCTCTAGGGATATTGGACTTTCGCCGGTCTGGGGGATGCAGAGCCTCACCACAGAGCCCGAGGAAATTCGGGCTCCAGTTGTTCGGGCATCACCACTGACAGCCGCTTGGTAGCAGAGGGAACACTTCAAAGTTCCAGAGTTAGTAAGTTTCTAGACAAATTTTCGTGGGATGTACGATAATATCCAAATTTCTTTCAGCTAAAAACTACATGAAGGCGATCTTGGTTATTTACGAAAAATGTCTTCTTATTGTTGTTTTTGTTGGCATTTCAGGTTTGACAGGGTTTGCGTTGCAGCCTTGGTGAACCAACATGACCAGAGGCCCTTGGTGGGAGAACATTGACAACGCCTGCCCTTCCAAGTCCTTCGAAGCATCCTGAGCGCTGGCCTAGCATTCGATGTGCAAGCGGTTGTCAGATGTCGGAGTCAACCAGCAAACGGTGAAGCCATCCAACCAGGTCAAATCCCTATGTTCACATGGTCGGAAAAATCGGGTGCCCCGAAAATTCATGGTGATCACTATAAAAATAACCCTCTCGGGGGTAATACCACGGACAACATGTTCAAAGACACCATATATTACCCATATATTATATTCAGTGTTTCATTTATCCAAACTGACTGGTTTCAGACCAAAACATAAACTTGTGTGTATTCTAACCAGGTCATGGCACCGATTCCAGTACTTGGACCTTCAATCATTGGGCGGCGTGATTTCTTCTTAACCCCTTAAAACTTCAACTTCAAAATTGTTTGATGGTTCCAACTTGCATTGCGTTTCCACCTGGACATAGAGAGGGAAATTGTTCGAAATTTGTTTACAGGTATTCAATGCACATCTGTGAACTATTAACTATATGTTTCTATATTTATTTGTTTCGTGGCTCACCTACCAGTCAGGAAAGGTAGCCGGACTTGGCAAGGTCCAAGGTGGTCAGATAGCACAGCCGCGCCACGCTGCGCGACATGTCCACGCATTCGATTGAAATCCGCTGCGCTGGTATACTGATGAGGGGTTGTTGTCGGGGTGCCAGAGGACGCGTCATGTTGAAGTAGAACCATGTAACAAATAGATAACACACACACACACGCATCTATCAACAATTGTTCCCCATCCCACGTGTTTTAAGGCAAATTGCTGGATTACCGCGATCTCGGATACAGTGGTGATGTATAGGTATTGTTAAAATGTACCAGCTGACAACTCAAATATCGCCGACCTGCCCCTTAGCGTTAAAAGCTGAATCTCAGAATTGGATGAACACCTTGATATTTGATGGTAGGGGAACATGTGTTTGATGGTTTTCCATCAAACCAAGGCAAAGTAATGATTGATAGGTGCAGGCTACACTGGAAACCAAAGTCAAGTTCTTCACCACTCATTTGCAGGCTACATGCTACATGCTACAGGCTGAGAAAAGGAGGAACGTTTCCATGGCCCTGCCCTGAAAGCTGATGACGCCATGGAGGCTGCGTCGTGTGATATTTGTGCTTGCCAGGAGCGCCTTCATCGTGTTGTGACAGCTTCTGGGCAGATTGGGTGTGGAAGATGGTGGAAATTCATGCAAAATTCGGGAGGAATTTCGGGATTAGTCAAGATTGGGTAATCCAAACTATCGGATCTTTGAAGGATCTTCAGTTATGGCCCTTTACCAGTTATAAGTACTTAGAAAACCCCATTTATAGAATTTATAATCCCATTTTCAACCAGTTATAGCTAATAAATGGCCATAACTGATAACTGTTGGCCCCAGAAAGATCGGCACTATCTCACCGAGTGCTGGCCGCTGGCTCCATGTCTCCAGATCGCCAGGTTTCTTTGGAGGAATCCGTGACAGCGTTTGAGATGCAACAGGAGGAGCATATGGTAAGTTCAACATGACCCTGGTGGTGGGTGAAAACTTGATGGCCTTGTGGGAGCAGTAGGGGTTGATAATTCTGTGTTCATCGCCAACCTCTCCATTCTAAGAGTTGATATCGACAAAACCTCTTTGGGTCCACATATTTCGATTGCTTTTTTTTTTGCCCAAGGAGACTGGAGCGTTAATTAGGAGTCTTTGAGGTTTGGTTTCAAAGTGCTTCTGTAGGGTGTGACATGAAAGAGCGATACCGGCAACCCACGCTGTTGCTGATCCGCAGACACAGAAACGGCACCTCTTTCACAACACCGGAGGCCCCTTTGCATGCACTGCACCGTTGTAGCAGCAATGTATCCGCAAGGAGGGCCGGCTGCTGACGGTGGTGCCAGAAGGCATGGGGACTGCCATTTGTCTCTTGGTTGAGGAAGGCTGCCCGTTTTTAAGGCACTGCCGGAATTAGGTACCACAAATCTGGCCCCGCAAAGCGGCTTCGGATGTTGCTGAAACACTCTGCGAAGAAAACCAAGTCCGGCAGGTCATTATTTTGTTGCCAAATAAATGCATGGCACAGGTTGGAATCCAGTTGGAATTGTAAGATGTTCATGGAACAAAAATCAACAAAACCGGTTTGAAGCTCGGTTTCACACCCCAGGTTTGAAGGCTCCTGAAAGAGCCATGCCCGTGCTCGGTGGAGAGGCGGTCGGTCCCTTTGAAATCCGATGGTTTCGGTTGGTTTTCTGGCGCTCAATAGCCCAATCTCTAAATGGTTTCAAGGGAAAAACTGCCGGTGGTTTCCTTAGGGCTCGGGCTTCAGTCAACCCGTTTGAACGCTTCAATCATCCTTCTTGTACGTATGCTTGGCTCTTAATCCACAAACAAGCCAACTTAAACAAGTCTTAAACATCACCTGGGGCACCACCCTGGCAGCTTGGCAGGTTTCTGGTAGTTCCCTGGCCACCCTGGCGTTCCTCCAGCGAATGCCCGCGCTGTGCCGTGGCCACAACCTGCTAGAGCTGGGCGCGGGGCGAGGGCTGCTGGGCATTGGCGCAGCAGCCTTGGGTGGCGCTGGGGAGGTGGGGGTGCTGGGTTGGGGTTGGGGAAAACGATGGAAACGTTGAGCTGGGGACCGTTGGGAAAATGCTGGGAAAATGATGGTTTATGATGGGAACATGATCTATAGTTTCCCAAGTTTTAAAGCCCATCATAAACCATCATAACTATTCATAACTTGGGAAAATCCCGGGGAAATTTTGTGGAAATCCCATTCCATATCTGCGGAACGGGAATCAATGATGGGAACCTATGAAAACTGGGAAAATCCCATCATACCTATTGCACTGAACTATCGCAAAACTATGGAACCTCTGGGAAACTATGAGAAACATGACATTAAGGAACATGGTTACTGGATGTTGCTGGGGGGATCATTTCAGCGGTTCCTTCTTTGAATCTGAGCTCTATGAGTCCAGGCCCCGTCAGGTGACGGATTTGGAGCCCGAGATTTGCGCGGCCCTGCGGGAAAGCCTGCAAGAGACCAGGCGTTGCTGTGTTGAAATCAGGGCTTCACTCGGGTTGGAAAAACAAAGAGATCCTGAGATCCACAATGAAATCACAGTGGATCTGCAATTGTCTCAGATTTGATAATTTGTTGCATGTATGGCGTGGGGGGCCGCAACCTTGAGAAAGATGACGCACATGATGTGTACATTTAACCACGGTCAATGAGTGCCAGAATCATGGAGTTACTAAACAAAATATCGCTCTTTCAAACATCTACCCCTCAACAGCCCTTGGTTATGACTCTGCGGGCGGCCTCACCTGGCCTGGCTGATTTTCGGCTCCAGCCCCTGAGAAGATCTCAGGGGTACCTTGCAGGATCATCCCAGTAACTGATCGGGTGAAAAAGCCCCCTAACTGGGGTTCTCTATCCAGTTCATCACTGGGTTAATGGACTGATTATGTCATAATCAATTGACAACCGGATTTTTCCTGCATTTTTTCAACATGTCATATATAGCCTATATAGCTATAGCATGCTATAACCATATTAGCCTTGAATGGTTTGACAACATAAAGTAGATTCATATAATTGCTTAATTATCGCATTTATTTCCATAACACGTCATAAACCCATCATAAAACCACATATCTTCATCTTCAGTGCCCATCACTGGGATGATCCGGGCCCCAATGAAGTGCCTTGCCCTCGCCCTGCTGCCGCTTTGTCACAGCATCGCCATCGACGGCGACCGCGGTCGCAGCCTGCCTGAGGGATCCAGTGGGCTGCCGCTGGCGAACCATCGACCTGGATGGCTGGCGAGGAATGAGAAATTTGGAGAAAGTCCAAAGAAGAGAATCCCATTGGGGATGGTAGTAGACCCCAAGATGATTGTGAATTTTGAAAAGTTGAGAAAAGGTTGAAGATCATGTTTTTTTTGTAGAGAAGGTTGGAAGGATTTTTTGTTTGATGTTTGGAAATGCTGTGTGGTTCGGGGTCCTTTGAATTCGAGGAATCGGATTGGGTGGGATTTTTGTTTCAGTTTCCTTGAGAGATTTGATGCAGGGCCGGCACTTGGCTTGGAATATGAGCATGGGATAAAATATCTTATATATGCATGTTCAGGCTAAGGCCCCAGTGTCAAGCCAGTTGTGTCAAACCAGTTGCATTCACTTCACTTGGATCGCTAGAGTGTGGCATTCGAGTCTGGTAACTTTGGAATGAATTGCTCAGATTGCTTTAGCATAACAATTTTCTTTGTTTCCATGGCAACACACTTAACCTTGCAGGAGAGATGAGTTGGTGATCGATGCTCGGCCACAGCAACATGGAGGGATGCTCATCATGCAGTTGGTCTTGATGGATGCTGGTGGCTACTGGGGCAAGATGGGCAGCAGCGATCGGCCGCGTTGGTTGCGGTCCATTTTGGCGACCAACCGACACCACGCCAGGTGGGGGAATGGAATGGCTGTTTGGCGGAATTGGGGCTGTTTGTGCTTGAATTTGGGGGCAGGCTTCCAAACTTGAAGGAGGAGGAACGGAACATTATCATTGTCATCAATGTAGGATTCACCCAATATGCCATAGCCTAAGATTTGGGAAGGTTTACTATATATATATATTTAAATGCATATATATATATACCACCGATATACCGCCCATTTAAGGCAATATTGGAGATGGTTTATGATATTGATGGCCTTGGGCTTACCACATTGGGTCCGTAGATCTTCCCATTTTTAGATGACTGATTTCACCCGGCATTTCCCAGGACCCACGGCCATGCCATGGTTCTCCGCTGGAAGCGCACCTTAGCGTTGACGGAGTGGCAGCAGCAGCAGTGCCACAAGAGCGGCAAGGGTCGCGAGGAGTGCATCAAGCGTTGGGAGCGCGAGAACTTTTGCTGGGAGAAGTTTCCTTTCATGGTGGAGCCTGGATGATGGAGATCTGTGGTACTGGTGGTGCTGGTGGTACTGGTTGGGGGTAGTAGATTCCACATGGTGACCATGGTGATTGGTGGATGGTTATTGGATGTGGTTGATTGGGTTGAAAGTTGGAGATAATTAATTGATATAAAAACTAGTGATGGTGGTTAAGTTACGTTAAGTTGTGATGGTTGGGTTTGAGAACGGCAAGTACTCCAGTGATGGTGTGTGATGGTTGGGGTTGGTCATGCGGGGTTGGGGAGTTGGACATGCTGGCAGCACCCCACCAGAGCCCAGAAAAATTTCGAGTCTTATCAATGACCAGGGTGTCTTGGTACATTTTGTCTTGGACACCCGGGACCAGACATTGGTGTGAAACATCTTCAGGGATATGGTGTTTTTGTTCAACGAATCAGCTCTTTTTGAGGATTAACATCTTTAAGGATGGTTGTTCCGAAAGAATCCAAGGGTTGTCTTTCTTGTGTTTCTTAAACATTTCTTTGGCACTTCAAATTGAGGATTACTTGCTGAATTCCCAAGAGTTCACGCACATGATCATGCTGGATGCGGATGCAGCCCTGGTGCGGCATCACGTGGACATCCTTGGTGGCATCGCGCAGCAGATGTTCCTAGGAGATGTGGTGGGGATGGATTCACCGGAACTTGCTGTAGTTCGGCCAGGGGTTGTTAGCGGCTGTAAAATTTCTGGGAGGAACCATACTTAACCATATATTGGGATATAATTTATGCTAATATTGGTATTATATATGGCTAGGTTGGGAGAAATAATTTATGACTTAACCTCTGTAATCTATGACTATGTTTATATCACAGTACTGTATATGACTCTTTTTTGGAACTGGAACCCAAAGTAGGAGGCAAGGAAAGGACAACCGAAGAGGGTCCGATTTTCAAGCTGTTTCTGAAGGATCGGCGTGGGTCCATGGATGCCAATTACATGGCTTCCCATTAACGTCCAATGGTCAGTGGAAAAATGCGGGTTGGACACGTCAAGTTGGGGTTTCCCAGCCCGTTGAACCGCCAGACCTGTCAATGGGCAGCGAGGCATGATCAAAACATCGACGTTTTCCTGACCAATGAAGATTGGCTGAAGAACGGCGAGAACCGCATCAATGGCGGAGTGATCATGGCCAGAAACTCCAAATGGTCAGAGGACATGTGTCTCGGATCAAGGTAACGCTGTCACAGTGACTAATTAAAGTTTGCAAAACATGTTCCAACATTTCTAACCAATCATCAGGCTTCATCAGGTAGATATCATTGATAAGTGTGCTTCATCAATCATATGTTCACATGTGGTCATTAGGTAGACTTGATCACAATTTTCAATAAATAAATTGGGCAGATTGCCCAGCCTGCTTGACCCAGTTGCTGCAGTTGAAGCCGAGACTTATTTCGTCAAGTCACAGGGACTTCTTTAAAGTTGTTTTATTTCACCGCGTTCATTTCTGGAATTTCTTGATGCTACTGAAATTAAACAGCATCAAGTGGTCTTTCAAGTTTTCTTGGGCTACTACATCCGACTACATCCCCCTCGGTTTTGTTCAACCTTCATCATATTTGACACTCAGCGACGACGCCACGCCCACCAGCTGCGAGTCGCGGAGGTTTCAGGATGCCTTCGATGCCCACAAGCTGGGCCCCAAGATGCACAAGAAGTGGCGCATCGGCGAGACCGGCGTCATGTGCACCAGCAACGAGCAGCTCCTTAGCGCACACTGGGAGATGGAGAAATTTCCTGTTCACATACTGCTTTAAACCACCCACACATATAGCTTATATATGCTCATATAGCCATGTCTACTTTGTGGCATCCTATTTCTTTTGGTTTCAGAAGCAGCTCTGTGATGCCGTGTCAGCAATGGCCTAGCCAAAATTGGACCCACCATGAATCTAACCTGACAGTGGAAGTTCCCGTGAAGGATTGGGACCAAAGCAGTTCAAATCCCAAGTTTTCTTTGGCTCATCTCCCATCTTTTAGTTGTCGTTGAAACACCTTTTCCCACTTTCAACTCCCCGTTTGTTCAATAAAGACGAGTATAGACGTGATCACATGGCCATGAATTTCCCTAGCATTTCCATGGGTTCTATGGTGAACCACGGCCCGGGTCCCTTGTTTCTCCACGGCCGGCATCTGAGGATCTGCCTCAATGACCTCTTCTACGGCCATGGTCGGAAGATCATGCAGGGCCATATGGCCTTCGAGAGCGGCATCGTACCGTGGCGCTGCGAGGGCCTGGTGGGTTTCAACTCAACAAAATGATGATTCCACTGGATTTTCATACCTTAGGAATGGCACGGGGTGTGCATATATGACATATCAAGAATCAAAAGGAGCAGTGATTCATCTAAATTGATATCACCTACATACTTGCTTGTACAGTCTCATGGGGTTGTAGACACGACAGAGAAGTTGATTGATAGGACATGACTGCGGGAACTTGTAGCTGCGGTTTCACTTTGCGTTTGCAATGGGTTTGTTGTGGCTTCGGATTGCATGGGGCATGGGCGACTGAGTCATTGTGATCATTGTGTTTCTACCAAAAAACAGGACTTTTCTTCCGGCAAATCTCCTCCAACACGGTTGAACTTGGGGTCCCACCCCGAATTTGGTAAAACTGATTCGAGCTACTGGATGTTGGGATGAGCTAACATCTCCCTAAGCACCATCACTGCTGCATATGGCGCGAGGTGTACAACCGTGGGGGCTGCACCCTGAAGCATTGCTGGGAGAAGATTTCGGACCCCTCCATGGAAGCCTTGCGCATGACGGATGAGCGCCACTTGGCCGAATGGGATGATGGAAGGTGGAGCGGTGGAGCTGAGGATTTATGAGGATTCATGTGACGATTTTTTGTCTATTTGGATGAATTTCACCAGGTTTGCCAAAGATCCCCAGAAGCTTGGGGATGGTTTGGGGCACGGGGGATCCAGAGAATGCTGTTGCAGATTGTCACGTGGACTGGCCAGGTCTAGGCGTGATGGTGCTGGCCGGATACTTCTAGTAATGCGGGATAATGCGGGAAACCCAATAAGAAACCTACCATTTGGGATGGTTTATAGCGCCCATGTATGGTGATTTGGGGGATGGTTTCTTATTGGGCTTACCACATCCCATGTTTGGATGCTCCCAATTCTCGCTAAGCCTCCAGATTTGCTTCAATTTCCACTCAACCTCCATGTTTGGTTGCTTAGACCACCAGTTGGACCACGTTTTTTTTTGCGGCCAGTCACCACGCCAGGGTTGTTGATCGTCCACTTCATGGGCGGCAGCAAGAACTTCGCCCCGGAGATCCTCTGTGGCGACCCGAGCTACACCGGCGAAGCGCCGGACGGCTACGGCTGCGCCGGACGGGCGTAGCTATGCTACGCCGGAGCAGCGAAAAAACGGGCGTCGTTTTGGGCGGCGCTGGGGTCCGATCTTTGAAGGATCCTTGAAGATCGCATATAATATAATCTGTCTATATTAGGGATGATCATGATGAATGGGGATTCTCTAAGTCTAAAAATATCTAGAAATCATATCCCCCGCAACATAGAATGTGCCCATTCGATGGTTCCAAGATGTGCAAATCCCCTTGCTAAAGCCATGACGATGATTTCTTGGGGGTGTTTGAGATTATGGGATGGGATTAGTAACTAAACATATCGAGTTGCAAACCACTTACTGGCTGCTGGTGGAAAATGTTCAGGGGGCATTCCTGGATGTTGAAATCGCTCAAAGCCATGATATCATTTTTCCGGTGATATTTTTTTTCAATATATATATATACTGGTTGGTGGTTTGGAACATTATTTTTCCATATATTGGGAATGTCATCATCCCAACTGACTTTCATTTTTTCAGAGGGGTAGGTATACCACCAACCAGTATATATATATCCCATCAGAATCTTGACTGACTCCTTATGACTGGAAATCCTGAGTCATGAGCATTACCTTCCGGTGAACAGAGGGAGCCAAGAAGCTATGGGATTTTCAGGTTGATATCCCCATGAAATCCCAGGTCTTCCCCATGGATTCTAAATAATCAGAACTGGCATTCAATAAGTACAGATTATTAACTTACATCACCGCTGATATCATTTAAGATATCCCAAGTCTATTCCTGATTACCCTCCGGTAATCAAATGTGGCACTTGGAAACCCACTAGAAATGGAGGGTTCAATATGAAAATCACCTATAAATCGTGTATTTTCCATTGCCATGTTTGATTACCGGAGGGTAATCAGGAATAGAATCCCCCATCGATCCCACCAGACTCCCCCCAGTGGATCCTACACGGGACCCCGAGCCTCGCAGGTCCCGCGGCACGGCGCTGCGCGGCCTAGAGGTGCGGCAGTTGGACTGGGACGACGGCCTGGAAGAGGCGTGGAGGAGCTACACGCGCTGGATGAGATCCCACGGGGGTGAAGAATTCATGGTTTTTACAGGGTTTTTTAGCCATCAAACTATGGGGATATAAGTGAATAGTAGTGTGAATATGACTAATTATTTATATATATATGGGATCATGTTATCCAATATTTTGGGGATTGTTTTTTTGAATTATTTGGGCCCCGGGACTTGTGAAGTGGTTAGTCACTGGTGGAAAACATTGGCTAATCTCATGGTCCAAGTCTCAACATGCCCAGCATGCCTCAACCCCTTGAAAAAGATGGACTATTCCCATGATTCAGCAGTCTCACATCGCATCAAATTATTCATCATCCCTTAGTACTGTGGCAGTAATGTGGGTAAAACAATCATAAAACATCCCCGAAGTCACCATAAATGGGTGGTATGTTTACCATTTCCAGTCATGGGTGCTTTGTGACATTGTTTTACCCACATTACTCGATTTTCATGGACATTTCGAAGGCTTTTTATTGTGATGTTGCTGGTGATTAATGGAAATCTATGAGATATGGGATCTAAAATGATCTATCATAGTATTTTCATAGTCATATAGAGTCATATTCATCCATCATTCCTATGTTTTTTCATGATCATAGCCGCCATGGCAGGCGCTCAGCCGTGGCCCTGGGCTGCTTTTGGGCTCCGAGCTGCTCTGGGCCGATGATGCTGTGGAGGCCGTGGCATTTTCCGGGGATAACCTGGGTATAACCCCCGATGAATGAATAGGATTTTATGGGGATATCGGATACCTACGAAATCCTCAGGCTATAATAATGGTCTGAATGCATTCAGGCTGAATATTTAGCCTGAACCATTTTTTTTGCCCGAGCTAAAAAAATAGCCCGAGGCACTTTGCGCAAAAAATGCTGGCTCAAGTGTATTGAAATCAATGTCACATATTGAATGGCATGGATAAGGCGGTGCATATTTGAGAAATCCCAGAAGAAACTGTACCATACTGTACCATAATGTCATGCAACCTTCCTACAAATCAGCAATG
>Ga0126342_10020931_pt1 | contig 10955 bp, 10 predicted proteins | sample Cyp1metagenome_FD_92528 | JGI IMG/M metagenome (GOLD analysis project Ga0126342, IMG submission 92528) | Coral microbial communities from Lord Howe Island, Old Settlement Bay, Australia - Cyphastrea 1 metagenome | ecosystem: Host-associated > Invertebrates > Cnidaria > Coral ... | reverse complement strand
TATGTATATATAATATGTATATATAATATGTATATATAATATGTATATATAATATGTATATATAATATGTATATATAATATGTATATATAATATGTATATATATAATATGTATATATATATATATACTATTATGATAAAACACTATATCACCAAAACTTGGTTGGTTAAATCTTGATGTTTGATAATTAGATCTCCATTCTATTCCTGCCTGTCATGTGAAAAGCCTTCATTTAAAAAGCTGGTTCAATCCTCAGGTTTGGTTGGTGCATTCCCATTTAGCAAGCTGCCAAGCGACCCATTGGAAGATTTCACTGCTTCCTCCAACAACTTAGCTCCTGCCTGGTCAGCAGCAAACATTGACGTGTTGAATTTTCCCCTGAAGGTTTGCAAAAACTAAGATTTAGCAAACACAAATGGTACGTCTATGTATTCATATACTGTATATATATATATATATATATTATGGATTATCTGCATATATTGATAATATAATATTATACGTATATATATATACACGTATATATATATGTATATTATATATATATACACCATCATATACCACATTATGTGATATTGCGTGTGCATTACATTGCGATAAACTGCGAAGGAACAAGACAAAGCTGGAAATGAAAGCTTGGAGGTGAGGACAGGAGAAGGTTGCTGCGCCCCCATTGGTTCCCCATTGACGTAATTTGTGGGGCTGTCCTCTCTTCCCCGTCTGCTCGGAACATGAAGAATCTGCACCAAGCAGCCAAGATATTTGACAAAACTTTGCAACTTATATCTTACAACTTACTATACAAATACTTACAACGTCATTTAAGTTCGTTAGCCAAATAGCATGACATATCCGTATCAATCGCTGATTTTTGTTGGCAGCTTTCGGCAGTTTTAACCATGTGTTTACCCTTTCAAAATCACCCAGATCACCCAGTGCAGAGTGGAAGCCTCTAAAGAGGAGCGCTCAAAGATGTTGGTCGCCCGGCACAAGACCTACACGATTCATGGTTCATCGAAGTTGAAAGTCACCCAAAAGGCCGTACTACACATTAATTAATGGAATATCAATGGTATATTTGGGGGCTTCCATAGTCATCGGGGATACCCCATTAGCTGGATGGTTTATTTCATGGAAACAACACAAATAAAATGGATGATTTGTGGGTACCCTCATTTCAGGAAACTGCCTTTTAATGGTTGTATGTCCACTTTGTTGCAAGCCTGGCTTAGTAGCTCAACATTTCGGTGGCATCATCCCCCACCTTTGGTCTCACAGCCGCCCGTCTTCCACGTTTTCCAAGGGAAAACGTCACCGCCAGCGCCGCGGTCGCGGCCAACTTTGGATGCCAACCTCCGAAAAAGGCCGATGTGTGGTAGGCTGGAAAGGTGCACCATCCGCCTATGTTGTTCTCAGATTTGTCTGAGCCTCTTCCCCCCAAAAAATAGAATAGTTGAATAGTTATTGTTCAGGATGTTGCAGATTTTGGATGATTTTGGAATGCAGATGCCACGTATTTTTCCTGGTGTCCAAGTTGTTTGTCTAGTCTGGAGTCTAGGGCTTACTACCGTGCTTTTGCAAGTTCTTGATTGCTGGTGGCTGGTGTTGGCAAAAACGGGGTCCGCAAAATTCTGGCCACTCCATAGATTCTATCGTCATCACTGAGCTGCTTTGTTGGGATTTGGCGTCTTCTATCAAGACGCCGCGTGCGACATACCCGGCCATTGGCCTACCCAGAAACTCACGTTGGCGATGAGTTTCTGGCCAGCTGCTCCAATTGGACAGTGTCAAAATTGGATTTGGAGCACTAAGGATTTGAAACTGTAAAATACCAGCTACCCGCTACCCAGGTTTTGGCGCCCAGCAGATTGCCAATTGGATGTGCTGGGCTGGTGGGGCTGGTGGCGTGTTGGGACATCCAGGTGAGTACCAACCCCATCACCTCATTAGACTGTGAACAAACCACTCAAAAATAGCTTGACATCCCGCAAAACAGCGAAATAGCTAAAAAAAATGGTGTCCCAATCTTTGCCAATGGATGGAAAGTCTTAAAAGTATTAAAAGTACAGGTCATACCCACCCAGAGCATTTCTCTGCCGCAGACAGTACATCACGAGTTGGTTGATGTTGGTTGTATTTACCGTCCGGTCATGAAAAATGGCTGGAAAATCATCATGTTTGGAGCATTGCCAACTATTAAACATTATGAAACCATATTTCTAAAGCTCCAGTTCGGGGATTTTCCAGCCATGTTTTGATTTCCGCAGAACAATCTCCGTGGCACGTGCCTGTCTCATCCGCCACGGCGACACCGCCTGCGCCGCGGCTGGCGAGTGTCGCGCAGGTCGCGCCGGTCGCGCCGGTCGCGCTGCGTCCGGCACTGGCCACAGACACCGGAGATGCGAAGGGTGATGCCATGGCTGCCATGCCACGTTGATTTTCACGTTGCCTTCTACTCACTTAAGCTATGCCATGATTCCATGATCCTGTTCTGTGCCTGGGAAAAAACAAATCTTGAAATGGATCAGAATATGTTTTTTGGTGAATCTTTAGAGATCCTGAGCAGGGTCTATGGGTAATGCCTCCTACAACTTCTCTTTTTTTACCGCGCGCGAATGTCGGTGCTCGAACCAAACAAATGAACATTTACGAATTCACAGCAGATCTTCCATTCAAGTATGCCATGCCCCAAGTTGGTTGGATTGATGACCGGCCTGTCCGAGGTGGATGATTGAAAGTGATATAAATTGTCTGGCCACACTTGGACGTGGGGCTGCAGTTCCAACAATAAGTGGTACGATCACCATACCCTCTGGTTATTTAACATAGCTATTGAAAATCACCATTTTAAATGGGTAAATCAACTATTTCTATGTGCCAGTTTCCATACCAGAGGGTAGTTGTTAGTTTGTTAGCTATAGGCTTTATATCCCAACTTCTCTGGGTACAAATCCCCTCCATTCCTTTGTGATTTTTGCGACGTAGGTCGTGAAGTTTTTTATCCATAATAGTGCCATAAAAAAAATCCCATTCTATCCCCACAATACCACATGTTTGACGGTTAAAACGGAGGGTCTGGATCAAACCATATTTAGGATATATATATATATATATATACATATCAATCATACCAAGTGTTAAACATGTTTAAACAATGGTAGTTGTGACTCTTCCCCTCATTTCTCAGACAGAAATTCCAATGGCCGGTTCACCGCTGTCGTTCGTCCCTGAGTTCCAGGCTGCATCATACGAGGGCTGGTCGCCGCGTGCGATGGCAGCGTGGATGATGAGGCTACAGTACCTGGTCGTATCAATCATTGTCTTTAACAAATCAGTACTATGATATATGTAGGTTCATATACATCCATCTGTCTATATATATATATGCATATGAACAAAACATGTAGATATCTACACATAATCATACATATGTTCATAGTTATTTACTTAATAGACACATTTGATGTTGCTTGATGTTGTTTGTAAATACAGTTCCTTAAATGGTGCTCCTATGGAGTTGGAATGCAAGCTGATCCACAGGATGAACGATAGAAAATCACGGCTCTTCATAGGTCACTATAAAAATGACGATAGAAAATCACGGCTCTTCATAGGTCACTATAAAAATGACTATGAACATGATTCATTTGTATGTGTATATATATATAGTAATTATATAGTTGACTATGGAAAATCATAGGTAGGTCAACTATAAATGAACCATGTTCAACTATCAATGGGTCAATTTTCAATATTTTATGCGATTTTATGGTCAGGTGACCCATTTGGCTGGAAAAAAAATGCAATTCTCACCCTTCATCCTTAAATGCCTGAATGCTCCTACCTAATAGTCCTATCAAACCGCATCTCAAATGTATCCAGATCATTTTGCCAATGGCTTCCAGTAGATACCCTTCATCGGGGAGATGACCAAACAGGACCAAACATCCTATATAACAGAACTTGCAAGAAAAAGCTTCCACCCTTGAACCTAGCTTGGCTAGACTAAATCCGCAAGAATCAGAATTTTCATCAGAAACAGATCAGAAAAGTGTTCCACCATCCTACACCATCCTACACCTACAAGATCTCGACCAAAGAATGGGACGAGAGGTCCCCTGCTCCCCGTGTTTTTCTGCGTGCATTTTCAGCAGCTGCTCCGAGGACAAGCAGCCGTCTCCATCTGTATCCTGGGACCAAAAAATGGCACCAAAAAATGGATATTGCAGGAACCATATATCTGGGTAAATTATGATATTTCACTAACCTGAAATCTTCACTTGGGGATGATTTCCCGAATCCAATTCCCACGATTCCAGGCTTCGGGAGAACAGTGAGGTCGTGATGAAATTTACCCTGATATAACTGATATATGTAAAGCTTAAGTTTCAAGACATTGCAAGTATTCAACACATTTCAACATCAGCAATGTCAATTTCATCCTGGTTAAGAACAATATTCCCATTGAAGTTAAGAACCAGATTCCATTGAAAATGGATTATGAGAATATCCAAAGTATAAAGGGTAGGTTACAACCCCCCTATCATCGTCAACCGTGATGAGAGGATCTTGACGACGGACATATTTAAAAGGTATGTGTGCATTAAAAATTAAAACATATGCACGTCTTTATGGTCTATGATACTGTATAGTCATATATATATATATGTACACATAATATTATGTATGTATATACATATATATATGGGGTCCCATATATATATAGTTTGAAATCAAAATTAGGATGTGGGCATTTACAAAGATCAACATTCGGATGTGAACATTTGCCATGGAGATGGGATCAAACTTACCCTCCATGGCTTCCAATGACCTTAGTCTGTGAGTCAAAACCAGAGGCTAGATAACTAACATATTTAACATATATTCAACAGTTAGTTAACATCAAACATGATTCAAACATGTTCATATGTTCGATAGTTATTTAACATCAAACATGATTCATCATTGAATATGATTTAAACATGATTTAAATATACTATTGAAGATGATATTGTACAGTCTGCAAGTGACCGAGCATCATACTGATGCCGTATGCAGAAAGTGAAAAAGTGATTGAACATGATTTAAATAACCATCAGCAAGGTGTGAAAAGAACCTGCAAGTGGCATGCTGTTTTAAGTTTAAAGCCGCCTACCCGAAAAAAATGACGGCAACGTCTTGTATGACTTCCAAAAAAAACAACCATGGCTTATCAAAAACAAGACTCAGAAAATTGGCTGTGGGGCAGCGCCATGACTCATAGCGAGGTGCGCCTTCTTTTTATCTATAGAGAAATGTTCCACAATTCACTGACCTGAAATTTGTGCGGCTATTTTGGGATAGTTCAAAGTTCCCCCAAAATTCACCATGATTTCAATGACGTCACCACCAGATAGGTCATATTGGAACCAGATAGACATCTCCGATGACATGAGTTCACCACCCTTCTCGAGCAGGACCAGGCGCAAAGACGGTGAAGATTAACTTGGCCTGGCAATGGTAGCTGTGAGTCCGCAGAAAGTGATAGGATGGTGAGTCAAATTCATCGCTAAAAATCACATGATATGTTTTTTTTGATTTCACACAAGATGCCCACCCCCCCCAGTTGTGTTTGTTGACAACCCCCATTTTTTCGATAAAGTTATATCTACCATTATCTACCATAAACCATACTTAAGCTATAGTTATAAACCAACCTAGCCCTTTACTCATGTGATAAACCGGCATAGACCTTTCCGACAAAACCCAACAACACCAACCAGTTGGGATCATTTCATAAACATCTCCCAACAACAAACCTCTATCTGGGATGGTTCTTTTAAGCAACTTAGCTATCATTTGCGGGCCCCAGCTTGAATGAAATGAATTTAAATCAGTTTTTGTTTAAAAAATGATGTGGTTTCCCTAGCCTGAGTGGTTTCCCTACCAAATCATATCGGGATGGGTCAAAAATTATTGTGTTTACCATACTGTAACTGGGGGAATAACAATCCCTTCAACTTGGGACCGGGATCCATTGTGGGACCCATTCCTTAAAAAAAAACAACAATTAAAAAGAACAATATTTACAATACGGTGATGGGAGAGTTCCATATTAATTCCATGGATAATTCCTAAACATTCCTAACATGACAGAGTTTCATGCTCCTGATAACTATGTAGCAAACATCGACACGCTTCGACACCACATTTTTTCGCCTTGTCACAACGACTGTTGCTGGTTGCCATCAACAAAATCGTCACGGTTAAATCGAACATGACCTCAGCGAATTGAAGACATTGACATGGAGGCTTCCTAAGTCATGGTACCCTAAGTCACCATGGGTTTCAATACGACAAAATGGAGTGACTTGGACTATTTGGGCTAGCCCTATTTTAGGAAACCCCCAGGCCTGGGGCTTCAAATATCATGTATACACAGGTCATTCTTGGAGGGAAAAACTCGTTAAAATGTTCTATTTATGTGTTTCAAACGACAGTTTATTCGTAGATGATGAAACCACTCCTGATGTGCCCCGAAGTTCTGAGTCCACCAAAGTAGATCATGGCGACCCGAACTACTTGGTACACCAAAATGGTTGGTTTACAATGGAAAATCCCTCAAAAATGGATGATGAACAGGGGTAGCCCCATGACTTGGGAAACCACCATTTAGGAACCACAGAAAACACGCTTTCCCTTGCGCACTAACCTCATCTGTGCAAAAATGCTCAGGAGTTTGGACACAGTTTTTGGCGCACCATTCTTATGAGACACGCAAATCAGATGTGGTTTATCTAAATTTCGACATCTAAATTTGTTGAGATAATTTTGGGACATGTTCCAATCGATTTTCCCATAGATGTTCACCCATGCTCATCTCCATCCATTGAGTTTTTCACAGTTTTCACAGTGGCTTCATCCCATGATTTTCACCAATGTTCATCGATGTTTTACATACTGGATGGTTTCGAAATCCTGCACCCAAAGGATGCTTGAACATTATATAACCATTCTTAACCACTATTATCCCCTCCATTTTTTGGGTACCAGTTCATGTCCAACCCAACTGGTTCGATTCTTCGGCCAAAAGGCCTGGGCTCAACATGGGATCAACCGCCGAGGAAATTACCGCCCGACATCCTCAAGGCTCCGACGACCTCCCCCTTTTGGCCCCGATCCACGCGCTCGTAGATGTTGCCGAAAAAGTCCATCTCAAAGGCCTGAAAGAGAGGCAGCGAACCAAGCCTTTTTACATACCGTATATCAGATATACCAGTTTTGAAGTGGGACTAGCAGGCCGTTGTTTATTTTGCTGGGGTGTGGGATGAAAGAAATGTGAGAGCCGTTATTGGTTATGACAAGAAATAGCAGTTGCTTAAGTGAGTTATGTCAGTTATGTAGTTATGTCACCATTCAAGTGGAATATGAGAACTCAAAAAAAAACTATCCATCAAAATCCACTGGTTTCTAGGCCTCGGCAGCGCCGCTTCGGGCGCACTGGGATGATGAGTTGTTTCGATTTTCTTCATGGATCTCCAAGGATAAGCCATAGATTTCCATACGAAGTCAGATGTGCTTCATCCTTGACGGATGATATGGTTCCCCCATGTAGGAAATCTTAGGAAAACTCCACCTGATGGGATGAACATAATCGTGGTTTTAGGGAAACATGATGAAAAATGATACTTAGACTCTGCATTTTGCACAAAAATGCTACAGCAAAAGTATTAGTTGATCAATGAATTCTGGGGACACATACCATTTTAAGGTGGCAAACGGATACAAACCGAGGGTCTAGGGACCCACTTTCCGTCTCGACACATTGGGTCTTTTGAATTCTCTGGGGACTATATCTTTGCCCGGGGATACTCACGTGAACCCTTAAGGGCAAAAGTCATGACTGTTTCATATTGTTTACCCTTTGGTTATCTAACATAGCCATGGAAAATGGCCCATTTATAGATGGTTTACCTATCAAAAATGGTGATTTTCCATGGCTATGTTAAATCACCAGATGGTAATTGAAGTGTGAAACTCACGTTTTGTTCGACATCATTCTCCAGATTTCGGAACCTCTCATATATTTATCCATATACGGAGGTTTCCTGAAATGGGGCTACCTCCAGTTCTCATCTATTTTAGATCGGGATTTTCCATGAAATTAACCATCCAGCTATTGGGGATCGCTCATTTTAGGAAGACCCATATTCATTAAAATTGCCATCATGAACCATTATTAGCCATCATCAATCACTATTATAGGATATTATAGGCACATATTCAAATTTTCCGGGAACCCCCCAGGGTTTTCTGCTCTTTTCGATGGGTTGCCGTTGTTTTCAGTCGTGCCTGAAAGGACTGGATGCTATCCACCAGCTTCAAGAAAGTCTCCTTACCTCGGTTGTCATGGGGGTACCCCCAATAGCTGGTTGGTTTATTTCATGGAAAATCCCTAACCAAAAATGGATGATGAACAGGGGTACCCCTAGGACTTAGGAGACCTCCAGATGTGTAAGCAACCACCAGGACCGCCAGGATTTCTGAGATTTGGAAATTTGATAGATGAACAAATATGGGGATGGGTCGTTTGTTAGCTATGAAATTGCCATGGGTGAATGAGCATCCAGCTATACCGGCTATGACTTAGGGTACCTAGAATGCCAGTGTTTTGACTCATAGCCATATGAGATTCCTGCACCGAATCCACCAGCCTGACAGAATCGGAATCTGTAAGCAATTCGCAATTACTCCAGAGAATAAGTTTCTCCAGAAAAAGTTATGGGATGTCAAATGCCAGGTGCCGCCTATGTAATCCAGTTGTATATGCAGTTGTATACATATATGTATGTATATATATATATGGAATGTCCCCAATTAGATTCATGTTTTAAGTCCATAAATGACGCATATATATACATATCAGTATATATTATATGCTGAACAGTGGGTTTTTACGCCCCCAAAAAATGGATGGATCACCATTCCGCTAAAGCCTGGTCTCCGCTCCGTCCCATCGTTTCTTTGAGCGTCAAATCCTCCTTTGTCAAGAATATGGGATTTCCAGTGACAACGGACTATATGTTTGGATTATGATATATATATATATATATGTATATATATATATGCATGCACATGTATATATTATTTATGTATATATATATATACATAAATAATAAATATATGTGGTACCCCCCCTGTACCCCTCCCCTGAGATCTACCTGGAAAACTTTTTATAGGTACACATACGCAGATACATAATGATACATATACATGTACATATACATATACATAAATGACATTAGATTGAAAGATCCCAGTGGGACCTCAGACTTGGGATTTCAAGTCTGGACAGCTGTCAGACTTCGGATCCCAGGGCGCACGAATCCAAGATCCAAGATCCAATATTTTCAAAAATTTTTTCTTGGATCCAGAGCAGAAATCTTGGATCCAAATGGGATTGCTGGATCCAAGATTTCTGCCCTGGATCCAAGAAAAGTTTTTTGAAAATATTGGATCTTGGATCTTGGATCCTTACAATGTCAGACTTGCGATTTTCAAGTCTGAACTCTTTTCAAACTTGAGATTCAAGTCACAGAAACTGGAGTAAAACCAAAAACAAAGCATGAGCTTCAGACAAAAACATTATCTAAAAAGTTGTGGTGTTTGTCTTATGTGGCTTTATCAAGGTTTTGTTGCAATGCACACCCACATCCTTTAAGAGTAGCAGCAAAAGGTTCAGCAAGATACTGCATAATTCTAAATTTGGTTGTACACCATCCAGGTAGGTGTCTATTTTTTGCTAATGTTCTCATGGTTTTGAGCACCCTCATAAGAAAAAATACAAGACAAACAGCCAAGACTAGAAAATATCACACGTATACAGGTTTCAGCATAGACTTTGAAGTTTGTTGTCAAAGCAAATTTCTCCAATAATATAGGCCCTAGGCCGTGTGCAGCAATATGTTTCAAATAATATGACATTCCTAGCATAAAGGCGCATAATTTCTTGCAGAAAGTGACGTCATTTTGTAGAGTTTCACTATATAAAGGAGTGCGACATTTATCTGAAAGGAATACATAACTATTTTCAATCAGACTTACAGCTGTGCAAAACTATAAAGGAGTGCAGCATTTCTTTGGAAGGAATATAGAGTTATTTCAAAGTACTTACAGCTATGCAAAGTTCTGTTCAAGAGGTAAAGGAGTTTGTGGAAGGAGGACAGAATTACGACAAAATGGAATCCTTCAAGTAACCATTTTAACCGACTATGGTATTCCTTAAAGCCTTAAAGCAGGGTTGGTGCAAGTATGTGCAAAGCCTCCTTCACAAGGGAGTGAACCATTTGATTCAATACCATGAATTAATAACACATTACTTTCAAGTAGAACCCTTGGGTGTATGTATATAGTATTTTTGGACAGATACATGTCATGGTTGTATGCATGCAATATTCTCTTCCATATGAGTGAAACGCCTGAACACAATAGGCAACATCATTTTGAAGAAACTAAGTCTTTCCTTTAAAGACAACTGTCATTCAAAGTCAGGCTGAACTTCAGAAAGGATGTATTGCATCTTTCCACATATTGTATTCTTTCTGCAAGAATATTGCTTGATATTTGAGGAACAACATTGTCTTCAGGGCAATCATTTTGAAGACATTATATAAGTCTTTCATTAAAAAATGGTCATAAAAGAAAAATGAGAGGAAGGCCGAGCTCCATAAAAGGATGTATTTCATTTTTCCCCACCTGCCAGGTGAGGGTTGTTAGATTTTATGTCAGTTGCCTCCTCCTCCTCCTCCTGCTCCTCCTCCTCCGCCTCCTCCTGCCTCAACCTCCTCTCCTCCCCCTCCTCGTCCTCCTTGTCGTCCTTGTCGTCCTTGTCGTCCTCGTCGTCCTCGTCGTCCTTGCTCAACTGCGACCCGCGATCCACAGTGTTCTCTGCCGGACCTCAACCACGACCATCCACGC
>Ga0126342_10020930_pt1 | contig 10956 bp, 12 predicted proteins | sample Cyp1metagenome_FD_92528 | JGI IMG/M metagenome (GOLD analysis project Ga0126342, IMG submission 92528) | Coral microbial communities from Lord Howe Island, Old Settlement Bay, Australia - Cyphastrea 1 metagenome | ecosystem: Host-associated > Invertebrates > Cnidaria > Coral ... | reverse complement strand
CCCCACCCCAGACTATCGGATGCGGATGTGTGGAATTGCAATTGAAGATCATAGAGCGTAGCATCAAGATCATGTGGAAATGCCAATGAAGATCATAGAGCGTAGCATCAAGATCATGTGGAAATGCCAATGACTTTATTATCCCACCCCACCCCACCCCACCCCACCCCACCCCAGACTATCGGATGTGGATTTGTGCGACGGTAACGAGTCCGTTGGCAAAAACATGAAACAACGGTCTCGGAAGCGTATGAAGGGGGACCTGTAATGAACAAACAAATGATTCGCTAACCGGTAGACTGATACACTGACTGAAAGATGTGGAATCAACACGTAGCACCAGGCATCGCCCTCTGCAGGAAAGTGGCTCCGGAAAGTCACGAAGGAAGGCCGCGACAGCCTTCTGAGATGCTTCCGGCACACCACTGCCAGCTGGCACACCGAGGTTGCGAAAGGTTTCTTGCCTCAGCTCAGCACTGGTGAGGGAAACAGAAAAAGATGTGACTTGACTTGGGTGGCTCTTACAAATATGAATGAATCTAGCGACTTGTTTCATGACAAGATGGGAACCACCCTCTTAAGGGCATGCACATCTCTATCTACAGTTACCCTAATAAGAGAAGTAGACAAAGGCAATGGCAGTCGCGGATGAGAGCCTTTGGTCTTGCCAAGAGGCAAGCGACATTACCACCAGGTAAATATCAAACCATAAATAGGCTACACACAAATCAGAAAAATGAACAATGCACGTGCATATATATACGTACTATGAGTGTGTGACACTTATGTATACATATATATATGTGTGTGTGTATGATTATGTATGCATACATGTATGTGTGTGTGTGTCTAGTCTCATCATGAGCCAATGAAGAAGTACAAAGGGTATAATGATCAATTCATATCAATTCCCCCTTTTGTGGCCATAACTGAGCATAAGTTGGAACAACCTAAATAATATATATATATATATATGTGTGTGTCTGTGTTAAAAACAATGCTAATTACCAATCCATCATGGATTTGTGTGTTCCATCCCCACAATAAGGGTGGTCTCAAAACTGGAACCCAAATCCCAGTGTCTATCAAAACGGTCATAAATTAGCAATCAAATCCGATTTTCTGAGACAGATCCCAAATCACATTCCTGGTAGTCCATTATATATCATTATATCATATAGTTACTCCCATTATGGTTAGGTTTTTAACCGTTCTTATCAGATTCTTATCCCGTTTTAAAACAAAAAAACTGCACAGCCCCAGTTGCTTCTCCTCGGTCATCCCCAAAAAGGCCGCATAGGCCGCCAGCCTCGTGGCGTCTCCCAGGCGCCGCGCCAGCTCTGCGAAGCTCTCCGGGGCCGCAGAACTGCCCAGGAAGCCCCAGGCGTCACCCGGCACCAGCAGCAGTGGCAACTCCCTCAGCCAAGGGCCCAAGGGCTGGGAAAACTTAGGCTTTTTGCGGATGATTTTTAAGAAGCAAACCATGCCATCTGAGGCCCCTCCAAAATCTTCGAATTTCCATGAAATTCCTTTCAAATTAGCAAGAACCAAGTGACCATCCCATCATCTCATCCCCGGCCTCGAGGCTATAGCTCCAAAGCCCAAGGCCCTGGCAGCTCGCAAGGTTCCTCCCTCCACCTTGAGCCCATCCGAAGGCAGCTCTGCGGCAACCCTCAGTGGAGGCGACATGGCAACGACCCACCCTGGACAGGCTGCAGGGGAGGTCCCTGGTCAGATCATGGGCTGAGATCTTTGCAAACTTTTGAGGGTCAAAATCAGAATGCAGTTCTTAGATGTTCTTAGAATTTGTGGGCCGATGGATTCTTCATGAGAGAATTCCTGAAATGATGATGAGCGCCCGTGGAGAGGTGGAGGTGGGAAAATAGTAAAGTCAACCCCTCCAAGTTAAGTTGAGCCCCGAAGTCAGTGAAGACTGGTTTGTCTTTGAAGTGATAAGACATAGCAAAATCATGCAAAATCTCCCTATCTTCGACACCGCATCCGGTTTATCTTTCTTGAATTGAACCAATCCCCACGGATTTACGGCCTGGAAACACCCCAAAAACGTGCCACATTAATGTTTGTTCACTAGCTGTCATGGCTGCGGGTGTCAAGAATCTGGGGCCTCACATCAGCTTTGACCTTAAAGCCATCAAAAATCATCGAAACAACGAACAGTGGGAGAGCTACAGCAAGCGAGAACATCAATGCATATCAGTCTACATCCACTGGAAAGCCTAGGGAGCCTCGATCTCGTCTTAGAACACGGGTACCAACCGTGTGACACCCATCAAAACCATGTTTGGCTTCCCCTTCAGAGTCTTGAATCTTGTTTGCCCTTCACTTGAATTCTCACAGGCCCATCATATCTTTCTACAGCAAGACACGCAGGAGAGTCATAGAGAGTCATATGATGATTCATGCCATGCTGTACAGTACAGGCAGTCATCCAATACCACCAACCTTTCAAACAATTTCGTGCACCATCTGTCCGAATAGTTGATCATTGTGTCACGCACCTCGGACCTATTTCGCCTATGCAACCACATTCTGGGTCATCCCACAAAACTATAGGAAAAACATGGGAAACTTCTCAACAGTAAAACCACTTCAATAATTCAGATTAAACAATGGAAACCACCCCAACCCGCGCATCTTGCGCCGACCCCAGCATTTTGGCACCTCTACCGAACCGTGGATGAACTGCGTGTTCTGCCGGTGAGCCAGGCTGGGGTCGGACTGTGTGTCTACTGCCATCCATCCACCTCTGGCCCAGCCGGCCTCGCTGGGCTCAACTTTCTCAACACCTTGCCAACATCGATCAGCGCGGAGATTGCATCCAATCTGGTAGATGGATGTAACCGTGCTATCATTGGTGGGCTCAGGAAATTTCCAGAGGGGCCTAGGAAACCCTTCCTCCTTCCCAAACAGCTCCCCCCACACAGACTTCAGAAACTGCAGGCCTGATCCTGGCTTGACATGGATCATGAAGATTGAAAGTTTGATGCCAAAATCAAACGCTTCTTGCTCTAACTTCCATGGTCCGTTGTTGGCTTTTGCATGCATTTGGGGGCCCAAAGAAGAATAAGACCCGTGGCCCATAGAATGCATGATGTTGTATTCACTGCGTAAGCCAGGGCTCTACTTCGGAGAGATAATGATGGATGATGTTTGCCTTGCAGAATTCAATCATAATTGCTGTAACACTGTAGTTCTGAAAAGGTTCTCAACCCTTGAAGCTCGACATACAAATCCTTAACGGCCTCTTCCAATCAGGAGCATGATATTCATTAAATCCATGACGTTTGATGCCTCCTTTCTCCAGAGCGCTCAAGGCTCCAGATCTCGACTCAAGGGCCTCAGATGTCAATCCGTCAGCTGCGGAGCTGCTGATTAACCAGACTGCACAGGGGATTGTGAGTTGGGCCCTAGCGGTCATCGCCGCAACCACAACCCATGGCTCCCGCCCCGCACCATCGGCTGTACAGGCTGGTGCGGCCATCCGCATGCGGGGGCCATCCCAACGCAACCCTCAATCCTTGAAAAACGAAGGGCCAAGGCTGGCCAAGGCAGTAGATGCAGATTTTGTAAAGGCGCCACTTTGATGTGTTGGACTGCGTTGGGGTTGATGCAAGTTTGCACACGCTTCTTCAAGCACGTGCCAGTTACCCTGCCGCCCTCTGGCAAGCTGCGGGTGTATCTGTTCTTTCCTGAGGAGGGTGAACTGTACAATGCCCTCACGAATTCTGCGCCACAACGGGAACCTTGAAAGATTTGCGCCACACCGGGCGTTGGTTTGGGATTAGTTACATGCCTGCCACCATGGATCCAACGGGATACGGTTGGATCAAGCCGATATCCACCAAAAAACGCTGTCCATGCGGGGTCTCCTCCAGCTTGGACTGGTGTCCCCGAATGAGTTGCATGGCTGCGTCCGAGTTCACTCGGGTATCACGCAGCATGGCTCGTGCAACGTAGCAACCGAACTGGGTGAGGGCCAGGTCCAGAATCATCTCCGGCTGCCCCAGTTTGGCCACAAGAACATCTTGCTCACTCCTTGAGCGACGAGGTGGCCAGGCAATGTCTCGTGGCAAATTTTGGGGCCCCCACACCCAATCTTAAGAAACAACTTAATTTAGCACTTAGCACCTGCACTCTACTAGTTCACTTCTCACACGCAGAGCCAGACCAGAGGGATGTGGGACAAAATACTATGATATAATCATAATCATTTTCATCATCAACAGTATCAACATAGGTTGTATTTTTGGTTTTGGTGATGTTGATAATTCTGATGGTGACAGTGATGATGGTGATGATGATGATGATGATGACGACGATCATCATGCTGCATGAAAACTACTACTCTTATCTATTTATTTGTTGACCATGTACCTGGAGTGTTGGCTGCTTCATGCATCTCCATATGAAATAGACGCACAATGCGGCCAAAATTCTGGCTGCAATAGCTCAACACCTTTTCCACCAAATAGCCTTGGCTGTGGGCAGGTGGGTTTCCCTTGGGGTAAACAAACATAGCTATGGAAAATCACTATCTTGTGGTAAGTAAATCATCCATAAATTTGCAATTTTCTTAGCTATGTTCGTTTACTGGAGGGTACATGAAACAGTCGAAGAAATAACATGCAGTTTTCAGTTTTGCTCGAGCTTACTTATATCCAATCATATCCAACTCATTATCCAAACATGTACGAAAAGCTGACTGCGCATTGACCACTAGGATCACAAGCCATATTTTGCAGGAATTCATTGCTGATTGAAATTAGGGGAACGTTTTGTCGCTATGCCAGACATTTTTTCCCCAATTCTCCTCGAAGGTGCTGGAATTCTTGTGGGTGGCAAACTTCCTTGGATCCACCAGCAACACATCTGCCACCAACTTCTTGTGGCGTTCCTGCAGCAGCGGCGCTAAGAATCATTGGCCAAAGGATTGGCAAACATATGTTCAAAAGAATCATCGATATCCATCATCACAATCATCATCATCATCATCACCATCATCACCATCATCAAATCACCATCATTACCATCATCACCATCATCATCATCACCATCACCATCACCATCATCATCATCATCATCGTCATGATCGCCACCATCATCATCATCATCATCATCATCTTTTTCATCATCATCAAATCATCATCATCATCGTCATCATCATGATCATCATCATCATCATCATCAAATCATCATCATCATCATCACCATCATCATCATCACCACCATCACCATCATCACCATCATCAGACCAAAAACAAAAAAAACATCACCATCATCATCATCACCATCATCATCATCAAATCAAATCAAAAACAAAAAATCATCATCATCATCAGCACCATCATCATCATCGTCATGATCGCCATCATCATCATCATCATCAGCATCATCATCATCATCATCATCTTTTTCATCATCATCATCATCATCAAATCATCATCATCATCATCGTCATCATCATCATCATCATCACTATCATCGTCGTCGTCGTCGTCGTCGTCGTCGCCGTCATCATCATCATCATCATCATCATCACCATCATCATCATCATCGAATCAATATGCATCAATATCCATCAATATCCATCCTGGTCGACTTGGAATGCTGCTACAGAACTGAAGGGCTAAATCGCACAATCCAGCTCCACCTCTCCATACATTGTAATCACCATCCATGGTCCCATGGCGCAGATTGGCCGTCCTCGCCATTCTCCAAGATGGATTCCATGACGTGATGGGCAAAGTTATGGGTGCACAACTCTGCAGCATCCACCAACAGTTCATCCATCAGTGCTGATGTTACCTTGGTGGCGCCCCGCAAGACTCTGTTGTTAACCCAATGCCATAAACTCTCCTAGTAACCAACCGTGTGCGGGTCATTTTCCATCATTCCAAACAGGGGCAGACCCAATTTCATAAACCTGAATTGGGGAGGATAACAATTTATTGGGCTTACTGTGTCCCATTACACACACACATGTATATATATATATATATACATGTTAATTATATACATACATCATATATATATAATACATCCTCTATCCGTTTGTCCGTCGTTTTGTTTGTCTACTGACCGACCGGCTCTCTGTCCGTGTCTCTGTCGACAATCTATCACCAGTCTATTTGTCTATTGAGGTACGCATCCATTGATCAAAACCCCGAATCTATTAGGACAGATCGGGATCGTTCCATGAAAGCAATGAAGAATGATAACAATCTTCTTCATCACCACCATCATCAGCTGGCAAAAAACAGTGGCCGTCATCATAAAAACAATGTTGTGTGAAGAAACGGGTATGTACACAAATGCAAACCTCCCGACGCCATGCCCATCGTTGGTAACCAGTGGCGCTAAAGGAACAGAACTCCAAGAGCCTGCAAAGGATACGACACGCAAAGCGGTGCCTCAACTGTTGCACCAAGTGGCGACAAAGTGCAGCCGCGATGACACCAGAAAGTGAGACAATTTTGGGAGGCATCGAGATAGGAAAACTCCCAAAACTATTGCCATTTGGCAGATTCTGGCATACAATATTTGCAAACAAAGGGGGTTCAGCCCAAAAAAAAACTCCAGCCAAAAAGAATGAGAACAGGCCTTGCAACACACAGGTCTAGCAGCGCTAGTTCAATTTGCTCTTCACCCTAGCGTCACAGAAGACAGAGATTGCCAAAGATCATGTCTTAGATCCATTTTCGGGGATGGATCTGCACTTGGAAGGTTGCTGAAAGCATTTATATAATCTGCATACCCGGAGTGCAGGGTTGAATTGGGATCTGGGGCGTGCGGCCTGTGATATTTGCCGTTGTTAAATCCATCGGCAGCCAATGATTGGCGGCCATTGTCAACTGTTCATCCATGACATCATGTTTATCCATGTTTATCTCACTTACATTTACTCATCTACTATGGCTGCAATCCGACATGGATGTAGGATGTAGGATGATGTAGGTCAATACCATGGCATCCCCATGGTAGCGAATCATGGCGTTCAACTGAAACCTTCCAACTACCCCATTCCACCTGACATTTACATTTTCCTTGGGTTGTATTGTATCTCAAGTTCTTTGCTGAGTTCCCCCCAGTTTTCTTTTGTTGGTAGACCATCCCCTTTTTGGGTTTGTCTGAAAATAGGCTACCCCCCAATTCCAGATCATGTTCCTTTGAAATTTGCTATTTCAGAGGGTACCCCTTGGAAAATAGGGGATACTGCTATCATTTTCCACTGTTTTAAAAACAACCCCTATCAAATTCCCATGAAAAAATGTTAATTAAGTATCATGATCATGTTCCTATCAAAGCCATTTTAAGTCATTAAAATTAGTCTGTCCCCTATTTTCAAATAGACGCCTCGGGTCTTCTCCGATCCAGCCACCCTCGGCGCCCCCCACGGTTGCCGCCACGTGGCTTGGCCACACGCACCACGCTGCCGTGCAGTTCCAAGGCCACGAAGCGGGAGGCTGCGCTGGAGAGGTGGGAGACCACCTGGGATGCCAATGGCACTTTTAGATGGGATCATAAAATGGACGTAATATAGGGATAATCCATTATGGTTTATATTATATATTATGGTTACATGTCTAAGATGGTTAAAAAATGATGGTTTATATCCATTTTATGGGATCATCTAATAGTAATATGGGATATGTAAGCATTATTCCATTATTCCAGCATATGGTTTGACAATGTTTGACAGGGATACTACTCCTAAAATCATAGGAATAGTGGGAGAATAAATCTCATCTAATTGAAATATATAATATGGAACATGATGTTAAAATATGTTAAATATATGGATTGTAATATGGAATTTAACCATTATTCATTATTCTGTTATACGGTTTGATAGGGATAATGGTCCAATATTGTGGTTTTATATGCTGTCTTTATATTATGGTTTAATAATGATATACTAATGGGATAGTAATGGGATAATAATGGATTTACCCTCCCGTGTCATTAAACGTAGCAATTGAAAATCCCCGCGCTAAATGGAGGTTTCTAATTGGGAAAATCATCCAAAAATGGTGTGTTTTCAATTGCAGGTATAATGAATGGTTATAAGAAAAGAGACGGTTTGATGGCGATTCATCGGGTTATGTGACCTTTATATATGGTAATGAATGGGAATTCACCGACAAAAATGCAGAGATTTTCGTGGGAATTACCCTCCAGTGTTCACCAATGATTATATATCGTTGATCATATACTGACTTCTGGAAAATTCACATTGGATTATCTTGGTATGTCCGTCCAGTTCTAGGGATTTCGGGGGTGCCCACTATTATTCATGCCAATAGTTTTGGGGTAGCCACTATTATTCCATCTATTCAGGAGTTTTTAAAAGGACCTTAGCTATTTATATAATGGCATCTCTAGTTACGTATTCCATGTTGCAGCCAAGCTCCAGCCACCTAAAAGTTTGAACTTTCTGCCCAAAATAGCTGTGCAAGTCACACTCCCCACGTGCCGCATCTTTTAACACTGGAAGTCAAAGGGCTGAAGGTATCACATTTTCGCCCCTTGAGAATCAAAGCAATGGCGTGAGGTTTGTAATGGGGCTCATGGCCGGAGTTCTTGTACTATGAACTTGCGATGTTTTTGCCTTTGTTTGAAACTGTGTCTAGACTTGTCGTGGTTTGAGTTTGGCAAAATATATATGTCAGAGCAATGGCCTTGAAATGCCATGTTGGGGATCAATCGAAAGAAACAAATGTTTAGCCGAACAGCATGTTCCGAAATCTGCTAAAAAGGTTTGCATATTAACCATGTTGTCTGGGCCCAAGAAGGTTTCAGGACATCTTTTCCGCGCGAACGCGTATGGTTGTGTTAGCTTGAAACCTAGTTTTTACTATCCCGTGGGGCAACTTGGACCAGATATGCTCGAAACAAACTTCCAGCACGGGCACTCTAGGTAGCACACCCGTGCGGACGCAACTGGTTGTGTTGGCTCGAAACAGCTTTTCAACCAAACACCAGATCAAGCATACTTCGTTTCAAAAGACCAACTACGAGTATGTACAGACACCTTTGCTTGCGTTTGAAACAAAGCTTGGACGCGCTCCAAACTCCAAGAAGTTTTTCCTCAACGCTGGCCGCGAAGATATGCTGCACTCTCTGAGTGCAGGAACGCCACTGCTTTCTGCCACTCGCAGCATGCGAACGCTTTTTTCTTTTTCAAGAATCGGGTATATACATTAATCAGTTCTAGTTTTTTACTCTCTCCTCACCCCTGGAGATTTTGCTATCTCCTCGCCCCAGGAGAAGCTTGACATTGCTGGCAGCACGGCAACTTCTTCATACATAACATCAAAGAAACTATGATCAACCGAGGATTCACAAACCCCGGTGGATGAATGTGGGGTGTAAAATGGCCCCAATGAACAGCCTAGGGGATTATTAATCCGACGTTGGCATTATAGTTGTTGTTGATGTTGGCACCATGCAATCCATCCCGTCCACTGCGGTTTGTAGGTGTAATTATATGTACAGAAGGTTGGGAGACGGTTCAGTGGCCCAAAAGGCGGGTATCCATTATTTAACGGATGAATATGGGTAATTCAATGGAAAACTATTCATAGTGGATAATCGATGACAATCGGGCAATTGGGACTCTCTCTCTCTCTCTCTCTATCGATCTGTCCAAGAGTTCAGCCATAATTGCGACCGTAACTTGTTTTTTTTTTGCAAGTTACATCTTCCAACAGTTTGCCCTTCAGCCAGGGCCCGTTACAAAAAGGAAAGCCTTCATGGAGCTAAGAAGTAGTCCAAAACAGTGTTGAAGTGGCTGGTGCATCCTAAATCCTAAAGATTTAGGAAACCTAAAATCCAATGGATTCTAAAGTAGTACAAAACCTCATTCCCTCCATACAAAAGACTGACGCCCAAAGGTGCCAAGTCCCGCCTTTTGGATCACATAGTTGGCATGGGGACACCTCAGGACGCATCTCATCAACATGCAACACGTCCAAGCCTAAACATCGTACCCCTAACCTTTGCTGAGAGATAGCTGTGGGGAAAACATTGTGATTTTATGACATGGGGATGGGCTCTGGTTCAACCTGGGTTCTTGGCAATTTTGATGCAGGATTCGCCAGATTTTTTAGGGCTCGGAAACAAAAGGATATTCTTGGCAGGTTTGCAAAGGCGATGTAATAAAAAAACAACAATATTCACCAACCAATCGCAGTTTCTCCCAGGATGTTTTGCTTTCCCGACATATTTGAATGACACTACAACATCATCACGTGCGCAAGTTTTGCCAGCAAAATAAAATAGTCAAATCTTTCACCTGCCAGTGACTGCCGTTCATAAACTCGCAGTTCACGAATGGGTGGAAGTCCCAAACAAGATGACATGTGTGTGTGTGTGCATCTATGTGTCTATATCTTTATTCAGCTGGTGGTCAATATTTGTTCAAGATTCATGGCCGATATATATATATATAAAAATAAAAAAAAAAAGATAGATAGATAGATAGATAGATAGATATTCATATAGATAGATAGATAGATAGATAGGTAGATGGATAGATAGATAGATAGATAGATGATGAGATTAGATTAGATTAGATTGGATTGGATTAGATTAGATTAGATAGATTAGATAGATAGATTAGAGAAGTTAGATAAATAAGATAGATAAGATAGATAGATAGATAGATAGATAGATAGGTACATAGATAGATATTCATATAGATAGATAGATAGATAGATAGATCGATCGATAGATAGATCGATCGATAGATCGATAGGATTACATAGATCGATAGGATTACATAGATCGATAGGATTACATAGATAGGATTACATAGATAGGATTAGATAGATAGGATTAGATAGATAGGATTAGATAGATAGGATTAGATAGATAGGATTAGATAGATAGGATTAGATAGATAGGATTAGATAGATAGGATTAGATAGATAGGAT
>Ga0126342_10020929_pt1 | contig 10956 bp, 11 predicted proteins | sample Cyp1metagenome_FD_92528 | JGI IMG/M metagenome (GOLD analysis project Ga0126342, IMG submission 92528) | Coral microbial communities from Lord Howe Island, Old Settlement Bay, Australia - Cyphastrea 1 metagenome | ecosystem: Host-associated > Invertebrates > Cnidaria > Coral ... | reverse complement strand
CTTGTGGGGTCATTGGGAGTGGATCCGAAGCAATGGTGGAGTGTGTCCAGTGCGTTCCCATCCCGGGGTGGACATGTATATTATAAATTATGTATATTAATTATTGTACATATATATATATATGATATACTGTATGTATAATTATCATTAATTATCTATATGAGATAGTACTGGATATACTGGGATGTTCAAAACTAATCTTCACTCAGTACTTGGATTGATTATTCGTAGCAGTAGCGCAGTGTTAGAGTCCAGATGTAGATTCTTCGAGGTTCTACGACGGGGGATTCACCTGCCACAAAAAGAGGCCAGAGCAAATCCTTTTCGATGGACTCGGAAGCCGCTTGCTGAAAGCAAATCTGCAAGACATGACAAAGGCATATGATATAACATGATATAATGATATTACATCCCAAAAGCAAGGCAAATTCACAAGTTATTGATCCGATGCCTGGACCGAAGTTACGCGTAATTAATCTTCTGGCAATGATGTTGCCACAGCTTCCTGGACGGCCTCCTTTCTGACCAGACCTTGTGGAACACATATAAGAATTGCTCGGAATGCTCGCAGTCAAGAAGGGATGCTTGAAAAACTGATAAACGCTGTCAAGCCTCGTGCATCGGTACTCTCAGCCTCGGAAAGCTATGCTCGGTCCATCCAAGACCTTGTCAGCGCGCCGACTGTCAAAAAGCCGCAGGCGCTGAATGAGCAATTGGAAGAAGGGAAACTGCTTGACAGGTTCTTTCACTTTTCCGTGACAATGTGGCAACGCTCCGCTAGATGGCTGCCATGCATGGCCAATGCATGGTGTGGGAACAAATATGCCCTCCTGGATTGGAACGCCACCATTGAAACTGAGTCGCCATGTGAAGGTACTGTGAAGCGATGGCTGGCCACCATTTCCAGTGCATTCAGGTTTGGCTTGTTCTGCTTGCCAAAGGCTTGACCAATTTACCCACCCAGCCCGCGAGTCACAAATCATCACAAATCTCAAATAATGCCAACGCTTCATGATGAAGACCTGACACCTGTCAGAATTTCAGCGCTCCTTTCAGCCTGAATAATGGGAGGGGTTGAGAACAGATTCTGTGCACCATGTTGTCCGAATTCGGCCTCCTGGCATTGGCATCCAAACCATTCCAAACCCATGGTTGGAGGATGTTGGGGGATGTTGGAGGGAGGTCGTCGTGGTGGTGTTGTGGTAGTGCTGATGGTATTCTGGTGCTGGCGGCGTTGTGGTGGCTGATGCACTGAGGGTATGGACTGCACCTTAGGCATGGAACATCATGTAATGTAACGGATTACGATTGCTGATCTACAGATTAGCAACCTATTATAGGAGATAGTTGCGGATTGCGGATCAAAATGGATCAAATATGTTGAATTTCGAACATTTTGAATTTCAAGGCCATCTTCATTTGCAACCGCTCAACTCCTACGATTCGTGACATTGGTGGACCATGAATTCATCATGCAGTGGTGTTGCATTCCGTTGATAGGCATATTTTTTCATGAATCAAACTGATCAAACTCCGGAAAAAATGAAGGTGTTTCTTACTTTCACCATCGAAAGGTTCATCAATTGACCAAATTGATACCCCCAAAATCCCCAAAATATCACTTGTAGCGTCCCAAAAAGAGTGACATATGTGACATATGTGACTTCGATAACTGTGTTGGGGCCTTTATTTCGATGATAAAAAAAATCTGCTAGGCACATCGGACCTGGGCGGAGCTCCGCGGAATCCTCCGCAGCGATGAACGTCACTGGGCGGCCACGAAACGGATCTGGATCAACTTAGAAAGGCCATGAAACGGGACGAGGTTGGATATTAATGATTATTAATGGATATTAGATATTTAAAACATTTTAAAACGAAACACAAGATTACAGCCATTGAGTTTTATTGTAGCGGTTACAGGATACCTAGGGATCAGATATGTCCTGAACTTGCACCCCGAATTTTGTTCGAAACGTTGAGTCAAACCACATGCCGGTGCAAAGGGTTCCATCCATGGTGACAGTCCCATGATTCCAATCATGCGTCACAAACTCATTCATCATATTCTCATTGTGCTAAGATGCGGCTCGTGTACGAGACATGAAAATGGCCCACGAGACAGGGCTGAAGCTGCATCCAACTGAGGACATCATGGGGGGAAGCGGCCAAGAAGATACTACAGTAGTCAGTAGACCTACGGTACTAACTTGCGGTAAGACATGAGAAACCTATGTGGATTATGTGGGGAAACCCTTCGCGGTATCTCTATGTTGACTGAACTGTATCTGGTTTTCTCCGGTGGGTTGGTGATCGTCGCGATGCTGAGAACAGCTAGACGTGGCCGACAAAAAAGACGGTTAGGGCTGTGCAGACCACTTGACATTAACCATCACTTCCACATCCCTACCCTCTTAAAAATGGAATTTGAGGGGGGGAGTCGTACTGAAATTTCATTTTAAAATTCCGTTTTTGCAATCATGCTTTCTCAATGATCAATATTCCTCATCATTCCATGTCATTGGCAAGCAGATGAAAATTAAATACTGTCAGACTGAAGCAGCACATATGTAGGGATGGCATCCCTCCAAAAATTGCGCCGCCGTCATCATACGGAGGAGCTAAGCGCAAGTATTTTCTAACCAGTGCCCAAGGCTTGTTAAGAAATGTTACTTTACAATTCCATTTGAGGGGTTGGATCACTATCCCAGGGTTTCCAAGCAAAACAAAATGGAATTTGACAATTTGGTTTTGTCCCCCCCCGCCCTCCCCCTCTATAGGGGTAGGGATACTTCCACCCTAAGTCATCCTACAGGATCCGCAAGGCATCTTTGGCGTCCCCTGGTTTGCCCACAAAGTTTTGAAGATTCAAGTAGTGTCAAGTTGCACAAACATTTAGATGCACTAGTATTTAGAATGTGTCGTTTGTTCCATTGTCTTGCGGCAGGCGGCACTGAGCGATAGGGGCTCCGCCAGGGTAAGGCCTGGGGCGTTCCCACTTCATGTCTCGGGGATGTCAGACCCCAGAGGTTGTGTTGTCTTTCCCGGTTAAATAGTTGTCCACTAACAGAGGATGATGAATATGATTCACCTCCTGCAGTTCGCACCACAAGTTCAGCGCCCAGCTAAACTTCTGATTTTCGGTTGGCCCGCACATGTTGGGAGCACTTTCGCGACAGTTTCCTCAAGGGATTTTGTCAAGGTTGTAGATTTGTGGATGGTGAACATCTTGGTCATCACCTTGGTCACCATATTTTCTACATGTTTCTACTATATAATCTATATAATCTATATGATCTATATATAGAATCGCCAAGATCGTAGTACTACAGGCCATATATTCTGAAACTCCCAAGATGACTGGGCGGATACGCCAGATATGGCAAGATTTTTTTATTTTGGGTGACATCTACCTCTGATGGCAGCTTTGTGGATTTGCAGGCTGTTGGATGTCTTTGAAGTTGAGAGATTTACCTTGGGCTTCGGCTGGGGTACCGTGGCACCCGTGGCGCTGGTAGTGGATGACCAGGGAACGATTGAGTTCCGGGAATCTTCCAGTCAGCTCACTCTTCTTCGAAATGGTTCGCTACATGTTCCGTGCTCATCATGCTCATTGTGTTCACAAGTCATAAGTTCCATCATTGTCATCACTTTTCTCGTTTATGATGCTATGCTAACGACTCTTAATTTGTACTTGCAGGCTCAGATTGTGCTACACCAACGACTCTTCTCTTGTACTTGGGTGTTGTGGGCACAATGCATCCCAGCAAGGCATATGCAGATACAGGACAACTTGGCTCACTGAAAGCGGGCGCAATTGAGAATGGAAAAAACACGCAATCCCCTGTAAGGGTTGTTTCAACTTCAACATGTATTTTTGACAAAAAACACGGACGTCGGGTTGATGAGGAATTTGATAAACATCTTACACACATGCTGAATATTAGCATCAAAGCACAACGATGTAAAGACTTCAAAATGTGCTTGGCACCACAGCGAAACGCACATTTTTCAAAGAACCAAATCTGTACATCCAAACACATTCATTCATGAACATGCTCGAGCTTATCAAGAAGGCGCTGTGGTTCAGGCAACCCCCCTCCCGTCGCCCCAGCATGTTGCACCCATGGCCCACTCGTTCATAATATTCTTTGTTGAGATGAGTGAAGGCGCTGGCCCTGAGGTACCTGCAATTGGCCAACGGATGGAGACCTGCAATGGCGTTGGGTTGCAGAGAATGGCAAGAAGCATCCGCAGGTGGTACTTGCAGGAAAACGGCGGTCACGGTGCTCCAGTCTTGGGGAGATAAACACCACTGGAAGGGGATATGGTTTTGCGTTATGATGGTTGATACTTTGTGTAACCTGGTAAATGATCAGTAAAACCTTGTAAATGGCGATATTTCTTTTGTACCCCGAACAGAGTGTCCACACTGAGGGGTTCTTACGGTAATTAAATGTAAAGGCGGGTGCTTGATCAGGGTGCTCCAGCCGGTCGGCGGCATTTTGACTGTAAATTTTCGTACATGTCCAACTGCATTTCGATTGCGCAAGCTCGCACAAAGTGTGGGTCGCGCTCTTGTTCTGCGGCATTTTACCTGTAAAATTTCGCACAAAATGGCTCTTGTGACATGTCCAAGTGCAACTCGACCGCGCAGGCACGCGCAAAGTGTGGTCCGCGCTCTTGTTCTGCGGCATTTTACCTGTAAAATTTCGCACAAAATGGCTCTTGTGAAATGTCCAAGTGCACGTCGACCGCGCAGGCACGCACAAAGTGTGGTCCGCGCTCTTGTTCTGCGGCATTTTACCTGTAAAATTTCGCACAAAATGGCTCTTGTGAAATGCCCTAGTGCATTTCGACTGTGCAGGCTCGCACAAAGTATGGTCCGCGGTCTTGGTCTGTGGCATTTTACTTGTAAATTCTCGCACAACGTAGCTCTTGTGAAATGTAAACGCGCATTTCGACTGCGCAGGCTGGCACAAAGTGTGGGTCCCGGTCTTGAGATCATCCTTGACCTCATCATCCTCAACATCATCAACCTCCACCTCATCTTCCGCAACATCGTCATCCTACACCCCATCTTCCGCAACATTATCCTCCTCAACATCATCCTCCTCAACATCATCATCTTCCTCCTTATCAACATCATCATCCTCCGCCTTAGCATCCTCCACTCCATCTTCCGCATTATCATCCTCGTTCTCATCCTCCTCAACATCATCATCCTCAGCATCGCCATCCTCCACCTCATCATCCTCAACATCATCATCCTGCACCTGCACCTCATCATCCACAACATCATCATCATCATCCTCATCATCATCGTGCGCAACATTCTCATCCTCATCATCACCGTCATCGTCATCATCGTCATCATCATCAAATATCATCAACATTATCAGACATTATCCTCCCACACCCCCACAATGTTTGGGGGATTTTGGGGGCCTCTTGCCGGGATAATTTGTTTATTAACCTTTTTCGGGATGATGACCCCGATCGATTGCGTATTGTTCCAGATGAGGTAAGGATACCAACCAACAGGTCATTGATCGCACATGGGAGTTTCTTACGACGCCTTGCGACTGCAAACTTCAACACCATGCCATGTCCCATCAAACATGTGGATACGAACCCCCATGCCATTTCCACCAGACATTTGGATACGTTTTGTCTCTTCACAGGTGGCAGATACGTTGAAAAAGGCCAAAGCTGCTCAAGAAAAGGCAGGGATCAACTGACCCATGGACAAATTCTTTCGAACGGGCTGGATGGATATCATTTTGTCGGATGGCCTATCGGAAATTGGACCATGGATGACCATGGTTTCCCCTAGTCGCTGATGTTCGCCCTTCAAAATCGATTGGGCAGACCCATTCAAGACGCTTTCCCTTTACCGACGGCAATATGTCAGCGGTGCTTTGTTCATCGTTCTCGGCATGAATTTGCGATTCGCGGTCTTTTGATATCTATGGCCAACCACACCGGAGGAGCCTCCTTGCACCCTGGGCGGTTTGTACAAGGCTGGAACTCAGGGTAAGCAAAGCCATCATGTCCCAGTCGGTTGGATCCCTGTTGGATGAACCCTGCAGGAAGCGGGTCCATGGAAAGTGGCGACTTGGCAATGAAAAAAAACTGGTGGTCAGAGTTACCGCGAGACAGGGTTTGTTCAATAAGCGTTTCCTTTTAGTAGGACCTCACGTCACACTGAAAGCCCTCCATGTCTAATAGGGCCAGCACCTTCAAATTACTGCAGGGTAGATACAGTAATCGTCGTCCTGGTCTGGATAATGCCGTTACGTGGTTGGAACCAAGCTCGTTCTGTTTCTAGAGTCACCTCCCGCAATGATGCTGGGAACAGTTCCATTGTTTTCCGTTTCTGCAGCCTTTTCCACCCTTTATGCACCTGCGTGTACAACCAAGGATGTCACCAAATTCACCGATGCGGATGGCTGGGCTACTTGGAATGCACTTCCACACTGTTTTTTTGGCACTATTACTTTCCGATGTATGTTGAGAGGTCACACCTTCAGGAAAGAAGAAACAAGATCCAACGGTTTCAGCCTTACAATTGATATCAATTGACCATTTTTACATGTTTTTACAAACATCAAACCTCGGGCCATTTTTTCTTGCATTGACCCAGCTGGTACCACGACGAAGGGTTTGCTACCACGACGCTCACAGCTGTTGCTGCGATGACACGACGGCGTAGCATCTCCAAAGGATACTGATTGGTTCCTCCAAAAGGCCACCTCTGTTTCTCTTCTCCAGCTAGCTCCGGACAAACAAAGGTAGCTCTTTGCAGAAACAAAGGGATGCCCTTTGCAAAGGAGATGCTAGTCCGTCGTGACAACATCCACCTTTCGTCGTGCTAATGGGTTGCAACCCGTCGCTGAAACTAAGCCACCAAGCGTCGTAGTAACATGAAGGTATCTTTTGTTGTATAGCACGATGTATATGTGCGTTTGATTTTTCGAGGTGTATGGCATGGCATGGAGTCAGCCAGAATGGAGCCACGAGCCCGGCTTGAACTTATTGAGGTGCCAAATGTCCTTCCTCATTCACTTCACTGGTCTTGACCCAAAAAAGAACATAAAAGAGCAACATAGAACAACATTTACTGGTTTTTTGACCTGTGGGAACGAAAGTCTTCAGCTTGCTGGTTCTTTGCCAGCTAGGCATTCTCCATATATGCCAGGCGGCGACATTGGACGCGCCCATTCCATTGAGAAATGATGGAAGAAAAGCTTGGCGGACACGGGAATCCCAAGAAAAGTGTTGTCTTCAGACGAAAGCGGTGAAGCCTGAAAATATTTCAACGGTGAAAGGATGACACTAGAGTTTCATGGGGAGCCCGGCGACATGGATGTATCACATTGTATCACCCCAATCTCAGAAGCTGGAAGATACAAGATTGAAATGTTGTTGAGTTTGCGATGGCATGCCCATTTTGATCCACTCAATCGTGGTGAAGAAGTAGACAAAGTTGCAGCGGACTGCATTATATTACAATATGTTATGTATGTGAGTGAATCCATACACATAGAATCACACAGATATTAGCAAATTCAGCTACTTTTGCTTCTGAGTATGTACAAAGTGTGCCACTTTGCACCGTGGAACAGAGCAAAGTTCGCCATCAGCATCGCTTGAAAATCTTGAACAAAACTTCAGTCGCAGGAGAGTTGCCCAAATTTGGCCATTTGCTTAATTTCCAACCTTTACATTGAGTTTAGGCATCCAGTGGTTGATACATATTGATACATTTTGATACCCCTATACAGGTTCCTGTGAGGGTGATATGATGTCATACGGTAATCATTTAATTAGCTGACGCAAGAATGTGATTGGATCACATGAACCTTCAGGACAAGCTGCACCAGGAGTTCTACAACGTGCCGACCAAGGTGGAAACTGCTAACGGCCCACCAACCTGCTGCCATTTCCCCCAGTGCTGGAAACCCAACATGGCCACGGCTGCCACGGTGCCAGGATTTACCACCGCGAATGCAGCCGAGGCAGCTGCCAAATTTGCAGGTGCCATGTCCTCTGCATGGCCGAGTTTGCAGTGGGAAATGCTGAAGCCCCGAGGTTCTCATGGACGAAGATGGCAGATTGGATCAGGGAACAATTCAAGTTTCAACAAACACCAGTTCCTATGGCTTGTGCTCAACTGGAACAACATTTGCCCAAACTGAGTCCTGAGAATCGAAAGAAGTTGATCATGGATAGAGTTTCAATGGAAATCCGTGCAGGGAGCTAGGGGTTGGCAACTTCTTTTGAACCACCACCATCGCAATCTCTGTGGAGTTCCTGGGAGATCCGCAATTTCTCCAGGATGCCATGAAGATCGACTGGGATGACTGGAAATCGTTTGGAGCTGAATCTTAAACTTCCATGGTCCATGCGGATGGGAAACTTCGGAAACTCCAGAAACGCTGACGGATTGCTTGCCATGCAATCTAGAAACATGTGTCGGTTCCCTAATGCAATTTTACCATATTTCTACTGATACTTTACCACATGCCCTTGATGGAAACCAAAAACATGCAGGAAGCATCAGGGTGAAACAGTTGGTCAAAGATGGCATGGAGGTAAGCATTTGAAAGTGATTGAAAGTGATACTGGGAGCATACATGGACTTATATGGTCTTATTTGCCTGTAGCTTCTGCAACTGAAAGTTTCCAATGGCTTGCAGGTGGGAGTGGATGCAACCGGGATGGAAGGGTGTCAGGATCTAAGATATAGGCAGGGGACTTGGAATGAAAAGCTTTGCACAAACGTATCCTTGTGAAGAGCTGTGGGCCCCAGTGAACAGCCCAAAAGGTTCAACAGGGCGGACTGATTTGGACGAGAGATTCTCCGGCAAAATCAACACAATATCGCATACCAGGAGCATCCAACAGAAATATCCAGAAGCCAATCATTTTTCTACATGATTCAAACATAATCAAGCGCATAAGCACATATAGAAACGCATAAAAAAAAAACTATAGAGCTACAGGCCTGAAGCTCTTCTGGCTAGTTCTCAAGCCACTTAGCTTCCGCCATTGGGAACAGCTCTGCCTGAGCCCCTGTGCCTTGGTACCTCGGTAGAATTGGATGGCCGTGTTTTTCCGCATTTCCACAACGGATGACCTGGGATGACCTGGGATGACCTGCGTCAAAGTTGGGGGACTCTTTGCCTTAAATCCTGAAGCAACTTGTTTAAGCTTAAATATTGAAATATGCTTAAATTCTTAAATGCGTGAAGTCAAGCTATGATCGCCATCATTTAATCTGTTTGCCTCCAGCGAGGCAACGTAGTATGTACAAGCCCGTCTTCCAATTTGCAAACGAAGAGTCAGAGACCCTAGGTTTTCCTGTGTTTCAGTTGGCGGTAGGCGAGTGCTCCTGGGAGTCTGGTTGTGCCCTTGCCCTGAACCCAGGACAGGGCCTTGATGCCAAGGCCCGGACAGCAAGCCAGCTTGAATCTCTATCTTGTCGTTGTCATGGTTCAATGGATACGAAACTGCCGCATGTTTGTCTTTGTCTTGAGAAGCCTTCCGACCCGCTGATGCCATCTTCAAGCAACCAATGGTTTGTTTGGCTCAAGCATATATGAACACGTTCAAAGAATCGCACAGATTTACATCATAGCGTACCCCATATTTTCCCGATGCAGTGGTGGTGGCTCCTGATCTTGACCGCTACGGTTAAGGGAGCCGATAGCAACGATACGTGTTTGTCTAGCATCAAGGTCGTCGACAATTTCCTGACAGATGAGGAGTCGCGGATCTTGCTGGCGGGTGAGAAGGAGAAGGCACCAACCTTCATAACAGACAGTTTGATGAATGGTTAGACTCCTTGAATGGCAAGGAGACAGTTTTGTACCGTATCTGCTTACCAGTAGTACCGCACAAAGCGGTGGCGGAAGTTTCAAAGATAGGAAACTATAGGCAAGGTGAGTTGTTGTGATGCATGGATGGCAGAGCGAACCCACTGATGGATCGAAAGGTAGCTGAAGTCTCTCTCTCTCTCTCTCTCGCTCGGGCGAGCACTTGCTTTTTGCCCAGGGTTTTCCCTCGCTTGTACACTGGATTTGCTTTGGGGTGAGAAATGAAGTAATACAGATGAATATTGCGTGGCAGGTGCATTCCTTTGTATGTAAGGAAGGAGTGGGAGTGAAAGCGGGGGATCGTCTCTGACCTGCATGGCGCCTCTTGCAGAAACCAGAGCGCCTTGCACTGTGTAGTTGCTGCCCTGGTTGCACGTGGCAGGGGCGACGCTTTCTTCTTCTTACATTACCTTTGCATGGCGCGCGCAATACTTTATGCATACTTTCCACCCTAAACCCTAAACGGTAGCGATAGTTGTCAGAAGTCAGTAGTAGAATGAAGAGCGTGTCCGACTACATCCTGGTCCTATGTCTACTCCCCCCCCACCCTAAAGCCGAAAAGGCAGGGATAGTTGTCAGAAGCCACTAGAGTGAAGAGCGATTCCAAGTACATCTTTGTCCTATATGTCATGTCTACTTCCCCCCCACCTTCAAGCTACAGAGCCTGGCCTGTCTCTTTTCTTTCCCTCTGCCTATCTATCTATCGATCTATCTATCTATCGACCGACCTAACTATCGATCTATCAATCTTATCTATCTTATCCATCTTATCTTTCTTATCGTTCTTATCTATATTTTCTATCTTATCTATCTTATCTAACTTATCTATCTTATCTATCTTATCTATCTTATCTATCTTATCTAACTTATCTAACTTATCTTGATAAACCCCTGTAATGCATATAATATAAATCAGGATTCTGGGGCCTGGGTTTTAATTTTGGAGGGTTTTTGGGTGTTAAAACTGGTTTTTGAATGGTGCAGGATACATATCAAAACGGTGTTGGCTCAGCACTATTCGTTAGTGGTGTTTTATCCAATTCTGCTCTGGTTTACATATGCGTGGTTTATTCAG
>Ga0126342_10020928_pt1 | contig 10956 bp, 7 predicted proteins | sample Cyp1metagenome_FD_92528 | JGI IMG/M metagenome (GOLD analysis project Ga0126342, IMG submission 92528) | Coral microbial communities from Lord Howe Island, Old Settlement Bay, Australia - Cyphastrea 1 metagenome | ecosystem: Host-associated > Invertebrates > Cnidaria > Coral ... | reverse complement strand
CTGAACACTACAAGTGAAAACCATACACTGCAAACATTACAGTCCACGCCATGCACACTCCACCCACCAGTCGCCACACTCCGCACGCCAGATGCAAACTCGACATTCCACATGCCTACCTCCCGCACTCTACACACACTCCGCACGCCAGATGCAAACTCGACATTCCACATGCCTACCTCCGCATTCTACACACTCCAGAATCACACACACAGAGAAAAAGTGCAAGATGGCGCAAGGTTCCAAACAAGTATGGGAAAGTAGGCCAAAGTTAAAAAGGAACGTGCCAAGGTTAAGAAAGAGCAGGTCAAGAAAGAGCAGGTCAAGGTCCAAAAAAAGTGATCCAAGGTCAAAAAAAGGGATCCAAGGTCGGAAAAAAGAGGTAAGGTTAAAAAAAAGTGATCCAAGGTCAAAAAAAAGACTTGCCCTATATATGATATAGATGACATGATTTATAGATGATCTCTATTATTATCCCATCTATAATTACCAGAGATGATATTATCATGTATTTTATCCCATCTATTTTATTATAGATGACATTATTGTATATTATTGTAGGTGTAGGTGCCATCCAAATGTGCAGCACCACATTTTCATGACGTGAGGTGACCCTCTCCGAGTTGGGTGTTGGTGCCTACTTCTCTGGGCCCGGGGCTGGGGAAGTGGCGCCGGGAAGGTGTTGAGCCGGCAACAAGGGATCCCAAAAGTCAACTAATATCTACAGTAATCTACATATCGATATATCGATCGATCGATCGATCTATCTATCTTTCTATTGATCAATCTGTCTCTATCCGTAAATCAATTAAATGCGATTAACAGGTCCAAAAATCAATAACCATATGCATTTCACCACCATTTCCTTGCAGCTGTCAATTTCAGGGATTACTGCCCCTCTCAAACGAGTGAGTTTCAAAGCGTTTGATGTCTGGATCCCGAGCCAGGTCTTTCTACCATGGCGCGATCATTCCAATGTCCATTTGCACCTTGGTGGAATCGATCACGGTGATCTACGGGTGGAACTTGAATCCTTTTTGCGCAAAGACCCGACTTACTTATCTTAGTTCCTATAAGACGTGCTTTTGGTGGGCAATCTCAGCATGTTGTTCTGTACGAGCGGTTTGTGTCGCCTAACCACGTCTTGCTGATGGTGCACTGTGGATGAATCCCAGAATGTGGTTACCAGAGGCTTTCGGAACGGAGGCTTCGCCAATGATATCACCATGGATGCACATCCAACCCCCCAATGATAGATGACTGGTTGATGGTTTTCAGCGTGTCTTTGTGATGATTGGTGGTTAGGAAGCCCTAATAAGCACAAAAGCCTAATTTGTTTTTGATCATGTTCCTTCTGGTAAACTAACATAGCTGCTATAGCTGTTGAAATGGCCATTGATAGTTGATTTACCCATTAAAAATGGTGATTTTCCATAGTGATGGGACAGTTTACCAGAGGGTATCCCATCTCCCAACGCCATTTTCCATACAAAACGCTTGAATCATGATGAATTTGAGCCCCTTGAGTTGAGCCCTTCGGAGGCACGGCCATTCTGGGCTATTGTGCCTTGCCCTCACGTTCCGCCGACTGGCCAAAGGGCTTTGGCACCTTCATGGTACCTCGGAGCAGAATTGGGCTAAAAATGGGGAAAACCATTTTTTGAAATACCAATTGGGATAACAATTTTTTGGGGAAAACAATTTTTTTGGGAAAACCATTTTTTGGGGAAACCCATTTGGTGAAGAAAAACATGGTGATATCAATTGGGATAAAAAAATGGACTATTGGAAATAGCCTTTGGAACTTTTGACAGTGTGCGAAGTGGATAATCACCATGTTAGTGGATAAACCATCTATAGATGAGCAACTTTCAAGAGCAAGCTTAAGTTACCAGAGGGTATTGCATTGTTTTTGAAGGGAGTTTGAAAGCTTAACTGGGTAATTGGTCCGTTCCCCTGTGTTTTTTTGAACATGTTGCAGTTTTGGAGGAAAATGCGATGAACATCTCAGTCATTTCGACTGCCAACAGCCCAAGGTTTTGGATCCTTATTGCTGCATTATATTGCTTTTCTGGTTGGTGGTTTGGAACATGGCTTCTTTTTTTTCCAGATATTGGGAATAATGATCCCAACTGACTAATATTTTTCAGAGGGGTTGAAACCACCAACCAGTTATGTTCCTCTAATTCTATATGCTGTAATTGCATCAGTCACATATTCTAAATATGCATGCCTACATATTTATGATATATCATTGTATATATATCCATGTATCATCATGGTCATTTTTATCATGTAAATCCATGTGTATATCCATGCAATTGTATCATGTATCATCATGTATCATAATGCAAATATCCATGTATTAATATCAGGGTTCCATACCACAATCTCATCCAACAGTCGGCAACATCGGGATGATCTGAGGTCACCTACCTGAGCGCCTGGACACTCTGTGTTGCCGCCGATTGGCTCCAGGGACCCTATGTCTACGCCCTCTACGAGGCGGCAACGCGGCAACTCCGCTGGGAAGTTGAGATGTCGAACCATGCTTTGGCTTCCAATATTCTTGAAGTAATTTCTGGTAAACGTACATATATATATATATAGCTATTGAAGCCATGGCCCAGTCGAAATAGTGGATTTACCCATTAAAAATGGGAATTTTCCATAGTTATGGGACAGATCTGGAAGTGACATGAATTTCTGATGTTTCAAAGCCCAGAAGAAATCCATGCCTATGATGCTTTGCCCCGGTGCTGAAGATGTTTCCAAGGTGGGGACCAGTTTGAAAAAGGATCCACCCTGAATCCTGCCGTGGTCAGATCCTCATTCCAAATTTGTAAAATCACAATTTTGGCTGGTTTGAAATGCGGTTTCTTTCCGTCAACTTCACATCTTAATTGGTGAAAACAATCCATGTTGTTCGACTACAGCACCCTCCAAACAGATAGACACGTAGTGAAAAGTATATCATTTGTCACTATTTTAGTGGGATTCTACCTTTCAGTATCTTTCTGGACTTTGCTACTTGGTGGCTTTCTTTGTGTGGCTCATCATGGTTATGAAGTGGTTTGGGAGTGATCAGCGGTGCTCGGGTTGTGGAGGCCTACGGCTTCACCAAGCACGAGATCGCAGAGCTCTTCGTGGCCGGCTTCGGTTCAGCCATGGTCAGTAGCTGTTGGATCCTCAATTTCTCCATGATTTACTGATGAAAAGATATGGTGATACCTTATATAGGCCTTATATATGGTAGGTACCTCCATTGATATGGTGAAATTCCCCATTGATATGGTGAAATATCCTCCATTTTTTTTTGTTGTCAGAAATTTCGTGTAGCCATAAATTCACTGGATTATATCATTTTACTTTTCAAAAGAGTTTTTTTTGGGGATAGAAAAAATCCAATTTTCAGGTCCACATCCAATCGGGGGGACGGGATCGTGACATATCATTCTTCATCATGGGAATCATGGGATGATTTTTTCAAGGCAAAGGGGTGCCAAATCTGGGGAATTTCATGGGGGAAGTCGGGGAAGTCTCTCGTGATTTTTCGGATTTTTCGGGGAATATCATGGAGGTATTGATCAACTTATTTTCTAAACAATTGGAGATGAATGGGGAATATGATGGGGATTTGGTAATATAACCAAACGCATTTGATGGTTGACACTGTGCCATTTGGTCTCAGACTTTGTGTCTAAAATGAATAACTTTCCTGGCCCAAGAACAGCACACAGGATCGCACAATATCGAAACATCAGATTACCTCATTTGATAGCCATGAATCTTTGGTTTTCAAGGTCCACACCACCTTTTTGGACCCCGTGGTAACTCTTGCATCGATGTCCAGGCTTCCCATTGGTGGATTTTCCTTCCGCAACGGTGGACATCAACACCTTCCATTTCTGTCAAATCCGATGGTTGGGTGGTGAAATGTCCATTTCGCTGAGTGAAGTTTCCACATTTCTGTCGTTGATAAAGGCGGATATGTTTTGTTCAATCCATGTTATGATCATTCATTGAATCATCAATCTACATCCTATCCTTATCAGCCCACGGATGTGAAAATCATCGTTTGTTGTGTAAAACAAGCACAAATTTGATCAAATTTAAGTATTTTTCTCGAAAACAAATGGGAACATCCCGCATCTCAGTGTAAAACCCATGGGCGCAGGTGTCCTTAAACCTATCCATGTTAATGATATGATAGCACCATCAAACCAACACCTCACATTCATAGGTCTGGAAACGGTTGATTTCCATGAACACCCAGCATTTTTGGATCATTTCATTTCATTTCCACTGAAATTCCATAGGTTTTTTCGTGTTTTTCCCTATGTTTTCGTTGGCCCCCAACGAGCTTCGAGGCTTCGTTGGGGGTCTTGCCGACCGCTTTGGACGTAAGAAGGGCTGTGTGGCCTACTGCTGGGAGCCCTTGGAGTGGTTACCATCTGGTTATGACTAACAGTTTGCTATGGAAAATCACCATTGATTTAATAGGTAAATCAGCTAGATAAATGGGTCATCTATACCATGGCTATGTTAAAAAACCAGAGGTTACTGTAATTGATGTTGGTGAACCGTAATTGAACCTTTCTTTAGATAATCAATGGCTAACATCAATGGTTTAAGTTCATGTAATCAATGAATACTTGATGGAATTGGATCCATCTATCCATGCTGATTCATGTAAGGTTGGGAATTTACTATGAATTTACTATGGCAATTGGGGACTGAAGAAACATGACATTCGACATTTCATGGAAGATGCTGTTGGGAATGGGAGAGAACACGAGCAACAAAACATGGGATTGAAACCGTATGGAGCAGCATGTGATGCACATTTCGTTTCTCTCGGGCCAGATTCATAGAACATCATAGAACTACATAAGTCAAATAGGCTGCGACACAGCGGTGCCTGTTGAGTTGGTTCACTGGGTTGGTTACCAGTGCATCCATTCCCCCGAAGATGATCTTCGCCAGCGGGCTGATGTAGGGGATTTACACATCGGACCATACGAGTCGGGGGTGTTTGATATATTTTAATATTAGGGGGAGTCGGGATTATAGCATTACTTTTCACGTCCTCGAGCTCAACTTGACATCTCAGATGGATGGATTGTTGGGATTAGGTTGGGAGTACGTAGACGTTTCCATCCATGTTCCAGAGGCCATTTTATGGCTTGGTTGGCCCGAATTGAAACCCTGATATTCATCCCAGGATTGCTGGCTGATCCCCATTTGAATTCACTGCCATGAATGTTCGTTGATATGCATTGTAAATCTAATATTATGCATATTATGCACAGTACAAACATGTGTATACATTGAATACACATATAATATCATATAATCATATACATATAGTTATGCATATATGTATTATATATATAATGCAGGTACGTCCGCATTTTATTCTCCCATCATTTCTTCAAGCATCTCCTCCAGATGGGTCCTGACATGGGGTACACTCAAATGTTAATGGTAAAAACTATTGCTTTCAGCCGTATATTTGAAGATTCAATCCGTCTATTACATATGATATGATATGACATTGTAAAACCAATATCCTGCAGTAAATTGTAAACAACCCAATGTTTTTCGTCCAAAGTTCCAAGGCTTGCTCTACATCTTCTCCTGCGCAACCAAGCATTGGTCCGGGCCGTGGATGTATCTGGAATTGTCCAGTTTGGCCACATTTTATTTGGTTTTCGGCTTTTGAACTACTGTATTGGAAATTGGAGATTTAGTCACTTTCAGTTTGGACTCATTTCATTCAAATTGGGTTTCAATTCATCTTTGAGATAAATTTGAATGTATGCGGGTACCTGCGGTACTTTAACTTAGCGACTGAATGTCCATTTCTTATGATTTTTGAAGAGGTGAACCGTTTACAAACGTCGAATTTTCAAGCCTGCCAGGTTTGTTTACTGGAGGGTGCCACATAAACACATATCAAAAACGAAGGTTTTTTCCTACTTTTTTTTCCTGTTTTTTTCTCAGAAAAACTGGGGTTCCCCATCCATACCCATCCCATGGCTTTGTTTCATCGAAAGAAAGCCATCCGATTTTGTCATTTTACATCACAGAATTTACCCTCTGGTGAACTAACATAGCAATTGAAAATGGCCATTTATAGTGGATTGTCCCATTAAAAATGGTGATTTTCCATTGCTATGTTAGTTCACCAGAGGGTACATTCCTATTCATGATGATTGGTTTGATTCCCCCCATAAAAAAAGGTTGTTTCCATGATCAAAAACGCTGAAGAATTCCTGTTTTGATGCTACACTCCCCACAACTTTGTTGTGGTTTTGTCCACCATTGTAGACAAGACATGACAAAACCACACAAGTCACTTCTATCAATGTATTTGATGCTAAAACATGCTAAAACATGCTAAAATCTTTTATTTTGGCTCATTGTTCATCACCTGTCCATTAATTGAATAAATATGAATAAATTGATGGAATCCCTATGGCCCTGGGGCTTCAATGCAGGAAGAACTACTGGGTGCTGATGGTCGGCCGCGTGACTGGAGGCGGGTGTGCGGGGAAGATCTTCATTGATCTATAGAATTTACAACCTGGAATTATTAGCCATTATGTATTGATCTATTATGTATTAACCATTAATAGATACCGTTTCTCATCAATTTATTATGTATTGTGAATGATGGACATTATTAGCAACAGGCACAGATATTCAGTCATTCAATGTGAGGTCCCCGAGATAGCTAAGATGACTCTAAGATGACTTATAACTTGGTGAATTGCGTTATATCCAGGATATATATATATATATATAACACATACACACGTATATCTATATATACACAAACTATAGTTAATGGGCTTTATAAACCAAGAAACATAACTGGGGCCTATTGGGGCCTCACCTTGTCAAGTAGGCAACACAAGGCCTCAAGGCGCTCAATTTTTGGGAGGCTTCGCGACCTCTTTGCTCTTCTCTTGCTTCGAATGTGGCTTGGGCGAAGTTTTCAAAGGATCCGAGTTGGGGAAGGACTTGTATCAAGACTGCAACAGTAGCCGTGGTTTTTGGCGCTCGGGTTTACATTGATTTACTACATAATCAGCGAAAAGTTAAACCAGCAGGGGATCAAGAAGCCGCCAAGAAGAGCATATGATCATATGTTTTTTTCGCGGCAAGCATTGGGCTTCCGATTTCGCCTGATTTTTACCATTTTACCAGCATCTCTGATGTCGTTTTTCCAAGTAATTCGCCGTGAACCGCTCATGATTTTCCAAGTTCTTCTTAGTCATTCAGAGTTCCCTTCCCATCCCTTTCCCACCAAACATTGTTCATGTTGGGGTCCGAGATAGGTTCGTCATGGTTCGTCTGAAAATACGGTCAAATCCACGTCTTTATTATCATTTTCCCCACCAAATAGTGATTTGGCATCATGTATTATACAGTAAGATATATATATATAGAGTATTAAAAAATCAAGACAAACCCACATAGGGGCAGTTTGTAGTCACATGCTGCAGGCCCTGCAGGCTGCAGGCGGTCACATGCTGCAGGCTGGATGGTCTCTGAGCACACGGTCCGCAACAAGTTCTCCTCCAACTTGCTCTCTTATATGCTCGGGGCCTCAAACGTTTTTTTTTCCCCTTTTTCAGGGTTACTCACCTCCAAACCCTTGGAATATGAAGATCTATGAAGATCTATGAAGACCTATGAAGATCTATGAAGATCTATGAAGATCTATGAAGATCTTTGATTCTAGTCATTGATAGATCATGATTCTATGTTCGTTGCAAGATTTTGGGATGGCCATGGGGCCTATGGAGTCCCTGCGGCCCTGCGGCCAGCACGGCCTTTCGCGAGGTTCGGCATGAAGTTCACGTTGATGTATTTGGTCCGGTGCGTCAGCAAAAAACGGTTTGTTGTGGCTGGTTGGATCAAGTTATCTACAATACGTATAGTATAGTAATTTGATATACGATATTATATTGATATTATATATTAATATAATTTAATATAACCTAATATGATATACAGTAATTGATATGATCTAACATGATATAACATAGTATAATATAACATATATAACTAATATGATATAACATTTTTAAATATAGTATAATGTAATATAGTAGATAAATCCGTCTTCGAGCACACCAGTTTTGGATAAATTTGGCTAAGGTACTGTGTAGTCATATGAGCTTGCTTAAGTTCTGTTGCGCCTACGCCACTACGCGAGGTGACTAATTACTGAAACATACTTTGAGCTCTCATAGTCATATTCTTTTGGCTGGTAACTTGCTGTGCCCCGGGGTTTGGATGAAGGGAAGGGAACATTTTCAGTCTTCAACAGCTTCAGCCTCACTTTTGAATGGCAAAACCAAATCCAAAAAAGACCCGAAAAACTAAAAACCACGGGGTTCCTTGAATATTTCCCTTGAATGACTCTGTCAAGGTATCTCAAGGTTCTGCAGGTCTCCCCTCCATAGCGATCAAATGGGGCTGAGGTCGCGATTATGTCAGGATTTATGGCTCAGGCGGGAGAGTGCTACGGTTTTCTTGTGAGGTTTTTTTGGGCCCAAAAAGATTGAAAACTGTGATCCCCATTGCAACATACTGTATTTCGAAAACAATTTCTACGTATTGAACATATATTCTACTACATTAATGTTGATATTTCTATGCATTTCCATGAATGTCAGTGAGTCAGTGATTCCCTTGCTGTTTTGACGTCAAATTTCGCGTATTTTTCACACGTCCCTCGCGAATCCATGCTTTCCTCGCTCAGATTGGTGTCGACTCCTTTCCCTTCGAACCGGTTCAAGGCTACCCAGTGCTGTTGGGAACTCAGGCAATGGTGATTTTAATGGGATTTCATGGTGGTTTCATGGAAATTTCCATGGAAATTTCCATGGAAATTCGGCAAGAAGACCACATGTGCAACGCATTTGTGCCATCCTTTATTGCATGACCATCGCATTCGACATGGGATGTGACCTTTCACCAGCCATTGGATTGGTCAAGGTACATGGGAGGAAACACTGTGGCTTTCGACATGTCAGTGGGGAAGCCAGTTCTATGGGTCCACCGTGTTCGGGTCGTGATTTCATGGGGTTTCGAACACTAAAAATCGGGATGTGATGGAGAAATGATTACCCGGCCTGGTAAACTTACAGTTTGCGAACTGGAAAATCACCATCTTCAAGTTCGGTAAATCAACGAACTAAATGGACCATTTTCAATAGCTATGTAACAAATTACCAGCGGGTATTGAATACTTATCAAAGATGCTTGAAAGTTATTATAGATGGATTTTGAGTTGATCGAGTTGATCAGAATTTATGTGGGGCATGGGGGTATCTTCTGCGGATATTTTCCCAAGATGATATATTTAGATATATTTAGTCGGTTGAGGGTTATATGATTGGGATTTACCCATTATTTATAGAGCTTTCAACCATCAAATGCAGGGGGTTGAAATTCTGCTTGATGAGAACTCCTGTCAGCCAACCAGTACAAAAGGATGACAAAGGGCTTTGAACACTGATCTTTTAGGGAGAAATGGATAAACACGAAACCATCAAATACAAGAACAGCATTGCTTTTGGGTCATAAATGAACGGACAGTGGGTGATTGCATAGTTTTTTTTAAAAAATACTTCTAGTTGATGATTGGACTGGAATCGTTCTGCTTTTGTTTTTCTTCGCTGTTTGTGCGCTCCCTTTCTGTGGGGATTAATCCGATTAATCCAAAAGGCAACGTGAGAAACATTCAATGATAAACCATAGCACTGGTTACATCAATCTATCCTCATTTTTTCATATTTTTTCCAGACATGATGGGGTATACAATGGTATGATTACATGGATAGGGCCGGTAGGGCATTTCGGCTATTCAGAGCATTTGAAACACATCCCGGCAAAACCCTCCGGTAGTCAAACGTGGCTGCCTGGAAAATTCATCATTGAGCCAATAATCACCACTTTTCACCAACCATCACCATTATTAACGAGTATTCACTATACTGATATGGCAGTGTGTCAAAACCTTGTACCCCTTCTGTTCACATCAAAATAGCTGGGATTTATGGATGTTCATTCCCCTAAAAATGGTATTAATAGGCATTGATCCATACCCATATATACTAATCATGGGAATGGCATGGCCGCCTGGCCATGTTTTTTCCGACCGGAATTCGTCGACGAAAAAAGGCGGGCGTCTTGCTCGTTGCACTGCTGGTGGTGTGCTCTGTTCCGAGCTGAGGTGATCGACGTTTTGACATATTTCATGAACATAAACGTGATGACTAGAAACATATAATTGTGACACACACACATATATATATATATATAGATGGATAGATATGCGTGCACGTGTGTGTGTGTGCGCGTGTGCCCGTGGGCATCTACTTCAGAAAAGCTCCTGAGGTCTCTCAAGGAATTATTCCATGTTATTCCCTCCATATGTTTGCAAAAAAATTGGGATGGATTCTTGGGATGTTCAAAGGGTAGCAAGCGACCTGAGGTTTGGAGCGAGAACTATGGCGCAAGCGACAGCGACCCAGAGGTGTGGCCGTAAAATTCGGAGACGCGAAGACGGGTTAGCCAATTTCAAACCTCTGGTGGCAGCAACATATGGAGGGAGATTCATGATATATCCATGATTCCATGACTTATCCATTGGGCTTTGGGGTATTTAAACCTGTTTTTTTTGGGTAAAACTAGTGAGACTTGGGATTTGATGTAAGTTGCACCTTTCCCAGCGCCACAGCTAGAACAAGTGATGTGGGTTTGTCAATGGAGTAGCCGCAGCCCTCAACCATGGTGTATCATCATTTTGCAAATTCATATGAATTACCCTCTGGTAAACTAACAGTTTGCGAACTGGAAAATCACCATCTGCAAGTTCGGTAAACCAACGAACTAAATGGGCCATTTTCAATAGCTATTTTGACATAACCAGAG
>Ga0126342_10020927_pt1 | contig 10956 bp, 7 predicted proteins | sample Cyp1metagenome_FD_92528 | JGI IMG/M metagenome (GOLD analysis project Ga0126342, IMG submission 92528) | Coral microbial communities from Lord Howe Island, Old Settlement Bay, Australia - Cyphastrea 1 metagenome | ecosystem: Host-associated > Invertebrates > Cnidaria > Coral ... | reverse complement strand
TGCCCAGCTCAGTGTGCACCGCTGGACCTCAACGGCCAGATAGAATGCCAGAAGATATGCCAGATAGAATGTCAGATAGAATGCCAGAAGATATGCCAGAACATATGCCAGAAGATATGCCAGGTAGAATGCCAGATAGAATGCCAGAAGATATGCTAGATAGAATGCCAGAAGATATGTCAGAATATATGCCAGATAGAATGCCAGATAGAATGCCAGAAGATATGTCAGATAGAATGCCAGGAGATATGCCAGATAGAATGCCAGAAGATTTGCCAGATAGAATGCCAGAAGAGATGCCAGAACATATGCCAGAAGATATGCCAGGTAGAATGCCAGATAGAATGCCAGAAGATATGTCAGATAGAATGCCAGAAGATTTGCCAGTAAGAAAATGCATAAATGTCATGGTGGGGATCACACGAAGTAAAGTAATTTTTACTATAGGTTAACCATCGCACTAAGTAGTGACTAACTCTGCCATGACTTTCATAGCTATGTTAAACTACCTCCAACTATTCATGCTTAAAAACTTAAAACTGCCCTTAAATGTTCCGCTGTTTGGTTTATAATGACTATGATCCCATTAAAATCCCATTGAAATCCCATTAGTCCAACTATAGTCCCATTAAAATCCCATTATAATATTATATTCCATGAATATTCCATTATTATAGTCCCACTAAAGCACCACTATTACATTTGGTCTCTTGTCTACGGTCGGTCTCTGTCCCAGCATTTGGTCGAGTCGTTTCAGCCAAGGTTTGAGGATCTGCTTCAGGTCAACAGTTGTGATTTGGCGCGGAAACTCAGCACGACTCGGCGGTTTAATGGGGGTTGTAATGGGATGTTTTTCATGAGATTTAGTGGGATCATAATTTTGGATGGTTAAGATTGTAAATTTTGATGATTTAGTGGAATTAATACTATACTGTTTTCATGGGATGCTTTTCATGGGAGCGTAGTCATACCAAATATCCGTATATGAAGCCTTACATCATAATGATAGTCCTATCATGTCCTATCACTATGATCATATATATGGGATAATCCTTCCCATTGACTATAATATTTTTCAAGATGGTTAAAACCACCAACCAGAGTAATACGACCCTAGTATGAAACCAACATGTTGATTTGTGGATTTCACTGCTGAAGTATTTGAAGTATATTCCGACCAGTTTACGGGGGAATCTACGGTCAACAAAAATAGGGATTTAAGCAATGCTTTAATTCATGGATATATATGTATATATATATACAATTATTTGGTTGGTGGTTTGGAACATATTTTATTCTTCCATATATTGGGAACAATAATCCCATTTGACTCATATTTTTTCAGAGGGGTAGGTATATACCACCAACCAGATGTACATATATACACCTTTTATTTGTATAGGATGATTCAGGTGTGTCCAATCATGCAATCCAAGTGTAATCTCGAGACATAATCTTAAATATGTACCCTCTGGTAATTTAACATAGCTATTGAAAATCACCATTTATAGTGGATTTTCCCATTGAAAATTGTGATTTTCCATAGTTATGTTAGTTTACCAGAGGGTAAGAGATTGGTTTCACCAAGAAGAAACAAGAAGTTAACCCATGAATTCGCTGTGGACCCTGGTGGTTTAACCAGCAAAATATGGGGATACTCATATCTTACATTGTTCCTGCCATGACGATTAAAAAGGATAAACATTGCAGTAACCAGCTGCCAACATTTTGCTGCAACTCCGAATAGTACTATAGTATACTATAGTAATATGTTTAATTCATCCTATCATTGTCATAGTGGATATGAGTCAGAAACCCTTGGTACCATGCTGTTTTGAACCTTAAGATAGCTAGTAAATGGGTGCTCATTGTTCATTCGCCCAATTGTGGTATTACATATATATATATATATATTAATATTAGATCATACTCTATTGTAGGTTTTGATCCATCCCATAATTATTTCTAATCATCAGCTCTAATTATATTAATAATATTATGGGATGGATCAAAACCTACTATAATATTATAGGTTATGATCAGCTCTAACATCAACAAACATGTGGTTTGCCCCACTTGGCTGCTCGCGCCCAGATGTGCATCGATAATTCCATTGACATTTGCGTGGCTGATGCTCAGTGCGCAGTGGAACTGGATCGCACCGTGTCCAACTTGGACACGGTTTTTTTCCCGGGAATGGAAGGGGATTCGATGTCCAAGGTCCATGGGAAAGAAAGGTTTGGAGAAGGACGAAATGCTTCGCAAACTTGTGATTTTTAATGCAGAAAAACCTCCATAAAAGGTTGGGATGTTCAAAGATTCAACCACAAATGGTGAGAAAAACCCTCCGGTAATCAGGCAATGGTTGTTTGTTTTATGTCCAACTTCCATATTTGATTGCCAGAAGATGTTTGAGTATACTACGCGGATCTGAAACCAATCGAAGATAATATCTTGCGCCTGAAAAAAAATAGCGGATTCCAGCAAGACAGCGTTGTTTCAAGTCAAGCGTGATCTCATTCTGCGCCGGATTCTTGGGTGAGCATCTACCGTCATGGCATTTCCAAAAGCTTGCAGTTGCAAGCTTGCTGATATGTTCCTTTTGTTTGTTGGTTAGTTGCGCTGTTGCAAAACAAACTGACTCAAAACTCCTCATGATCCAATGAGATCTAACTCCAATTCCAGATATTATCCAATCCAGTTCCTCTGATAATCTCATGATCTAATTCCACATGTTATCTCATGATCCAATGATGAGATCTTCGTTCTATCCAGCGGTCCCAAGAGTTCACGTACGGCTTGGCAGGTACCTCTCCAACATGTTCAAGCCGCAACACCAGACTGCCAAGGAATTGCTGCCTAAAAGTGCTGGGAAGTGGCTGCCATGCTGGTCACAACAATCATTGACTAATGTCCCTTGTAGGGTAGATACTATACTACCCTCTGGTTATGTCAAAATAGCTATTGAAAATGGTGATTTATAGTGGAATTACCCATTGAACATGGTGATTTTCCATAGTTATGTTAGTTTACCAGAGGGTAATGTCCCTTGTAGGGTAGATACCAAACTATCTTTTGTTGATGTGTCATATATTATCATGTTAGACATGTTAGACATGTTTAACACTGTTTGCACATGCGGCGGCAGCTTTTGTGTACAGTCTCCCTCCACTGGATCTGAAGAGATAAGCGGAGCGTTACCATATCTTCATGTGAATGCGACTCAACTTTTAGATATGTCTATAATTTCCGTGAAAAAACATTGCTTACTAGAAACAACATGGCCTTTCCATGCTGTGATACACCATGGTTTGATGTTTCACATCGCATAGTGTTGAGATTGGGCAAAATTTGGGTCATGGTCATAACCATGCACTTGTTATTGTTTTCTCGTTGATTTTATTCTGCAAAGCCATTAAACATGCCCGGTTGAGTGGTAATTAAAGGGGGGTCATACGACTTGGATCTACTTGGTTCATAACCTACAATAGAAATACAAATTATTGGCCAACCAGTAACCAGTCTTTCCTTGGATCGGGCCCAGGGACTTTTTTTTTGGCTCATATGGTGTTCCCTATGTTCCATGTTAAAAAAGTGAACACGGCCTGTGCAAAAGCGAAGGATCCTTCCGATCCATACCTATGCAACTGAATCTCCAATCACCATAGATCTGGGCAAATTATAGCGACCTCACTACGACCTCACTGGAATCACAGTAAGGGGAATCATCCCCAAGTAGCCTTAGTGCCTTAGTGCCTTAGTGAAATAGTTATATCATAATTTACTCAGATAGATGACCTATCACCATAGTTATTCACCCCAAAGCAAGCCACCTCTGTTCTCACCATTGCCTGCCAGTACCGCGGAATGAAGACGCGAAACCGGACGTTGGGCATTTGGGCCGGGACCCCAAGTGACACCGGTGCCATTCCGGGAGCTGGGGGGTGGCCATGGTTTACCAACTCAGCGAACTGAATCCCATGAAATACCATTAAAATCCGTGGATGATTCATGAAAAACATATGTATAATTATATATATATAATATATAATATATATACATATCAACATAATATATATATATATAGAATAACAGTAACTGTAACACATCAACCAGTTGGTGTTTCCCGACGACAAAATCTGGGACGACAAAGACAAGGCCTTTTGGTGTTGGCAACGAAACTGTTCTGGGCTCCACAAGGTGGACGGAGTCCAACTTACACCTGAAGTTATCAGGGTTTTTCCATATATGTGGTTTGGAACATGATTTGTTTTTCCATTTAGTTGGGAATTTCATCATCCCAACTGACGAACTCATATTTTTCAGAGGGGTAGGTATACCACCAACCAGCCAAGATCTGCGGATCCATCATGTTGTTGCATGGTTTATACAACCCTCATGTGTTTCTTTGTGAAGCCCTCTTAGCTGCTTGACCTTTCAATTTCTGCAGAACAGCACTTGCAAATCCCATGGATTTCAGTTGGGTAAAGCCGAACTTCATAGAACTTGCATTCCGCTAGAACTGGGGCCGATGGTTGATATCTTTTCTCGTTGGTGGTTTGGAACATTTTTTATTTTTCCATTCAGTTGGGAATAATAATCCCAACTGACTAATATTTTTAAGAGGGGTTGGTTGAAACCACCAACCAGTTTTGCTGGGATGATCCCTGAAGTTCTAAAACAAGATTGAGCTAACTCGGTTCATAACCCTTGTGGCGATATATATATATATACAATTATACACATATATATATATACATTAATAGTAATAGTATAAAAAAATGCTATAGAATAATAGTATATAATAATAATCATCATCTTTATCATAATAATAGTATAATGTATATATCATATATATAAATATATATATGTATTATATGGGCATATGCTGAGCCGCTCCGCCTCAGGCGTTGACGGTGAAGGAATGCCAGCTTGCCTTTGCAAAATTGAGGCACTGAGCACCTCATGCTGGATGGGCTCCGGGCGGGGTGCCTTACCCTCTGGTAAACATAGAAAAAGCTATTGAAAATTGCCATTTATATTGGATTTACATGGATTTACCCATGAAACATGGTGATTTTCCATAGTTTTTTGTATGTTTACCAGAGGGTATTTTTAGGACAGTCCCACAGATGTTCATAAAAACACTGTTCACATCACAAAAAGTATATTGGGAGGCTGAAATGCGCTAGCGAAGCGAACCTGTTTTATCAATTTGAGTCAACTTTGGAGCTAGAGCTGAATGATGGCAAGATAATAAAGTGGGGTCCACGTCCGTCAGGATTTGTTAGTCAGTATTGATTATTGCCACGATATCCTTGCATCTATTGCAGGCTATTGCCGCGTTTGCCAGCAGTAGACCCACCATTACATCCGACATTTAACCCGACAAAAAAATGGTGCATTGGATTTGGTATCTTGTGCACCACTCTAAATCTCTCGAGCATGAATGACTCATACTGGTACAATTGTGGCTTCAATGAAGCCGTCAGCCACAGTGAAGAGTAGATGTCATAGCGATTTCCACCCGCTTAACCCAGAGGTTGATGGCTGATATTAAAATACCTCTTTTTTGTTAGATATTCTTCGATGTTTACCAATTTTATACACTTTTTTCTACTGGGATAGAGCCTCCTGGGCACTGGGCATTGGGTTTGGCTGAAAATAGGATACCTCTCAGTCCACCAACCATCATACTATTCTTATTGACACAGCAATTTTATGGAGGTGTTATCAATGATTATCAATAGCACATTTCGAGACGAACTTACATGTTTCAAAGACATTCAAAGACAACCCCCTTGATTGTTTCCCTATAAAGAGCCAATTTCCTCTGTAAAATGCTCCGTAAAGCATCTCAAAAAGGGCACTATCAAGGGGAGTTCAAAGACCTCAAGAATTCGGAGAAAAATCGGACCGCGGACATCTGCTGCCTGAAACAGGCAGTCGGGTAGTTTCATTTTCCGTTTCGGGTGGCGTGGCGTTGGAAGCTCTGTGGGGACCCCTGGAGATGGGGGGTGGAGATGGGGCGACAGATTTGTTGATGATTCATTTGGGGTTTAACCATAATTTATAGATATTTATTGATATATTTATAGGGTTTTTAGTTGTAGCATCAACAATATGGGATCTATGGGGATCGATGGCGATATTTGGGAATTTAACCACAAAAAGAAATGATATGATCGGGGATATCATAGCATTTAAGTATAACCTTTATGTCTGCGAATTTCATCGAACATGTTCAAAACCCTGTTGCTTGATGATCGCAACAATGATTACAGGGGATTATACTACCCAATGCTGGCTGGTGGTTTGGAACATGTTTTATTTTTCCATATTGGGAATAACAATCCCAACTGACGAACTCATATTTTTCAGAGGGGTTGAAACCACCAACCAGAATATGTTGCGGGCTATCATCATGTGAATCCCTATGAACAAACCTGTGCCAGTGGTCTTTGTCAACGGTGTTGACAACTGAATGTCTCTGTATCACTATGCTTCCCTAAAAAATCATAATAAATGTATACATATTATATAGTTATATATAGTTACATGTTCATATTATACACATACATATATATATACACACGCACATTATGCCCACAATCTTTTGTTGTAAAACCAACAACGAATGCCTCGGTCATCCGTGCAGAGCGCTGCGCTCTGAGGACGTTCACCCCACTGGCGAACCTGCTGGAACCTCAGATGCGTTGCTGGCTCCATCTGGTAATTTAACATAGCTATCACAATCAGCTATAATAATCAATTAGTGGGAAAATCAACTATAAATAATATAAATAGTTAAATCAACTATAAATACGTAAATCAACTATATTTAATGGACAAATCAACTATAGATAGGTAAATCAACTATACATAATAGGAAAATCACAATTTTTAATAGGTGAATCAACTATAAATAATAGGAAAATCACAATTTTTGATCGGTAAATACTATTTCTATGGGCATTTTCAAATTTTTCCATAGCTATGTTAAATTACCAGATGGTATTGGATGTAGCCTGTTTTTTTGTTTTAGCCACACGTGGTTCCACTGGATGAAAGATATCTCTGAACACCTCTGATCCGACCAAATATATAACTTCCCAAAATTTCCCAAATTTGAGGTTCCCAAATTGGAGGAAAACGCTGCCGTTGTTTCTGTTCAAAGTAAGCTGTGATTTTTCACGGGTGGATGACCGATATTGACTCAAATCCAGTCGCATTGGTGGAACATGGTGGAACTGTTACATTACTTCGTTACGACAAAAAAATATTCAATCCCATTGAGATCTACCACATGGGAAAAATAAACTAGGCAATGGAAAATCCTCATCTGGTTGGTGGTTTGGAACATGAATTTTATTTTCCATATATTGGGAATAATATTGGGAATAAGAAGCCCAACTGACTAATATTTTTCAGAGGGGTAGGTATACCACCAACCAGATTTCTTTCTGGTGGAACTGTTACTTTTTATTTTCAGACCATCCACGACATTTCTATCATTCCCACAAAGTGTGGCCCAGGTGCATCCGTCATTGCTCGCCAAGTACTTGCAGGATCAGCTGCAGTTTTTTGGTCGGACCATAGCTGAAGTGACGGGACATCTATTGATCCACAGAAGTGGGGGAAATCTACGAAATTATTGGTTTTTTATTTGGTGATGATATTCTGGTTGGTGGTTTGTAACATGAATTTTGTTTTCCATAATATATGGGACAATCCTTCCCATTGACTAATATTTTTTTTTTTTCAAGATGGTTAAAACCACCAATAATTTGTTGATATTCATTGATATTTATCTGGTTGATATATATTGGGAATAATAACTCCAACTGACTAATATTTTTCACAGGGGTTGAAACCACCAACCAGTTGATTATTTATTGACTTTTATTGATATGATTTGAATGTTTTGGGTCTTTGGAACATCTTCATTCATGGACAGGGGTGCTCCACTATGGTGAAGGGGAGATATGGTTCATTTCTCCCCTTTATTTTCAGTGTTCCCCCCTTTATTTGGGGTGTTGGGAGACCTCCCAATGGAACTTGGGAGAATTAGAGAAATCCTTAGAAACTCTGAGAGATCTTTAGGAAATACCACAGTTGGTTGAAGCATGTTGAAAGCAAAGGTTGGGGTGTCCCTATGTTCAACCTATGTTCAAAGTGTACATGTCGCAAACCTTTTCTGGAGGGTGTGGAAAGTAGCATTCCTAGATTCAATGGTACCATATCTGGTTGGTGGTTTGGAACATTTTTTATTTTCCAAAATATATATTGGGAATAATAATCCCAACTGACTAATATTTTTTTTCAGAGGTGTTGAAACCACCAACCAGATATGTTTGAGTGAACCTTTCATGTTCAGCCATGTTGATAGGGGGACATCGCAGCCCCTGTGGGTGGTTGTGTTTGTTGCCTGGGACTGAATTATCAGCACAGTCATTGTTGGAATCGGTTGATCAGAACATTGATTTCCTCAGGACTTCGAACAAGGTGTTAATTCTACGTTTTTTGGGTTTTGATTGGAACTAGCCCATAGTTTTCCTAAGGTCCAGAAATCTTAGTGTATCCAAAACAAGGTCATGGTTTCATCTTGACATCCGTGGGGTCAGAGGGAGCGCCTGTCCCTTCCGCAGGAAGAAGAATGGTATACCGCACTCACGCCCCTTGATGCCTTTGAGGGGCGAGGAACTGGGTTGATGTTCACTTACGCAACATTGATCAACATTGTATTTGTCGTGCCCGAGGCCCGAGTTATATTATTATATATATATATGTAGATATGTATACATAATACATGTAAATATGTATACATGTAAATATGTATACATGTAAATATGTATACATGTATACATATATATATATATACATATGTATATATATATATATATATGATTTATATATATATATATATATACAGTATATGTATAATATGTGTATATGTATACAGTATATACATATAGGATAGTATACTCGTTTGGATCAGAAACTTGTGTTGATTTCAAGGTGAGATATGTCGATTTTGGCTCTTTAGCTGGGTGTTTTCTTGGCTGAATCTCTAGCCACGAATGCATCACTACTACTAAGATGAATCATGGTACGTTTTTAGTAAAACTATGATGTATAACAAATCATCTCTATGATGGTTATACATTTGATTAATCTATTAGTGATACATCATCTAGTAAAATGTATAACCATCGTGATGAATCTTATTAGTAGTAAAACCATCTCTAAGATGAATCTACTAAAACCATCTCTACTACTAAGATGAATGGTAGTTCTGGATTGTCACCCACAGAGGTAGAGCTGGTTTTAGTCCTGAAGACCACCAAGTCAACTTTGTGGGGATATGCTCGTGTGGTGTTCAGATTGGTTCCCTGAAGAACAATTCACCACCTGAAATAATTGTTGATGTATTTTGTGTGTTTCAGTTGTTACCCCTTTATGCTTCATGACTACCTCATTTTTTCTGGTGCTCTTCCAATAGTCGGTGGCGAACTGCCAAGCCCGCAACCTCTGGCAGGTACGGGCTTGAGCCATGGTTACTGATTTGTTTTGTGCCCTATCCCGCCGTATCTCTCACTGGGGGGGGGATTTTATAACCAGTTGTGTCTGAAACCAGATGTTGGGAATTTCCAATTGTTGATCATTTAAAAAAATGGATCCAGAAATTGCCATGAATTGGGTTTTATGAGATCCATTTTCAGGCCCATAGTCTGCCACCAAGGCATTGGCTGTTCAGTGTTTTGAAGTCCCTGTTCAGCACCTTGCGACCCTTCAAAAGCACCTCGGCGTGTAAGGATCTGGAGGCTATACTATAGCTGTTGAAAAGGAAACTTGGGACATTCCAGGAATCAGTGTTCATCAGTGCAGAATAGAAAGCATGGCAATGACTCAATGACACTTACATACTCCGCATGTTTATCGATGTTCCATTTCTTTTGGCTATCTTTCCAAGTTGCTTTAAGCGCCTACCGCATGGCTCGCTAAAGCCAGGGAACGCTTGTCGGGTCCCCACTGTCCCCACACTCCAATCAGAACGGGCCTGGCACCAACTTGTGATCCGCTGAAGACTTTTGTCAGTGTGTGTAAATATGTGGACTACCCTCTGGTAAACGTTTACATAACTATGGGAAATCACCATGCTATTAATGGTAAATCCACTATTTCAACGGCCATTTTCAATAGCTAACTGTTCGCTTACCAGAGGGTACTTCCGGGCATCAATCCAGTTGCGAATGACTGCTGTAACCCCTCTCCCTCTCGACCGTCCATGGTTGGAACCGGACGACCATTCCCTGGTTTCGACAGAAAGTGCCGTGTACTTTCTGAGAGTCCAACATGGCCTGAATCGTCATGTGGAAATCATGGATATGAATATGGATATGAATCGATATCATGATCGATTTATTAGTTTTGCAACTAGTAATATTTGTTCAGCTGGCTGATTTACCAGGCAGGAGGCAGGAACCGAAAATTTGTGTTGCTCAAATATCCCGGTTCCAAAGTCTCCAAATTTTTTGTTTGGACAATTTGGTAGGAACTGGTCACATTTTCTATATATATATATATATATAGGCAATATACATATATATATATATATTACATATATAGTGATTGAGTTTCCGGTTGTTTCTTACTCCACAATAGGACAATAGATAGGCAACACACAGCATGTGGCGCGGATCTGAGGTGAATACGTACACCAGGCTCGAGCGACGACGACTGGGACGGGTGGCGGTAATTTCAGGAGCCTAAAATGGAGGTACGTTAGTACCATATATATATATAATTAAGGCCATATTTTCGGGGGATATTCCCTGAAATTTAGCCCTAAAACATAGGCCTTATTAATATGGATGTATATGCCTACGGCAGGAAAACCGTACGTGCGTTTTGCTTCTTTTTTGAGTATTGCTCTTTGTCTTGGGGTTGGGGCGG
>Ga0126342_10020926_pt1 | contig 10956 bp, 10 predicted proteins | sample Cyp1metagenome_FD_92528 | JGI IMG/M metagenome (GOLD analysis project Ga0126342, IMG submission 92528) | Coral microbial communities from Lord Howe Island, Old Settlement Bay, Australia - Cyphastrea 1 metagenome | ecosystem: Host-associated > Invertebrates > Cnidaria > Coral ... | reverse complement strand
TTCATTTTGTAGCTGAAAAAAAAGTACATGCACTTGCATTTTGTAGTTGTGCACCCTGTGCATTCCGCTCTGTATCTACCAAAACCATCTGCACAACTCCTCCCCCCTTATCTGAACCCTGATTAAATTCGGAAGTCAAATTCGTCAACAGTCACCCACAACGGGGTTGCCTCCAGTGGCCCTATGGCACCTTGTCGGAGTCACCATAGGTATTATACTAGAGACAAAATTGGATCTTTGAAGAGATCCATCAGGAACTGAGTCCTGTAACGTGCAACCAGCCTAGACAATTAGACCTAAAGTAGATCTCGTGGTTGTACTTCATGAAATTGAAATGGCACGTACGCTGGGTTGATCAGACCCAGTATCCCATGATTGTGGTAGCTTCGTTGAGTGCGGTCCCACAATCATGCCGCACTCCCCTGCTCTATTAAAAGCGGAGAAGAAAAAGAAAGAACAAAAGAAAAAATGATAAGTTTTACTTCTATTTAGATGTTACACACACACACACACCCGGCCGGAGCCGGGTCAACCCTGAAAGGCAAGAGGAAGAAAAAAGCGGACACAGACGACGGGCAAAAAGCCAAAACAGCGCAGGGGGGGAAGGGAACGAACGGACCTCCAGAACCAACCTACGCGGCGAAACGGACCTGACAAAACCAGAGCACACACCTAAACCCCACGACACCTTACGGAGAGGCACGAGGGAAGAATATATCTCTATATATTTATATATATATATAGGTACACTATTTTTTTCACAGATACATGTACAGACATGATTCATATATAATATCTGTATATTTTCATCAAATGGATCAACTATTATACAATGGATCAGATATTAATCAAAAGTGTTAATCTAAGTTGGACTCAAATTTAGGGGCTCACAAAGCCCATCAAAGCCTGTCCTCGTTGTGGGCCGATGATTTCAGAAATGGGGCGCTTTTTGAAGATCAACCGTTATGGCCGTAAATGTTGTGTGAATTTCCTTTTCTGGACTTAAACGTATGTATATATATATAATTATATATACATACCCATTTGCACCAGCTTTATCCGATGCTGCTTTTTATTCCCGCATTTTGTTGCTTCAACAGTACCAGGATGTACCATGTTTTTTTTTCTCATCACCCTTCGTGAAACCTTCATTCTCTGCTTAGGAGAGGGGGACGACTATGTCCACTGCACTGATCAGGAGTTGCAAGCTCTTATCGAGCAGCCTGTCGTTACCATAACTGGTTAGCCAACCAGGTGTCCTAACCAGCGTCTGAAAAAATGGAATCCACATAAATCCATGAGTTAATAGTTATTCATCATTCTTCTCTGGTTGTTGGTTTCAAACATGTTGTATTTTCTTTAATATATGGGATAATCCTTCCCACTGACTAGTATTTTCAAGATGGTTAAAGTTAAAACCACCAACCAGTTCTGATTAGACTTGCTACTTCGAGGTAGACTCCAGGTTCAGACATTTGAGGACTCATCAAGAACCAACTTCAGAGCTCACTAAAACTCTAAAACCCATTTGCCCCACAGTATGCCAACATTTCGCCCAACAATGTCCCAAACTTTAGCTAGACATATCACATGGATCCATATGGATCCACATGGAGTTCAATGTTCCACGATGTTCCAATATTTTCCCATCCATTGCATGACCCAAACCGTGGCGCCGTGGCGCCTAGGCAGAGGGATAGCATCAACGCGACCATCGAAGAGCAGATGCGGAGCCACAACATGGAACTGCCGTGCCTCGGCAGAGCTGCAACCGGCTTTCCACGGAGAATTTGGGTGTACCCTCTGGTAAACGTTTACAAAAAACGATGGAAAATCACCTGCATTTTTCATAGGTAAATCATGGTAAAGCAAGTATAAATGTCTATTTTCAATAGCTATTTTGACATAACCAGAGGGTAATGATATGGGGGTGTTCATTAAAATCTTGGTAAATACTATTGAATAGGCCATCAAGATCCATGAAGTATCAATTATCGTCAACACTTATTGATGTGAATTAATATAACAATCTGGGTAAATTATCACGACCGAACCCTGTTCTCCCGAACCCTGGAATCATGGTTTTTATATGGGAAATTACCCCCAAATGGCCCAACAATTCAGGTTAGTGAAATATTTCGAAATTAAAACCCAGATAAAGAGTGGGGAACCCTAAATAGATGTTTTTTCTTTTTTAATGGACCCGTTAAATTTGGGACTAAAATCTGTGACATACTGTGTGTAATTGACAATGCCATAATAAACTTACCACCAATTTTCCTGGGAATGGTAAGTTTATACCACCTTTAAAATGATGATGACTGGGGGATGGGTTATTATAAAATACATTATATACTGACCCATTTTTTTATGGGAGGAATGGTTATAGATACTTCATGGGTTACTATTTGAGGATAATATATATATATATATAATCCCTATACAGTAATTTCAAGTCAACAATTCTATGAGATTGATATGATATTAATACATATTAATTATTAAGACTATGATGATTTACAATTGGGATAGTGACAGACACACAAACATAACACATACACATATATATATATACATATAGCTCTATGAATCTATATAAATTGATAGAACATTGGGTTTCATATTAAGATTCATATATAACACAGACATTGATATGTCTATATATCTATCTATCTATATATATATTTGTGTTCATATTAAGACATTGGGTTTCTCAAAGAACATTGGCTTCCGAAGTTGCGCGACTCTTGGTTCAGTTCAGGTTGGTGACTGATCCGACCTCGAAAGTGGCTTTATCCTTCATGGTCCCCGCCGTGGTTCCTCGACGGGGATTGTGGGGATCTGATCATGCGATGATCGCTGAAATACCTGGCAAACGAAAAGAGTTTGCTATTGAAAATGAGCCATTTATGTTTGATTTACCTTTAAAAGTGATGGATTTTCCACAGTTTTTTGTATGTTTACCAGGGGGTAACTGATATAACCACCAATTGTAGGATAATTTTGGAGAATTGGGATCTAAAATCAACCAGAACTAGATATAACTAGCTAGGATACAATGGGAATATTGGTGCATTTACGGTTTGGTAATCAAACATGGCTAGCTGACAAATATCTGTAAATGGAGGTTTGAATAAGAACATTATATAGATAATGGAGGAATTTTCCATTGCCACGTTTGATTGCTGGAGGGTCGCAAGCCCAATAGAGATCCTTGAAAGATGGTGAAATTTAATGATCACTGACATTTAGATATTTCATATGGTTTAATTGATTGGGATTTGACTCATGCAAATAATATGAACAATTGACCACTCCATTTTCTGGACTTGGATTTGGGACCCTTTTTTCGCCTTTTCTTTTGCGGGGGGGGTTTTGATAGATCGTGGGAACCCCATACTGGACCGACCTTCGGTGAGAGCCACAAACGAAATCATTATATAAGTTGGTTAAACATAATTCCAATTTCACTATGGTGTATGATCCTTGTATATAGTATCCATGGATGTTATAAACCAACAACATTACATTTGGGGGCCAACTAACTGTAGGGTTGGGTTGTAGGGGAACATGTTCAATCTCTGGGGTCAAAACGTGAGTAGGAGCCCACATTCCTGATCCTCCTTTTTGTAGTGGGTGTATTAATTTTTGGGGTTCCATGTGCGGGCTCTTTGAATCCCATATGCTCAAGGTATGGCTTACTGACCTGCATAGAACATACAGGGTAGATATATCACATTTGTGAAATAAGCACTCATTTATAGCCGCTTCCTGCAGATCCACGATTATTTATATATATATATATACATGTATATATTGATAATCATTTGCCATGCTTGAGTTATGGAATTTCACAATATGCGTGCTGATGATATTATATATACAGCATAGCATACCCAAGTTTTATAATAGCATTCTTCTTACATAACACATGTCCACATGATGTTTTTCTACCATGATTCTGTACCCATTTCCATTTGGAACCCCCATACCTCCTCCTGTTAACAAAAAACTGGACGGAAAACCCATGAACATCCAGCATTTGTAGCTGATTTCCTAGGAAACCAGTGGTTTTCCCACATGTTTTTCTCGCCTGGTCACCCTGTGAAGGAGAAGCAGTGGCGCAGCGAAGGCTGCGCGGAGCAAGTCGTGCTTGGAGACCGGGCAGCAGTCACCACCTTTCACCAGCAGAAGCTGCGGTAAACCCAAGATGAATGGAGAATAATGAGCGGATGTGGGATAAGAATGGGATAATTTGTGATAAATCCAATGATCAATGGGATTCTTTCAGGTAGTTTGATAATAGTGGGAGAAGTATATGATAACTGGTTGGTGGTTTGGAACATTTTTTATTTTCCATAATATATGGGATGTCATCCTTCCCATTGACGAACTCATGTTTTTCAAGATGGTTAAAACCACCAACCAGGATAATAATTATAATCTAGTGAGACAGTCTCTAGTAGAGGACCCCCAGGACTTAGATGTAGAATGCCCCCCATATGGTTGGTTAATTGGATGTCTTATGATTGGGTTACCACATTACAACTGAATGGTTGTACTGCCATTGTTCGCTACCTAAGGTACCTAAGCACTCAAGAACATCCCATGTGTTTGCTTCAGAATGCGGTTGATATATGGTAGTATGCCATATATGGAATCCTCCGCTAAGTTGGATTGTCACCCACCAGGTTTCATTGGGTTTATTTACAATGTGGGGCCCCCTAGATAGCAAGGCTGGTTCACCACCCACAATAATTTTATGGTTTATGATTCCTACAACTTAGCTAATGGCAGTTTACACCAACTAACTGGGTGGCCCCCACCTTGTATACCTCTGTTTTTTGTTGTTGCAGTTGTTGCATGCCATCCATGGTGAAGCTGGTGGTGGGATGTGGGATGACCGTCTCCAGGATCGCTGTTCCTAGCGATGTGTGAGCTGTTGCTTCGCACCGCGGCCGTTTGCATCTCGGGCTATCAGGGATGTCATCGTTTGATTCTTGCTGGGTAGGTGTGATGAGTTAAACATTGCAAGACCTGCTAGGGTCAAGACTTATACTGCGAAGAGAGAATAACAACAGTCTGTGCTGTGAACTATTTGAAACCTTTGTAGGGTGATTACAGTATCTTAACTGAATAGGAACAAAAGACTTAAATCGAAGCTTTGGTTGGACAGGGGGCCAGGTCATCGTCATTTGCTCCAAGTTGAACCTCCAGCGAAGCAACGTTTAACCCATAGCGGAGTTACACCATGTTTCATGGGTAAATTCATGGAACTAAATGGGATTGATAATCCCACTATAACGATAGTTGGGTAAATCTCCCCGCTAAAGCCAATGACAAATGGGTATTTTCCACATTTTTCTGTATTGGATGGGAGGTTAAGAATTCATCATCCGAGGCAAGAGCTTGATCCATGGCTGTGGCATGCTGGGCTTGCAGAAGTCTCCAGCTTTACAGCTGAATGTGGGCTACAACTGCCTGAGCTTTGTCGCCGGGTTGCGGTTAACTGGGTTTCACCCAACCTGGAGAGAGCTACGATTTTTTGATGATCCCCTTGGGGTGTGGCAGGGTATCTCGGATTGGTATTGCTTTAGCAGGGAATATTGGATCCAGGGAAGAAATCAAGATTTGACAAGACGATCCCCGTATCTCAGTTTCAATGCTTATTGACATGGAACAATGGGGTCTTATTTTGACAGGCAAACTAATGCTCATGACACTCATGGTTTTATTCATGGTTTCTTCATGGGGGGTGCACCATCCATTTCACTATATGTATGCGTATATATATATATATATATATGTACCATCTGGTTATTTAACATAGCCATGGAAAATCTCCATTTTTACTAGGTAAACCACCTATTTCTATGGGCCATTTCCCATGGCTATGTTAGTCATAACCAGAGGGTATATGGAATCCCTAAAAGTAAGCTATATGTCGTATGGCCAAATGAAACCAGCCAAAAGGTGATAGGTGAAACCAAGGTTGATTACATCCTATCAAGTGAAACCAAGGGAGATGGGAAAGCATGCTTCTCCAAGACGGAAGACCCCAAAAATGTTGCGGATGATTGACAATATTGGAAGGATTCAGAGCGCAGAAACACCTTTCCTCCCAGCCATATGGCAAAATCAGTTGGTGTGTCTCCTTCCGGCCATGCAGAAACATGTCAACACCAAGAGTGGTCCGAGGACTGTTGATGTGTTCGTTTTCCACTGCATGGGTTGCCTCAAAATTGCAAACGCTGAAATCTAGCGGTGTATCATCACATTCTGCGCATTCCCCAATCAAAAAGGCATAAATTGAGATGGCGGCAGTATCCACCTCACTTGAGACGCACCCATATTCCAATTTTTGTTTGTGAAATCCCCTAAATGTTAAAAAATGTTAAACCCAATCCGACTCATTTCCAATAGCCACTTCAGAAGTGAAGCTCTCTGAGGTCATATTGGTACCTTTTGCACTAATGAATGTCACTTTGGCTGGGGTTCGGTTCTGCGCCGTCCTTGCTGCACATTTTTTGTGGGGCAGGATCCATGGCTTCGGCTGGTGGGCCAATACTCGGGGCAGGTCTAAACCCAATGGTATACCATTGGGTTACCATATGCTTTACCCGCTGGTAAGCTAACATAACTATGTAAAACCACTATTTTATAGCTGGGAAAATCAACTATTTCTATGGCCATTTTCAATAGCTATGTTAAATTACCGGAGGGTATCATTGTTTACCATAACTGTCCCCTTTTTCCATTGGCAAAAAGCCAGCGGCTCGGAGATTAGTCCTTTGACTCAGCGTTCATGCTTGGACTCCACAAGAGGCTGAAAGCCTGAAAGCCAGTGACTCCTACACCATCCCCAACACCAACAACGGGTAGTAGTATGTAGTAATATGTAGTAATAACCATCCCCAAAATGGCACAAGTTATCTTAGAAACAAATTGCATGGACGGTGTAAACCATTCCCAAATGGTAGCCTCAAATGCAACAGTTTTTCTTTGCAACGCTTTAGTGCCTATAAAATGAATATGGTCCTGCGACACCAACCCCCAACCAACCACCATCGCCTGAGCGCCAAGGTCCAGTGGAAGAATAAATCCTTACACCTGTGGCTGACAGGATTGGCGTACTTGGACCGTGCCTGGGTGAGAATTTTCCCATGAAATGCTCTGGGGATATGGGGGATATCATGGGTGAAGTGGCGCGAATGAAGCTGCCGAAGAGCTGGCTGGCTGATATGGCCGGGCCACCTTCAGCCTCGCTGAACTGAACCAGATGGCGATATCGCCTCCCCCAAAAAATGGCAATAAAATGCTGTTTTCTGGGGATCTTAATGGGATATGATCATGGGAATACCAAGTTGTGCCAATAGTAATATGCACTGAACATACCAATGATATGTGGATTCGGAAACCACGGGGATCCTGGGGATCCCGGAGATGCCACATGCCCACTATTGGAGTTGTTAAAGCAACTTAGCTATCCTTTGGTGGCCCCACTTTGTACATTCAAACCGCCATCACCCATGTGGTATCATGTGGTTCATTGTGTTTCCCTTTGCACCTTGGTCAAACATGAGCAGACAGTGCTTGGGAGCCTCACGCTTTCCTCCACTCGTAGGTCTGGTCTCTTCGCTTCCCTTGTTGCATTTTGCATGTGGTCGTGGTCATGAAGAAAACCTTATCTCTTGTGATGCTTGGCACAGTCTGAGCAGCAAAGCATGGGCTGGAAAGTTATATAGTTGATCAAAGGAAGACTTTTGACATACCCTTTGGTAAACTAACATAACCATGGAAAATCAACATTTTTTGGGTAAATCAACTATTTCTATGGCCATTTTCAATAGCTATGTTAAATTACCAGAGGGTACAAGGAACCTCGTTCCTTGAACGATCGACATCCATCACCATGATTGCACCAGGACAACTGTCGTTGCAACCCATTTATGGTGGGGATGAAACAAACCATGTCAACCCCAGTTACTCTTCGGTGATCACACATGGCAATTGGAATATCCATTATGTGTAGATGATGTTCCCACTAAACCCTCCATTTCTAGGTGCTTTTGATTGACGTGCATCCGGTCTGGCATGCACATCCTTTGGGTGAAATCCGAGGATAACTATCCAAATGAAGAGGAGTGCCAGTCCATCGTCTACGACCGTTTTCACCTGCCACTTGGAGTGCAATGGGTGAAGCTGTGGAATTTGACAGATGTATGATGTATGTATTTTGCATTTGCTTTTCTATGTTTCTAGCTTTCTATTTTTCTATATGTTTTTCTTTCTCTATGTCCTATCCTATCCTATCCTATCCTGTCCTATCCTATCCTATGTATTATCTATCTATATCTATCTGATAAATAAGCTCTTAGCACGTTTGGCTGATTCTAAAAGACAATTGCACGGCAGTTCCTATACCTGATATATGAGCGTTGTATTGTTGATTGTCACTAGGTCATTTTGCTTAAGTCACTAGGCTGATTGTCACTAGGTCATTTTGCTTAAGTCCTTGAGATTTATTGACTTGTTTTATTTATTTCAGGGGTTCACTTCAGGTTGCAACACATGTGGAGTTTTTCGCCAGTTTGGAGAGTCATTGTTGGAAATCAATAGGACGATCTCATACCAAACCACCACCCCTTCTAAAGTCTTCTAGTTTATAGTCTTTTCAAAAGGCCGTTCATTTGGTTTAACCACCAAATGCATTCAAATGCAAGTTCCCAAATCACCAAGCGTCAGGATGTATTTGCCAACGCGGGCCCAGGCAGATGTTGAGTGTGATGGCGCAAGTCGTGCTATTGCCGGAGTACAAATATTGCTCCTCGATTAACAGCCGGAGGTGAAGTGAAAAGTGGGACAGTGGGTACGGGATGGCTCAACGGTACAGGCAGAGAGAAGTGATTAAAATCGATTGCTTTGGTTTCAAACCACCCCCAGTGAAAACGGATACCCTCTGGTAAACTAACATGACCATGGACAATCACCATTGTTAATAGGTAAATCAACTATTGTTATGGGCCATGTTCAATAGTTATGTTAGTTTACCAGAGGGTATGTGATAATTGTGTTGTTTCTATTCCCGGCCCAGGTGGGTGAAGCATGCAGCACCAGATATGTTTGCTTAGCGTCAATTTCCAGGGTCTCGCTAAAACTCAGTTTTACATATATTTACACATATATCATTTATGTGTGTATATATATATATATAGATTTCCATGTTTTTGATTTTTGATATTTGCATTTGTCTATATATATATCCATTTATCTACCGATTATTTGTATATCTCTATATAATATATATATATATAATTATATATATATATATAAATCATAGGTCGTAAATATTTCATATTTTCCAATTTTTGTGAACGCCCCAGGGAGGTCAATGGACCATCAGTAATGTCCCAGCGCTCATTCTGTAGGGATCATCCCAAACGACCATTGAATTCCCGCAGCCGCAACAGGGGAGGCTCATTCAGGGTCCATGAAAACCATGAACCACCAAAAAGCACGATTGTAAGAGTGGATAAAATGTATTAAATGCATTCACCATCTATAATTGGGGTTCACCAGGATTTATCAACCATAACCAGGTACTAGCATGTATTAGCCATTTATGAACCATCTACTAACCATGTATTAAATATGTAGTGACCATTGATGTACAATTTATTACTTTTGTTATCCATTTATTAACTATTCATTTATGTATCAACCATTTATTATCATTCACCATCAATGACTGTCCCCATGTTCTGACAGGTTCCTACATGTGGATTTGGATTTTCGTGGCTACCCTTCTCTCAAGCACCTTTGTGGTGGACGAGCGGATGGGCAGGACAGGGGCGCCTGGTGTGCGTGTGTGTGGACGAAACGAAACGCGGACCCGGGGAGATCCCCCATGGCCCAATGGAGAAACAAAATCAATGACATACCCTCTGGTAATGACTAACATAGCTATTGAAAATGGCCCATAAAAATAGATGATTTATCTATTAAAGATGGTGATTTCCTATAGCTATGTTAGTTTACCAGAGGGTATTGTTCATTGAAAAACACAACATGTATTCTGTTCTTGTTGTTGGGGTTTTGTTGGGCGCACACTTCTGTGTTTTTTTTTCCTGGTGGCACACCTCATGTTGGATGTGTTTTTTGGCGTTAATTATCATTATTATATTTTTTTCTGGGGGCATACCTCATGTTGGATAAACAACATGTAAACATATGTAAACCATGGATTGGGAAAGCCTGGTTGACCAATTAAGGGGTTGACCGGCAAAAAGTCATACTCTGCCACTCTGCTACTAAAACCGCATTTCCTGAGATGAAATTCGACCCAGCTCATGAATCCTGGGGACAAAAAATCAGGTCAAGAGGCAACCCGTATGGACTTCGTCATTGGGAAAGTGATATCGATGATCCCAAAACTGAATTACGAATGGATCACAGGATAGACACCGACGACGCCAAAAATGAGTTCTTTGTGAGGCAGGGGCGTTTTTTGTGGATAGCGTGTTTGATCATTGGTTTGATCCAATTCAACTGCTTCTATCTGGTGTGGTCAGGAGGGAGTTAAGGAACCATCACTATGCATATTCCAAAATGCGGAGTCAAGGAGCTAACAAGAGATTCCCAACCAGAAAGTTTATGATCTTCTGGTTGTTCATCCGTGGTTGCGTTATGGGATCATCATCAGTTTCCCGATGAACACTTGGCCATTTTGGGAGGTCAAAAATTGGAACATGTTTTTTCCCCACCTGCCAGGTGAGGGTTGTTAGATTTTATGTCAGTTGCCTCCTCCTTCTCCTGCTCCTCCTCCTCCTCCTTCTCCTCCTCCTCCTCCTCCTCCTCGTCCTCCGCCTCCTCCTGCCTCGTCCTCCTCTCCTCCTCCTCCTCTCGTTGTCCTCCTCGTCCTCCTGCTCAACTGCGACTCGCGATCCACAGTGTTCG
>Ga0126342_10020925_pt1 | contig 10956 bp, 13 predicted proteins | sample Cyp1metagenome_FD_92528 | JGI IMG/M metagenome (GOLD analysis project Ga0126342, IMG submission 92528) | Coral microbial communities from Lord Howe Island, Old Settlement Bay, Australia - Cyphastrea 1 metagenome | ecosystem: Host-associated > Invertebrates > Cnidaria > Coral ... | reverse complement strand
GTCAAATTTGATCTGTCTGATCTTCTGCAACCATTGTTCCTGGTCATGAAACAAGGATGGGACTTGCAAGGCTGTGTTGACGCGCTCTTTCACATTAGCCGAACCAGTCTTCACCGGCCGGTGTGGGAAATGGGCGTACTGATCAGCTTCAAGTCTACAAACTTTCTGTCGCAAAAACGACATCAATCCCACATGAAAAAAATGAGTGCGGCGCAGCGGGTGAGAGTTGCATGAAGGCTTGAGGTATCAAGGTAACTGAGTTGGAGTAGCGCATGTCAGATCAAGCACAGCGCAGTGGGCAGCTAAAGACATACACCAAAATAAAAATCTTGAGTTTTGAATCTTGAATCTTGAATCAAAAACTCCTTTCATTTGCAAACGTTTGCAAACGCACTTGGGAAAACATTCTAAATACCCAATTATATAGATTATTTTCTCTTCGTCTATCCAGTTTAATATATATATATACACTGTATTTTTTTTCAACCCCCTCTCTAACATACTGCCCAAATTTAACCATAAAAAAACGTAGATCTTTGGGAGGGACCAAATATATATATATTTATAATTTTTATTTGTTTGTTTGGTTATTTATTTATTTATTTATTGATGTATTTTCATTTAGATGCAAACAATCTTAATTTTTCTTGCCCGCGAACGAAGAAAATTTCTTTGCCCCTGCAGGTGACCGCCTGGCCTCCGTGAACGGACTTTGTCATCCCGAGGTGGTCATGGAACAGCTGTCAGCAGAATTTTCTTTGCGCATCGTGGTGGAAGAGAAAGGCGGCTTTTCCGGAGCACTGGTGCCACATTCCAAGTTTGCGGTCCAGTTGCACCATTCCGGGGACGGGCCATTGGGTTTTGGTTTCGACGTGAACCCCGAGACACTGGAAGTGCTCAGCGTGGCGGATGATGGCCAAGTGGCTCAATGGAACTTGTGGCACCCCTTTCGTGCCATTGTGGTGGGAGATCGCATCGTTGAGATCAACGGTGAGGTGCATTCGGCTCGGTATGAGGTGTTGATGGAATCCTTCCAGATTGACATGACGTTGCTTCGAGGCCAAGAATCGGGATCCAAGGGATCCAAAGGCAACAGCCTGGCGAAGTACGGCACCTTCGGAGTGAGTTTATCCACTTACACCGAGCCGGTGGGTTTCGGAGTGAGTTTCTCCACTTTGGAAGTTGAGAAGGTGGAGGCCACGGGAGCTGTACAGAAATGGAATGCCGCCAATCCCATCAACAAGTTGAGGATGGGGGATCGACTGGTGCAGGTGAATGGCAAGGCAGACCCCAAATCCATCCTGGCCGAGTTGAAGGCTCAGAAGGAGTTGAAATTGGTGGTGGCCCGTGCGGAGAGGCGGATCGATCAAAATCGATCGCTGTTGACATTGAAGGAATCCTGTGGGGGGGTTGCCAACTTCACAGGTCGTGGTTCAACACCATTTGACATTATGAATATAAATGATCATTATGTAATACTTGAATATTTGATAATCTGATGCTGGGCGGATTTGGGGGAAAAAACTTATATTCGTAATTTTGGTCGTTAGTTATTGAACGGATATAGACGATACAGGGCTGCCAGGTGTACTGTAATCCTATGGAATCTTCTTCTCAGGGATCTTTGAGGCCAAAATTATGACCTAATGACTTAGTTCCAGGGTCCAAGTCTTTGCATCCAGAAACCCCGGGAGGAGTGTCAAGCAGCTTGGCCAAAAGATCCAGATCGATGGCGCAGGATGGTTCGGATGGGCGGACCTGGACAAACCCAGGCAGGAAAATCGATTGTCATTTTTTCTCTGTGAGCAGGTGCTGTCTCCGAAAAGTTGAGAACTGGACGGCTCCAAATTGAACCATCCCGTTTTTTCAAGTTTAGGCTGATAATTACACCCGTTTTGGACCCAGCCTGGCATGCGTTGCCGCATGTATTCTACCGTTGCTGAAACGGCCTGCTAGGCTGGGGCCGCCCTGGCCACCGCTGGTCGCTTCGAGGTGGAGCTCCAGCGGCTGAAGGATCAGCCCTGGGGCTTCGAGCTGGGCCCCGATGCTCGGCTCACGCGTGTCGTGGATGGTGGGCTGCTGGCGCGGTGGAATTGGAGGCATCCCTCCAGGGCAGTGGTTCAAGGGGATCGGCTGATGATCAATGGCTTGACTGAAAGCAAGGCGCTGCAGCAATGCTTGAAACAAAGTCTGTGCATCAGGCTGGCGGTTATGCGCCAGGGTGCCATGTCGACTTTTGGCATCAAACTGGTCAAGACAGTCGAGAGAAAATTGGGGCTCAAGTTGAGTGAAGATGTGGAAGTCATCGGGATCGATCCTGCAGGTGCCCTGGCCTTGTGGAATGCATCCCATCCACTGCTGGAGGTCCATTTGGGTGACCGCATCCTGCAGGTGGGCGAGACAGCAACTCCCGAGCAGATCTTCCGAAGTTTTCAGTGCAGCTCGGAGCTGGATTTCCTGAGTGGTCGCTGTCCACGTCGCCTGGATGCGGCCACCGGGCAGATCCTGAGTCACAAGGAATGTGAGGCCGGCTATGGCAAGGAGGCTCCAGCCCGCTGGGCCGTCATGCAGCTGGTGCCTGATGCTCCGGATCAAGTGCGGGAAGGTGCCGCGGAACGACAATATCTAGGAGCTGAGCATGGAGATGAGAATGGGCCACTGCTGGCCAGCGAGTCCTTCTACAGGTGAGGGCGCTGAGACGTCGTTGACGACTCACTCTGTACAGGGTACAGTTCCTTGTTGAATCCAAGATATTTCATGCTCGCGTAACGCGTATGTGTACATTGAGTGCAAACAAGTTGTTCAAATTGCTTCACGTAGGCAAAAACCAAAAAGAAAGCACTGGTCTGCTAGTTGATTTGTGATGTTGTAAGCTGAAGCTTAGCTTAAACCACTAGCATGTCCTATGATTTGACGCAGACCTTCCGCCTTGCTTTGGCCAGGAGCTTGGTCGATGTACACCCGGGTACTGTCCAACGGCGTCAGCCAATGCTTCCGCCACCATCAGGGGGCATGGAGATGCGCTCTGCCTTCAGCTGCCCATGCTGCAATGACCTCAGCCTTCATTCTTTTTGCCAACAAAAGAATCATTTCCCAACCCAGCTGCTCTTGACAATTTTTTCTCCTGAAACCGGAACTTTGCATTTTTTTGGTGCCTGAAATTTTGACACAGAACAATGGAGAACAATGGAGCCACATCACAGGATTGGATCGCCTATTGCAATTCCGTGCCAGGCCATCGGCTCTTCCATGTTTTTTTGGAGGATGGACGATACCATGCCCTGCCAGCCACTGGGGCCTTGGCTGGAATGCAGGTGAAACCTTCTGAGGCTTGGAATCAGAAGCCCTGGGAGACGGTGGTGTGCAGCTGTTTTAATGGCGTGCCAGTGGTGGTATTTGTCTTTTTTGTGGTCGTGGGAGGTTTCAAAATGCATTTTCTAATGGTTTGTTTGGCATGCTGTTGCATAGACAACTCAGAGAGAGAGAGAGAGAGAGAATACCTACATGCAATTTTCTAAGGTTACTTATATGGTGAAATATATATATATATATAAATATGGTCTAATTACTATAGAGGATTGTTGTATGGTGAAGAGTTCAGGACCCGGTCTCCAATTTCTTTTGCCATATGCGTGAGGCCCCAAGCCAAGCCAGCCAGGCTCTACCAGCGCCGGCGCAAAAGTCTATAGTGGACCTTTGAGGCGAGCCCTGAGCGCAGAAGGACCTGCCCGACCTGCCCGACCTGCCCGGCCAACGGCTTCAAGGTGGATATTCAGCTGGGAACCCCTTTGCCGATTCGAGGGTCGAAGATGTGGAAGTGGAAGATGATCAATCATGGATATGGCTGGATATGGTCCTTATGGTCCTTTGGATTTGCGTGGCCCGACTTGATGATCCCACCGAGGAACAGAATCTAAGATGATGCTTGCTGCAGTGGGCGCCGCAGCGCTCTGCCACTCCAGCCAAGAGACTTCCGATGTTTACTGACGTGGTGGAGGTCGAAGACCAATGCGTTTTTCTGTGATTTGATCCGATTCGGTGATCAAGGATTAGCAGACCTGCCTGATGAGTGAGTCAAAGTCTGAAAGTTACCTGGCCTGCGAATGAAGTTCAAGCTTGCCTTTGCTCACTGCATCATGAATTGTTCGTCGATGTCGGTCAGCTCATAGTCGTAGCCGTTGGCTTCGGGCTTTGTCACACTTTAAGAAGAAACATGAAGAAACATATATACATTATATACCAGGTCGTGCGATTCAGACGTGTTGTCTAACCTGGTCCTGAGAGCACACAAACGCAAAGACACATTTCCACCTCGATTGAATCTTCTCCAACTTCACCCATTTGGCACGGTCACATAACCTCCAGCTAGCTGCTGTGGTGATGCACCGGGCCCCCCGGCCTCCGCGGGTGTCCCAGCTGGCCCGGTGGATCTCCACTGAGCAGTTGGCCATCCAGCGCTCCATCCTCGCAGCCGCATCTGCCAGGGATGCTGAGACCATCCTAAGGATCCTGGAGCAGGACAGGCTGAGCCCGGTAAACGTGGCCACGGCGGCGCATCGCCTGGCCAAGGTGGCTAAGAAGGGGCTGAGGGAGAGGAGTGTGCAGCAGTTGCAGGCAGGGATGGGATGGAGTTGGAGGGTGGATGTTTTTGATTGTTTTTGTTTTCTGTTTTTTGTGGGTTTTTCAATATTTGCGGCACATTTTGATTGGGAACCATGGGGTTTGAAAGAACTTCTATGCTGACATGGTTGTTTCAGTGCGACTTCCAAGATGAGGCTGGCAGCAGGCTCACCAAACCTCAATCATCTCCCAGGTCATGGTGTCTTTCAACCTCAGGGACTTTCAAGAAGGAATACCCCGAACCCTTCACCAACTCTGAAGAAACCTATACGGTAACAATGACTCCTCACTATATCTGGGATATGAAGCTACCGATGTGCTCCACACACCACTGGGGTATATATTGTGTGCCAATATTCGTGCCATTGAATGCTATTGGGCCATGTTGCTGATTCCCATTGTTGGTCACTCTAGGATCTTGTAAATCATAGGCAGCGTATTGCACGTATTTTTGGTTTTTACTCACCATCAGGAGGTAGACAGCCACAGACCCTTTGGGACCAGCCATCTTTGATGCTGGCAGGCGCCGATTCTGGCCACTGCCACGGAGTTTGGAGCACAGGCCACGGCCAACACCATTTGGGCACTGGCAAAGCTGGGCTGCCAGGTGCGTCGCGGGACTAGTTGGTCTGGAAGGTTTAAATTCCTGCAATTCGTGGGGATTTAACCCATAAGAAGATGCATGTTTGTTTATGGCCTTGGGCCTTGTTTATGTATACTATTTACTATATACCACCATATGTAACTTGCCAAATATAAATAAACACATAAATATATAAATAAATTAAATACAGAAATAAATGTATGGATGGACATATTGTAACCATATGAGATAAGCAATGAATTTCAGATGAACAGGATAACAGCTGAGGAAGTTGAACGCACAGGCTGTTGTAACGGAATGCCGAACACAACAAATGATAAACCGCAGGCACATGAGGCTGGGAGTAGGTTTGGATGATGAGATTGAAATCTGTAAGGTTGTTTGAGTCGGAAGCGATCACTCTATGTGTAGCAGATGGCTTGCTGGACAGTAGCGTATGTAACCGGATGCAATTTGGTTGATATGAGGTCCTTGGGTTCGTCTACTCCATGGCTAGTCCCAGTGGTTTGAGTTGTACCCCATCTTGATAGCCCCACAGGCCCACCACTTCTGGGCACTTTTTCTCCCTACTTCCAACGGGTCGTTGCCAGCTTTTGTCCTACAGTATGTTTTTCGGCACGGCCCTTTATTATATCACTGAGAAGCCGGGGGCGTTCTGAATTATAAACATCCCTAATCTGGCTGAAACACTGTACTTTAAACCAGCAGTGTCAGTGGGATGACACTATGCCCGGCTACAGTATATCCACACCACCACGATGTGTATCTAGTGGGTTCAACCTCTTCTTTATGATAGACAGGTTTTTCCTAGGTTTCCCAAGGTTTTAACGCAGACAGGAGGACCTTTTGTGGAGCTCCCTGTCCCATTGCGCCTCTCAGCAGCTGCGCGAATTCAGCGGCCGGCACCTCGCGAACGTCAGCTGGTCCCTGGCCGCCCTGGCGCGCAGCGATGCGCCGCTGCTGCTGACTTTGTCATATGAGGTGATGCTGAAGGCCGAAGCGTCGCTGGATCCTTTTCATATGAGAAATTTGGTGATAATTTGGGTGGCCTGGCCCCATCTGGTCCCCAAAAATAGAGGGAAAATGGATGTTCATTTTTGCAAATATGTCCGAATATAGTATCATAGGCATTGATCATCATTGATCTGCCCTCTTTGTTGATGGGGATGATGGGGTCGAGTCTGAGCCCCTCTCGTCTCATAGCGAATCTTTCTGTTTTTGCCAATTTTCATGACTTGGAGCAATGCTACCAGTTTTATATACATACATAGGCAGAATATTGAGGTTACACATAGCCCACCCAGGTCAGAGCTAACGCCCCAGAGTTTGGCCAACGTTTTGTGGAGCTTCGCCTTCTTGGCTATGTGGGAGTCGAAAATGATGCTGGCACCCTTGGAGGCCGTTCACAGCTATGCTGAGGCGTTCAACCCGAGGGATTTGAGCAACACCTTGTGGGCCCTCTCTATGTATAAGGCAAGTGGGGTCCAAACAGGAAAATGCATCTAAACTCCCAAAGCCAAATGCAAATCCCAGCTCGTGTGTTTGGTTCTTGGGAAGAACGCCAGGTCACCTCAACCCAATGTCAACCAATACAATAGTAACAAAGTATGTTGAAGTTCAACTGCTCAGGGGTGGTTTGTGGATTCTTTGTGAAAGTGACACTTCCCCCAGCATCATCAGCATCCCATTTCCCCAGCGAAGTTCAGGGCTCCAGCGACTTCGAGGCCGTGGACTGGCGCACGTTGCTGCGGGCCCTGGCGCGTAGCGGCAGCAGCAAGGCCCAGCAGCTGCATCCGAATGACCTGACGAGCATCGCTTGGGCATTCGTGGATGCCACACCCCTGCAGATGCACTGGCTCCAGCGTGGGGCCATGAGCGGGATGGAGAAGATGAAGCCAAGTGGGGTGCCAATGAAGTATGAACCTTTGGATTGAGAACAGAAAGGTTTTGGAATATCTGGAGTGGTGGATTTTTTGTCTGGTGGAAGATGATTGGAAGCCTCCAGCCCTCGAGCCAAGCAGTTATTCTTGCAAAGTGTTGCTTTCGATTGTCGCCTCTGGCTCCGGCGCAGATAAAGCAGGGACAAACTATGACAAGCCCAGGGTCGCTGGTGTATTCCGTCCTAGAATGGTGTAGCAAGTTGTCGATCAGCGAGCAAGTACCGGCAACAGATGGACTGAAATGAAGTCCCTAGAGCCATTCGCCCCTGCCTTTCCCACGTGTGCCTCATCTTGTCACTGGGCACGCAGGGGGCAGCCGAGAGACCGTTCCAATTTGGCAGCCAAAAATGTTGTGTTGAGCAGCCACAACGACCCGACATTTGCCGAAAAAAAAGCGGCCCAGTACCGCTTCAATGAAGCCTTGGATTTGGTCTATTCATTCATGATGCCTTGAGTCACACGATCGCCATTTTTGCTCTGAAAGCTGCCCTGTTAGCTGATCAGACAGGCCAAATATCTCTCTTGACTTGATCAGCCAAGAGGCATGGAGGTACAGTGACACCAAGCAGCTGTCAACAATTGCATGGCTTCAGATGTGCGAGATTTGCATTTGCCTAGAGCTTCCTTCTTGTCAGATTTGCATTTGCCTAGAGCTTCCTTCTCGTCACAAGCTCTTTTTGAGCAAAACATCATAAATCATAAACACATCCCTTTCTATGAAATGCAAGGGTTGCTGACGATGCATTTTGATGCCGATTAGCTATATTAGGCCTTTCCTACCTGATTGACCGAACTGAGCACGCCATTGGAATCTCCGTGATGCTTAGCTAAGCGCCATGAGCTAGTCAGCCGCTAGTCACATTTAAGCTTAAGCACTGCACCCACTACACTCAGCAGACATCTCACAGATTGATGCATCTTGCTGCTCCGGTGTACTGCCATCATCTTTTGGGCCAGCTGATGGTGTTGTGCTTGGCCCTATGCCAGCGCCCGTCAGTGGGGAGGAGGAGGAGGTTATTCCTTGCGAGATTTATGGGAAGTATGCCGACCTGCAGCGATTGGTGCTGGCCATCGCACCCAAGAGCGTGCCAGAGAAGAAAGGCTTCCTGTGGACTGATCTCAACATCAACTGGTTGGATAAGTCATTGATTTCCAACATCGAGAAGCTCTATCAAGATGTGGTGATTGGAGCTGCGTCTGATCATGACACCCGTTTGGCAGACTTTTTCTCATCTCTCGCAGCCAGCCCAGTGTTTCAAGATCTATGGGCTGGAGAAAGAAGGGGTCCCTTTCTCCTACCAGTGCCCTTCGTGCGAAACCTCCTAACTTTGGATCAGATTCAGCACGGCCTGGGTGCTTCCACTGGACGAAAGCCCTGCGAGTCTGCTCTGACTCTGACGGATGGGGTGGATTTCCGATGCCCCATCAGCCTGCCGCCCATCCGCCAGATGTCCCACATGTTGGAGGTGTTGCTGCTGGCCTGCACTAGTGCCACCCACTCAGAGGTTCGGAGATTATTAGAGATATCAAATCCGAGGCAAGACCTGTCAAGATTATCTTCAGCACGACCGGTACTCTCCTATCTTTATTGTTTGGGTTGTCACCAAGAGCCACGGCTACAATGTCTCATGATCCTTTGGATACAACCCCATTTGAAGGGTCAGAAATGATGAGCGAACCCACCTGGACATCCAAGGGAATATGGCACAATCTTTCTGAACACTGCGTCGCTTCACTGGAAGGCTGCTGCTCAGCTTTGCTTGGCGGCCAGCTGTACCTTGCATTTTCCTTGCAACATCAATGTTTATGTGACAGGACTGGCTTGCGACACCATGCAACCCTAAAAGTGAGTTCATGCAAGGACAGGCCTTACTTCTTATAAATCAGCCCGTGTTCCCAGTCAAAGTTATTTGGTAGTCATGCCCCAATCTTTCGTTACCATCGGAACCCGCCACTATGGGTGCCAGGCAGTGTCACAAATCATAACTTGACATACAAAAAGAGATCGCACGTGCTGCACTTGCCAGGACGCAATCGCAAGGTCTCTACAGATGTTCACACAGACAACCACGACGTGCTGATTTTCCACACCCAAGGCGCCAAGCGCTGGCGCGTCTATGCACCACCTACCCGGGCCTCGCGTGTCAACACGGCACATCCCCTGTACAGAGGGAAGAATGAGGACCGGTTGCTGGAGGATGAACTGGGCGAACTGCTGCTGGATGTGATCCTCCAACCTGGGCAGGTGCTGTTTGTTCCGATGGGATTTCCCCATGCCACCGGCACGGCTGGAACAGGGGATGAGGTTTCGGTGCATTTGACCTTGGGCCTATCCACGGCTGACTACGACTTCTGCTGGGGTGGCCTGCGTAAGTCCTTGTTGCAGAATTTGGGCCAAACACCCAGCCCCGAAGATGGCCTGTCAGACCGCCTCTGGTGGCGACTCCTTTCCCCTTTGCCCGTGGGGTTCCTGGCACAGCGACTAGTGAAAAACGCCAGGTTGTCGACGTCGTTGTTGGTCAAAGAGGTTGGGAAACAACTCCTGGATTTGCTACATGCCATAGGTGAGCTGGACAGCAGTTCCCTGCCTCACCTGGAGCATTTGGTGGCCCAACATTTTAGCAGACAGGTGGCAGGGTTCAGATTGTTTCAGGAACTGTGGAACCAGCTCTGTCAAAGCCCCCCTGCAAGTCATTAGATTTAGATTCGGTGGCTTCAACCATATCCGGAGTGTTTTTTTAAATAGATATTGCGCATTTGTTTCAGAGCTCCACTGTGGATTTTCGTCAATTTTCCAAAGGTTGAATCATTTCATTGACTTCACATGACTTCACATGACTTCACATGGATCGGGATCTCCCAGGTGGCCGTGTTGGCATCCCAAGAGGAAGCCTACCGCGAAGTGCTGAGCCGCGGCGACGGCGTCTTTTTGGCTGCCGGGCCCGAGGAGACGAAGAGCGACTACCGGCGATCCATGCTGCGGCATCAGATTGCTGAGGATGAACGGAAGCGCTGCTGGGATGTGAACAATTTGATGTGTTTGATTTTTGTTCAACTGTTTTGAATTTTTGAGAATTGCCTTGGGGACTTTGAGAGTGTGTGCGATCTTTGGGCGAACTTGCAGGTGGCAGTTAGCCATTGATTTGGGCGGACCGCAAAACTCCACCCTAAGCCCTAGGCCTCTAATTCAGACTCGCAAAGAAATTTGTTCAGGCAGGCATTATTTGAGACATAAATTTTGATTAGAATTCGGAGTTTTATTTGGCTAGGAGTAATCCCAAAACCACACCCAAACCCAACATAACCATTTTTCATCAAAATATAAAGCAAGGTTTGGCAAAAACCTTCCAGCTCCAGGGCAAGGAGCTCTTATCCCAAACGGCAGAGGTTGCGTGGACAACGTGTCTGATCCGCGCTACGTGAAGCGCATCGACTTTTCGGATGGTGTGGCCAGGTCCCTGGCAGAGCTGACGCAACGGCTTCAGGGCGCGAGTTCAGAGGAGATCCAGATCTACTGGGAAAAATGTCCATCCCTCTACCCGCAGGACCTTGGAAGGGTTGGAGAATGGGATGATGGGACATCGGCTGAAATGATCATGGATAAATGCTGCCCACCTCAAAGTAGCTCAGACGGCTAATTCTCTAAATATCCATAAAGGACTAAAGGACTTAAAAATAAGCCGACGTAGATCCCCAACAGCGGTTGGTTTCAAACAGTGGTCCAACTTTGCAACCCAAGACGGATTAATGATGGCAGGAACAGGATTCCATAGCCTAAGTCTCTTCGGCGAT
>Ga0126342_10020924_pt1 | contig 10957 bp, 10 predicted proteins | sample Cyp1metagenome_FD_92528 | JGI IMG/M metagenome (GOLD analysis project Ga0126342, IMG submission 92528) | Coral microbial communities from Lord Howe Island, Old Settlement Bay, Australia - Cyphastrea 1 metagenome | ecosystem: Host-associated > Invertebrates > Cnidaria > Coral ... | reverse complement strand
TCATTAAATCACCATTCACCATCATTAAATCACCATTAATCATCATTAAATCATCATTAACCATCATTAAATCACCATTAATCACCATTAAATCATCATTAACCATCATTAAATCATCATTAATCATCATTAAATCATCATTAACCATCATTAAATAATCATTAACCATCATTAAATCATCATTAACCATCATTAAATCACCATTAACCATCATTAAATCACCATTAACCATCATTAAATCACCATTAACCATCATTAAATCACCATTAACCATCATTAAATCACCATTAATCACCAGTATAAACCATCCAGCGGGGGTACCCCATGACATCCCATGACGAGTCGGGTTCCGACTCGGCCAGGAGACGGCGGAGGCGAAGGCGCGACGAGAGCGCGAAGATCTGGAAGAACAGACGCGAGCTGGGGCGCCTGACGGGAGCGCCTGAAGGATTTAATGGTGAAAAACGCATGGGATTTCAGGGTGATTCAATGGGGATTGAATGGTGATTGGTGATTTAATGGGATTAATGACATGGTGCAACTCTTCCTTCTCCTTCTCCTCCTCCTTGTCTCCTCCTCTGCGAGCTCCGGATGCTGTGGAGTGTGCCTGGACCCGACCACCACATCGCCAGTTCCGGATGCTGTGGGGCACGCCTGGACCCGAACACATGTCAGATAGAATGCCAGAAAAACTGCCAGATATAAGTCCAGAAAGAATGGCAGAACATATGTCAGATAGAATGCCAGAAAAACTGCCAGATACCGGTAGAATGCCAGAAAGAATGGCAGAACATATGTCAGATAGAATGCCAGATAGAATGTCAGAACATATGTCAGATAGAATGCCAGAAAGAATGTCAGAATAGATGCGAAATAGAATGTCAGAATGTATGCCAGATAGAATGCCAGAAAGAATGTCAGAATAGATAGGAGATAGAATGTCAGAACATAGCCAGAAAAACTGCCAGATAGAATGCCAGAAAGAATGGCAGAACATATGTCAAATAGAATGCCAGAAAAACTGCCAGATAGAATGGCAGAAAGAATATATGTCAGATAGAATGCCAGAAAGAAGCGCACAACTGATGTCGGAATAGATGCCAGATATAATGTCAGAAAGAATGTCGCAATATATGTGAGATAGACTGCCAGAAAGAATGTCAGAATAGATGCGAGATAGAATGTCAGAATATATGTGAGATAGAATGCCATATAGAATGTCAGAACATATGTCAGATAGAATGCCAGAAAGAATGTCAGAATAGATGCCAGAAAGAATGGCAGAACATATGTCAGATAGAATGCCAGAAAGAATGCCAGAATAGATGCGAGATAGAATGTCAGAACATATGTCAGATAGAATGTAAGAAAGAATGTCATAACATATGCCAGATTGAATGCCAGAAAAAAACTGCCAGATAGAATATGCCAGAAAGAATGGCAGAACATATGTCAGATAGAATGTCAGAAAAAAATGCCAGATAGAATGCCAGAAAGATTGGCAGAACATATGTCAGATAGAATGCCAGAAAGAATGTCAGAATAGATGCGAGATAGAATGTCAGAACATATGCCAGATACAATGAACATATGTCAGAACATATGTCAGAAAAACTGCCAGATAGAATGCCAGAAAGAATGGCAGAACATATGTCAGATAGAATGCCAGAAAGAATGTCAGAATAGATGCGGGATAGAATGTCAGAACATATGCCAGATAGAATGTCAGAACATATGTCAGATAGAATGCCAGAAAAACTGCCAGATAGAATGCCAGAAAGAATGGCAGAACATATGTCAGATAGAATGCCAGAAAGAATGTCAGAATAGATGCGAGATAGAATGTCAGAACATATGTCAGATAGAATGTCAGAATGAATGTCAGAACATATGTCAGATAGAATGCCAGAAAAACTGCCAGATAGAATGCCAGAAGGAATATATGTCAGATAGAATGCCAGAAAGAAGCGCACAACTGATGTCAGAATGGACGCCAGATATAATGTCAGAAAGAATGTTTATTTATATTTGACTGGTAAGCGATAATCCATTGTTTATTATAGATTTATGTTTGTTTCCCCTTAAGCCATTCCAGTGACTACTGTAGTATCACTTTCCCATTTTTGGAAAGATTGGACACAGAGTTCGTCGAGTTAGTCGAGTTGGCGGTTTCAAACATTTACTTTATATATTGATTGGTAATAGTTCTACAGATATATTTATATATAGATATGTATATACATTGTTTTCCTGATATATCATTATATTTGAATCAAACCAATAATGTATTATATCATTCTTCCATTCTCTCCGATTTATACATGGAATCAATCCTAATGAATTATCATATCATTTTCTCATGATATATGTATACATTTATTGATTCCCTCTTGAGATCTATTGATTTATTTTTTTGATGACATGTTGATTCCATATCTTTCAAGCCGCAAGGGGCGACCGAGAGAACGTGTTGGCAATGGTTTTCTCTGGCAATCTAAAGCGGCGATGGAAAGTGCAAAAAGTCCATGGATACAGATGTGTATATGTACATATATATACATATGTGAGCAAATTATATATATATATATAATAGTGTATAATATTCATTAATATTCACATAGTATATATACATATCATATAGGTAGGTGAACTCATAACGACCTCAGCAAGGTGTCACCAAACTTTCAGCCGATGGAAACCTGTCTGAGGACCGGCTGCGAAATGCCACGTCCGCGGACACTTGGCGAAACACGGAAACGCGGCGAGTGGTGCTACTCACTATGGCTATTGGGATCCAACTTTTTTGTGGTGAACATAGTTGGGATCCCAGTAGCCATAGATAGCCATGTATAGCATTGTATAACCATCACTAATCTGAGTCTATGGCTGTTGGGATCCAACTTGTATTTATGTAGTACTGATGGACTCCTTAAAAGTTGGGTCCATGGGAGACACGATTCGTGATTGTCATATTCAGAACATGATTCGCAAACGATATGTTGGTTGTTTCAGGTATGCGACCACGATGGAAAAATTTGGGAAGGATTCTTGTAACCAAACAGAATTTCTACTCGAACTGATCATAGGCTATTGGGGAACAAACAGTTTGAGTTTTCTACCCTTTTTAGAGAATCATTCACATGTGAAATTTGACTGATTTGAGTGATTTGACTCCTGTTGTTTGGTAGTTGTAGGGTCTTGCAGGTTATAAATGGTTATACAAAGGTTCTACTGTCTGCAAGGCTAGGGACTAGCCTTGCCGATAGCAATGCCTTTATTGATCTGAAGGAGGACATTTGCCATCGTCCAAAGTGAAATTCTCACGTGCTCAGTCGCTTCACACATGATTTTTCATTGGCTCACCCCATTTGTCTAGATGCCTGTTTTTTCGCTGTTCGGTCCAATCTCATGTTTAAGTTAAAACTTCTTTCAAACTATTTACTGTACAAACTATTACACATGAACATCACTGAACATCAACTATCACATTCGGACAATCAAGCATGGCAATCGAACATAATTATCGCCCATTTCTAGCTTATAAGGGATTTCCCAGCTATAAACCCGCAACAAAATTGTGGATGTTCTCCATAAAAGAATCCCATATTTCTAGATGATTTCCCCGGCTAAACCTCCATTGAATTACCCTCTGGTAAACTAACATAACTATGGAAAATCACCATGTTTAATGGAAAAATCCACTATTTCTATGGTCATTTTCAATAGCTATGTTAGTCATTACCAGAGGGTACAGATGATGTTCCCATCTATAAAACCATCTTTAAAAAGAAAGCCTTGAAAGCCCAGGAAGAGATGACTCAGGCCATAGCGAAAGCACAGGAGCCGAAAAGCATGGAAAAGCATAGGAAAAGCCATAGGAACATGATGATTTCATGGTGATTTAATGGTGATTTAATGGGATTTCCGTAGGAAAACCCATGGGAAAACGATGTCTTCACCAACTTCACCAGGAAAAAATATGATTTCTCCAACAGCTATGGTGTGTGATGCGCACATAACTAGGGGAGCCACGTTGTAGGTCACCCTTGGATGTGTACTTACCCAGGGAACTTTAGCAATGTAACAAATGTTTGTAACATCTGGGTTAACCTTGGAAACATATGGATTACATTCAGTACTTTTTTGTGCCATAAATATCCATAAATTGGTATATTTACAAGCTCACTGAAATAAACATGCAGAGTATGTAAGATTGGGAGTGAGATTCACATAATAGGTCTAGAATGTTTTTAGAATGTTTTAGAACCAGCAAAACATGTTGTGAAATAACTAAAAGTCAAATTATTTGATTTAAGATGATCTGCAAATGGCAGCACTATGGCACTGATCTCTGTGCATCCCAGTGAGTGGCTGACAACCCATGCTGGATTTGCTCTCTTCCCCCAACAAAATCGACTCAGGATCCATAGTTTGATATATGATGTATCCCCTTGCTTTGGAAATAATTGATAACTATATAGACTATAATCATTTTAATATAACGTATTTTTGCTAAATCTTATCTATCTATCTATCTATTTATCTATCTGTCTATCTATCCATCTATCTATCTATCTATCTGAAACAAATAGACACTTTAGTGATTATTTTGTTGTATATATATGCGATACTGTATATTATATATAAAAAACAATTACATTGAAATCAACATATGTTCTTTATATCATAATTTTAATACAATATACTGTATAAGTATAAATTAGTGTAATTTGGAAATAATATGACTTCCCTATTTTTTGTGATACTTATGAATCATCTTTTGTTCGAGATTGTTTGCAGCTTTTAACGGCAAAAAACAAAAAAAACAATTTCGTACTTTCAATATTATCGGACTCAATTTAGGGCCTGAATCTGGGAAGCAGCTTTAGTGCTAATCTCATATATCCGTGCCTGAAATTAATTCGCAGGATTGGCATGGGAGTGGTAGCGATATTACCTCTGCAGTGGTTCGCGCGCCGGTGGCCCCGCTGTCGCTTCTCTGGCTGCGGCCAGCTTCCCGTTTTTGGTCATTTGTGAAACATCTCCAGTGGTGGTACTTGTTTATGGCAGCCACGGTTTCCATCATCAACCATTGTTAACCACTAACTATTATTCTTAACCATCATGAACCATTATCTTCCACCAGAATTCCAGCATTTTCCACCACTTAAACGTTATGTTTGGATTGTCCCATTTCTTCCCATAGTTTCCTCTGATTTTTCCCACTAACCCACCATTGCTACGCTTCCCCGCAGCCTCAAAGCGGTGCCAATAAGACCAGGAGCTGGGCCTCAAAGCTGAAGCCAGCGTCGGAGAGTTCGGGGAGCCCAGTGGAGAAACATCTCATGACTAAGGTGAGTAAAACAATCCCTATGAAACCCTATGAATCATTATGTCCCTAGCAGATTTTTGTTGGCCCCGTGATCCCATATTGATATCAAAGAATATTCATCTCAATCTCAATTCTTGTTAGTTTCCCTATGGATCCAGCTGTAGCTTCGGAAGTATGACTGGGGTATGATGATTCGGGGATGTCCCAAGTAGCTTCTCAGACAGTCGCCATGGATCCATAGGGAAGAATCAACCCATTTGGGGATGGTTTTTGATGCACCCTATGGTGATTTGGGGGAGGGTTTAGGCTTTTGTTTTACCCACATTATAGTGTTAACATGGGGAATATGATGTGATTATTAATCTTTAAATATGGGAACATGAAGGTGTGGAATATGAAGTTTTTTTTCATCTATTTGAATATTACTAAACGTGGGGAAATATATGAAGGTGTGGAAGATGATGGGCATATTTAACAGGAATATTGTGCGATGTGAACCATGGTATAATGGGAATCACCGAGGTCTATTCTTTATAATGGGAATATGATGGGTTGATGTGGTAAACTCAACAATAAACCTACCATTGGGGAACAGTAGGGGATATGAAGGTGAATTATGGACCGGATATTATGGACATTTATGGGCATATTATATTATTTCCCATAATGGTTTACTATCATTATATAATGTTATAAGATGTTATAAGTTATAAGATTACTGTGGGATATTATGGAACAGGATGGGATATCAGCCTTTTGGGTTTTACTAACGGACATATAAAGCCTATTGATCCATGGCCACTGTCTGAGAAGCTACTTGGGACATCCCCTAGTCATAACCCAGTCATACTTCCGAAGCTACGGCTGGATCCATAGGGAAACTAACAAGAATTGAGATTGAGATGCATATTCTTTGATATCAATATGGGATCACTGGGTCAACCAACTGGATGAATAGTTTAGTTAACAAAAATCTGCTAGGGATAATGATTCATCCTAAAGAGCTAAAGAAAGATTTGGCCATGACGTGAATTCAATCAACAGAAAAAAGTGGATTGGAAAAACCTTGCATACATGGACATCTTTGACACATTTACATATCAAACGCAACAGTTCGGGATTTTTCATCAACGCGGATCCCGTGGTGGTTTGTTAAGCCGGCGGATCTCGATCTGTTCGATCCCGAGGCGCAAACTTCAGAAGATGCAGCAGGTTGGATGCCCCAGTCCGATGGACTTTGACTAGGTCCAGGTACCCCTATTCTCCATTGGTCCCTAGTCATTATTTTCCAAAAAAACATCGGAAAATTGCAGATTTTTTTAAAAAGACCCAACTAGACCAAAGAGGACTGCCTGACAAAACTGGTTCAAAATGATGGTCCCCACAATGAAATTGCGTCCCAAACGGCCTCAGATGGTCTTGATCTTGGTACACATCTGCAGATTCTCCCTTCGCCTACGGTAAATTCCATCAATAACTATCTGGTTGGTGGTTTGGAACATTTTTTATTTTTCCGTATCTTGGGAATGTCATGATCCCAACTGACGAACTCATATTTTTCAGAGGGGTAGGTATACCACCAACCAGCTATGGAAATTCAGAAAATCCTTCGATTGTTTCGTAAATCGACTCTGGTTGGTGGTTTGGATCATTTTCTATTTTTCCATATATTGGAAATCATCATCCCAACTGACTGACTTTCATATTTTTCAGAGGGGTTGAAACCACCAACCAGAACTGAAATGGACCACGTTAGCCATGTCAAATTACCAGGTCCAAAAATCCGCGGCAAGGCCTAGGGTCGCGAGCCACGACCCCTGCCTGGCAGCACTGGGCCCAAAAGATGGCGATGGCGCGATGTTCGGTGGAGCCAGGAAACTCCCATGGTTTACCAGCATTTTCCCTAGGTAATCTTCATAATTATCATGGTTTTCCATGGGTTTTCCTATGAGATGATCGTATCTTTTTGGAAGTATAGCACATTTTCAGAGCCACATAGCTATGGAAAATGGACCATTTATAAAAATCATAGATGATTTACTTATATTATATTAAACATTACGTTTTACCATAGCAATGAAAGGTATAAAGGTGAAATATGGAATGATGTTGCAGAGGAAAGACAACGATAGGTAAGTTTGTTGAAATAGGCTAATCATGGCTAATCAGTATTTATGGATATTGATGGTGCATGATACCTGTAGTAATGTAAAATACCTCTGGTAAACTAACATAACTACGGAAATTCACTATTTTTTATGGGTAAATCCACTATTTCTATGGCCATTTTCAATAGCGAACTGTTAAATTACCAGAGGGTATTACTTACACCAACATAAAACGTTTTTCAAACTCTGGTGGCCCCATTGCAGCCCTGGCAGATGTTTTCTATACCGAGAATCTTTGGGGAAGAGCGAAACGGGAACTTGGTGCTGAAAAGCATCATATACACAGAGATTTATAACCTGATCAAAGAGACTTAAAGCTTAGTACAGATTTACAACACCTGATTTCAGATCTTTATTTTTTTGTGACTTGAATTTGACAGAACAGATATAGTTTCCAGTTGTTCGTTTCAAACATGTCTATCTTCCGTCCACCAAAACTGGGATGCTCCGAAAACGAAATCCTAGTGACTCCAAAACTGGGGGTGTATCTGATATTACCCATAGGATCCATGGTGCTGGTATATATGCCAACATCTGGGATATATTGATGGTAAATGTTACCATATACAGCATACATGGATCCTATGGGTATTGGATCTGACTGGATAGATGATGGATATATTGGGAATATATATATATATATATATATGTATATATATATTATCAGATATATATATATATATTAGCGACGTATTATTTCGGGATATCAGGGATATCAGGGATATCAGGTGGATGGGATTAGCTTTGTTGACGGATGTATTTCGAACCTATGGAGCCGGGGCTTTAGCCAGGGAAGTCCAGAGAGCCAAAAAAACATAGGTGAATCATTACAATCGATCCAGCTCTACTCGCAACAAAAATATGTACGACAGATAGCAACATTCAATGCCATACATGGTAAGGTATATAATGCCCTATGGATCCATGGCCACTGTCTGAGAAGGTACTTACCCTCTGGTAATTTAACATAGCTATTGAACATGGCCATAGAAATAGTTGATTTTCCCTTTATAAATGGTGATTTTCCATAGTTACGTAAACGTTTACCAGAGGGTAACCCCCTAGTCATCATACCCCAGTCATACTTCCGTTTAGAAGCTGCTGGATCCATCGGGAAGACTTCGAAAAAATCTCAGCTTCCGATGGGCTCAACGGAAAAAGCTCCCTGGGAAACTCACAGACTCAAGGGCCCAACGTAACTACGAGAAACAGCACCTTTAGTAAGTGATGTTTCAACTGCTCCTGAGTATAGAAACATAACAAAAAAACTGCAACACGGGGTTCTTTGGGATGTTGCTCCATCTATTTCAGCAATCCAGGGGGGTTGGACTAGTGGTTGATTAGTTCACCAAGCTTATTAGATATGGTGAAAGGGTTTGACATTCATGTTTGAAAACAATTCGCTTTGAGTAAAATCCGGATTTCAACTTAATTAGTGATTTCGTCAAAGAAAAGCAATTTTTTGTATGTTTTCATTGTTTTGAGTGTTGGTGATCCCAGTCAAAACGATTGTTTTCTCCCCATCTATAGGTTTGCTGTCAGTTGCTGCCATGGTGCGCCGTTCCTCCTCTGGATCGCGACGGGGAAGGCGTTGCATGGTTATCCACTGAAGATTTCTAGGTTAATATGGTTTTAGTGGATAAAATTTTTGGACATATGGTTTTAGTTAATACGATTTCTAGGTTAATATGGTTAATCTTCAGTGAAGATGTCTAGATTTTTAGAATGTCCTGTGATGGTTTGGGTCAAAATCGTCACCTGTCCAAATGTCGAAATGGATGGTTGTGAGTTGTGATGGCTTAATACTAACATATATATCAAAATATACTGAACATATAAAAAATGACTGCTTCATGGGTCGATTGAAGTGCTGCCCCATAGGATCCCCATGTAATCCCATACACAACTTGGATATTGCCAGATTTGTTTCAGTTGTGGGTAGTGTTAGTGGCTGACTTGACCCCTCATCTGACTGGAATGTATTGGGAAGTACATGGATAAACAAAAATATCACCAAGTCTCTCATTCCTCTCAACATCGAATGAATCCATCATCATGTTCTATGGCTAAACTAGTGAATCGCTCTCAATTGCTTCAAGAATGTTTAAGAGAAAATCTGCAGGAACCCCATGAACCCCCCCAATTTTTCGTGGTGATCGTCGTGGTTTCCGGCGGTTCCGGCGAACGTTTTCCCAGCGTAAAACCAATCCACGGCCTATGCCACACAGGGCGAGGTCGAACTCACGCGATCGGTCAGGAGAGCCCAGCAATTTGCCACGAGCGAAACATGGGATTTACATGGGATAGTGGGGATAAAACTGTCATACAACTTATATAACCATGAAAATCATTGAACATCAGAAACACATGGCTATAATTACATACAGGTTACATGCAAAATAGCTGTGCTTCTTTGATGGGCTACGCTGGAAACTAAGCCTTGAAGATAGGAAATTTGGTGTCACACAGCCACGGTAGCGACGTATGTCTTATAGTCCATTGTGGATTGCAATCGCCCCGTTTTGATCCATCTTGTTGGTAATTTTATTCTTTACTGGTCACTGAGTCAACCTGGTATAGGTTGCTATTGGTGAGTTTGGTGCTTTTCAAACATCTTAAGCTAATCTTAAGATTCTTTTGCTAGTTTAGATTAGTAATATTTGCCCAGCACCAACAAGCTCTGATGTTTTACGCTGAGGTCGAGAGATCGCCGTTGCCTGGCCGTGGAGCGGGGACAGAATCCACCAAAGCAACACCCCAGGTGTTTGTTTTGTTTGTGTTGTAGTTCTGGGGATAAAAACCTGAGGGCAGGGTCGTTCCAAACAGGTTTAAAAATTAAACCGTTTAGACATCAATTTGTTTAAACACGTTTAAAGCTCCGGTCCATATGTTTAATCTGTTTAAACATATTCATCGGATTCTGGACAACACTGATATTGGAGCGGTCGGATCTTGTGACCTTGCTTTCAAGTCTAAACATGTTTAAAGAATTTTAAAGACGTGTTTAAGTTTCAACAGATTTCCACATTTGAAAGTTGGAGGCCGGGAAGACTCAAATGTAATTAATGTGTGATTTGAGTATATAGTAAGAGCGAAGCACCAGGGTGATGTCACTAGCAGCAGATTTCTCAGCGCTTGATTCTGCAAATGCGCATAGTCGCATAGTCTCATGCAGTTGAGTCATCAATCTCTTGGAATTGGTTAAACATGTTCGCCCCAACCCGGACGTTGCTCCACACTTACAATCGTCATGATCATCACCATCATGATCATCATCACCATCATCATAATCATCATCTTTATCTTCATGAGGAATCAAAATTCGCCACCCCCTATGAACAATATGTTGACTGGGGTAATAACATCAACTTTATCTTCATGAGGGATCAAAATTTGCCACCCCCCTTTGAACAATATGTTGACTGGGGTAATAACATCAACTTTATCTTCATGAGGG
>Ga0126342_10020923_pt1 | contig 10957 bp, 9 predicted proteins | sample Cyp1metagenome_FD_92528 | JGI IMG/M metagenome (GOLD analysis project Ga0126342, IMG submission 92528) | Coral microbial communities from Lord Howe Island, Old Settlement Bay, Australia - Cyphastrea 1 metagenome | ecosystem: Host-associated > Invertebrates > Cnidaria > Coral ... | reverse complement strand
GGAGCCACAAATCATTGGAAAAACACAGTGTTTCGCGACTTCCCTACCTTTTCGCGCATCTGCATCTTCTTTCTTCTTACTCTTTCTCTTCTACTCTTCTTTCTTCTAATCTTTCTCTTCTCTGCCTCTTCCCTGCTCTGCCTTTCATTTGTCCATATTGTCGGAAGTTTGACTTCTAAACTTCCTTCGATAATTTTTAATTAGTGTCATTGTGAATTTCTGTTGTCATGATTATTGCTTTTGCTAGTATGATTATGACTATCGTACTATTGAACGATTATCATTGACACTTTCTCAAGAATCGTCCTTTGATGTACTGTTCTGCTGAACGTCTCATGGACCCAAGCCACCTTGGCTGCTTCGTCACGCCATGATGACAGTTCATTTGGACAAGAGTCGTTTAGACTCAACATGTTGAGCTTCCGCAGGGTATGCAGCATTTGCAGCCATAATATAGAGCACAACACTCATGATTACTCATGATTATATGTATCGTCGTGATCATCATGAATAATCATGAATCAATGATTCAATGATGAATCGCATCTAAACCATTTTAAACCGCCATAAGTCAAAACCAACTCAGATCTATCGTGAATCATCTTGACCCATACCCAGTCAATCCAAATCATACATGATATCCATCCTAGCTATCCCAGCTGGCAGATGGTCAGGATGCCCTACGATGATGACATCTTTGATGGAATCAACCCCCCTGGCTCTAGGCGCAGCATGGCGCAGCAGGGTTTTTATAGGGCTGGCTGAGATGTGCATATCATCGCATCATATCTATATGGAAATGGTGTGTAAAACGTTGTAATGTTTAAAACTCTGGTATTGTAGGTGTGATGATTTTCGATATGTATGTAGACCACATTATGTGGAGGTTTCCTAAAATGGGAGTCCAAGATTAGACCATTGTTGTATTGAAAACCATGCATTTTATGAAACCCACATTGACATATGCACATGTTTGGTACGCTGATATTGTTCGGCATTGCGTGAAAAAAAAACTCAGCTGGTCAGCCACGTCTGGTTACGATCCCATCCTGTCCGAAGTTTTGATCTATATATATATAGGGTACTTGTAATATCTTGTAATGTGTTAAACCCAAAAATGAAGCTTAAATCAGGGAATTTTGTGAACCCATTAAGAATATGAATTGCTTCGAATGGTGATCAGATATTTTTTGGACTTGAACCACATTTTTCACTACACTTTAAGATATGTTCATCATTTTTACCACAATTCATAGAATTGGATGATGGGACAATTTACAGGAAAACCCTATATTTGATGGTAAAAAACCATGGTTTCCCGTAGATTTTCCCTTAAACCAATCCATTGAACAATGTGGTTTGATTTTTAGGAGTGATGTGTCACCGAAGCTTTATATACATCAGCATCGGCAGGATGGTGAGTCCACGGGCGCTCTTGCACGATACCTTCCAGCGTCCGCACCCCCAAAAGGGAGCAGCAGAGGGTGTTTTAATATGTTTTAATGGGAAAATCATCCATTATTGTAATCCAATCAAAGATCCAAAGTTCAATTTTTGACTGAAGCCGTTGCAAAATGTCACTTGCAGTTTCATTCAATCTTTGGTTGCTGTCCAGCTTTTTCCGCCTGCGATTTTTCTCCTACAACCGAGGTTTGAAAGATGCAGACATAGACTGGAATTGCGACCCATGGCCGTCGCCCCTGGGCCGCATGATCCAGGATGGGTTGAAGAATTTAAATCCTACAGTAGCCCTGAACAAGTGGTGTATATAGTATAGATCGAAGAAGATCATCATGTGGAAAATGAGCGCCTTAGTGCAGATCCCACATGTTGCAGGGTTTACCCAGCTGTCAATCCAAGATATTCCAAGCACCTTCACCGTCCTACGCGAGGCAACCTGTTAGCATGGACTTGTGTCGTCAGCTTCTGGCCTTTAATCCTGCCTTGCGACCCAGCTCAGCGCGTACGGTGGGGGACCTCAGGTTGTGGGAAGGGTCGCTCTCGCCTCTCAACCCGATCAATGAATTGTGAAAACATATATAATCAATATTAGATGAATGATATAATATGATACAAGTACACTCTCTCTCTCTCTGTATATATAAATGTAATTATATATATATATATATCATTATTATTATTAATTACATGCAGTGTTATTGTTATTGTTATTACTATATATTATTATTACTATTATTATATTATATATATTTTCCATTTTGTTAAATTATACTACATTACATTATTACATATAGATATATAATATAATATATATATATATAACATAATATATATATATACTTCGAATGACCAATATTGGCCAGCGATTGTTTCATGGTTGGCTTTGGTATCCATGCCACGGTAAAACCTCTCCACGGCTCCATGTGGTGCAGGCCTTGGGCCATATCTGGTTTCTGGACTGATGGCTGGTGCCCTGGTGGCGTCCGGCGTCCGGGTTAGCCTGGGCTGTTGTAATTCATAGTGGACCCGTGTGCATGGCAGGGCATGGCTCATGGAGATGTGTGCATAGGGGATATCATAGACATCCACATTCTAATGAGGTAGAATAAGGAAGAAATATATATATATATATCACTATGTTTGTATGAGTTGCTTTCTCTTGCAAACTTGAGGGTGTCGTCGTTGTTTGAGAGATCCTCTTGCTTCCAAACAAGGCTTGCAAGTGTTTTCATGCATCAGCTACATGTAGCATACACAATTGAGGATATGAATGCAGCATTGCCAGATTTGGTTTGAAGGAAGATTTTCAGGAAAACCACGTTTATTTGGAGGCAAAGTGTCATGGTTTCTTGCACATTTTCCAAATCCATTATGTCATATTGTGTCCATGGAAGCATCTTGCCATCCTTTCCCATTCTTCCAGCTTGAAGGAACCATAGACGTTCTGTCACTCCCTGCAGCAGAGAGCTGAGGTGTGTCGGCTCCCCAGAAACCATGGTGGTAGGGAAGGGAATTTCCACCATTTTCCACATATAATTGGGCCATATTGGGCTACGGAATATTATAGAATGAGGGTGTTGAATATTAGGGGATGATGGGATATGATGGGATATGGTGGGATTATGTGACTTAAAAATACTTCAAGACTTCCAGTCCATTGTTGGAGGTTAGCTCTGCATTCCGCACAGTGCCTCAGGAACAACAGCTGCGTGGGCTGCACAGCTTTCTTGCGATAATTTAGATGCCTATTGACTTGCCAGAGCTATGGGTTTTTGGGTCAGCGGTGGCTGGGTTCAGCCGGTTCCCAGATCAAGATCCAGCAGATTTGTGTCTGTCAAATTGCTTGGAGGTGGCTTGAATATGATTGAATTCGATTTCGATACTTTCCCAAATGCTCGTGGCTCTAGCAGGCAGTAGATTTTTTTGGACTGAATTTGCCCGGTGATTTAGCACCCGCCAGACGTGTACAGTTGCTGGTGGGCGTTAATCATGCATGATAGGTCGGTTTTTGGCGGGCTGGGCCGCCTCCATCAGCTGCTCATTAGATTTTACATAGATCCATGGTGCTTGTTTGGTGTGATGCAGCCAAGAGTGGCCCAGGAAAACACCCATAGACACCCCATAGACTGTCGGAGACAGAAGGGGTGGCTGAGTGTTCTACGACAAAAAACTGTGCGAAGCCTTGATTCGCTGTCTCCGCACCAGCGCCATTTTTGTTAGGCATGATCGTGAGGTCCTGATCTTACTCTGAGTTGTTTCATGCAGGATCATTGTTCACATTTGTTCACGAAGCTGCAACCTCCTGTTGTGCCAATGATGTGTTTAAATATTTTTAAAGGACAGATGATATCAGGCATGTGGGCCAAGTCTGTGGTGGTTGGGACCTCGCAGGGAGACGGTACCATTTTGCAAGCAGTTTTGCAGCATCAAAAGTCTTGGAAAAGTTTTGGAAAAGTCGGAGATAGTCGGAGGGGTGCCAAAGATGCGAAAGATGGGGTGAGCTGGAAGATTTGTTCCTTGCAGATCAGATTCATCGCTGATTGGATGTTCAGAAAGTTGCTGCATAGAAATCTCATCAAATCGAAAAAAACGGCTACGCATGGCTACGCAGTCATTCGAAACCAGATGGAAGCAGCCAACATGTTCCCCCAAAAAATCCACATCCGAGAACAGCAACTGGAGAGCTTTGATGAGCAATCCACGCCACCACTCAAAACCCCCAAATCTCGTGGCTGATCATCCTTGTTCTTGTTAAATCATGTTCAAACATGTTAAAAGTTAAATATATATTAACATCACTGGTTTGGGGTACATCCTACATCCCCCGCATGTGCAAAAGTCTACGAAAAAAGGGGGTATGATGGGTTTCTTGGATCCTGGATGATGAAAACCGGTACTCACCAATATTCGTGGATATTTTTGTTTAGTGGGATTTAGTCTAAGATGAACATTCAGATTAACTAAGTTTGATTTGGAAAATCCATGTGTCCGACGTTCATTTTTGGCCATCCCCATTCGCCTGACATGTCGGGTCGGCTGTCGATACCACCCGGCCCACGGGCTTTATGGCCCGGCCCACTGGCTGCGTTGCTTGATGGAGGGGTACCCCCGTTGTCAACAACCAATAGGTACCCTCTGGTAAGCTAACATAACCATGGAAAATCACCATTTTTAATGGGAAAATCCACTATAACTGGCCATTTTCAATAGCTATGTTAAACTACCAGAGGGTAAGTGATACGAAATCGGAGACCAAACCGGCCCCTCTTCATTTTTCCCAGCAGGACCATATTGCCTTAAAAGTCCAACATAGTCCAACTAGATCCCACAAGATTAAAGATGTTGATGATAAGCCACCCTACTTTTATTTATGTTATTATTATTATTATATATATATGTTTCCAGTGCTTTCCTTTGGCCTGTGGGATTAGCCACCCAGCGTGGGCCGGCGCCACCCTTTCGCCACCTGAAGTTCGCATTTTCAAACCGCACGACTTGACGAAAGTTGCAGAGCAGCACTGCCATGATGGCTTGAGTTGAAATGGGTATGGGTCAATACCTATAGATACCATTTTTAGGGGGATGAACATCCATAAATCCCAGCTATTTTGATGTGAACTACAGGGGTATAGGTTTTTGACCCACTGCCAAATGATTCTAGATGATTCTAGATTCTAAATTCTAAATTAGACTATCTCAAGCGGTTGGCAGCTGGAAAAACCTGTTTGGTTTTGGATGATTCTAGATTATCTTAGATGTGATGGGTAGCTGGGAAAACCTGACCTTTAGAATAATTTAGACAATTTTAGATGATGAGAGGTGGTAGCTGGGCAACCCATCCAAACATGATCCGCATGATCTGCATAGATTCACGCCTTGAGAATCGATGCCTGACTGCCTTGAGAATCTGAGGGTCCTGAAAATGATTATTGGGCAATTGAACGTTAAGCCTCCAGACATCATAGTTATACATCTTCTAAGCATCCCCTGCACAGGGTGCTTAGGACCTCTGACCCTCATTTGAATGTGTTTGAATTGATCTAGTTTATTTCAAGGAGAGAGAATCGCTGGTGGGACTCTTTACCAGACATTTGGGCATGGCATGGCATAGCGTTTTTGTTCATGTTGGGAAATGCTGGTGGCTGCAACCACGGTGAGTACTCGCTTTCTGTTCTCAGGTGCTGAACAGCACCGGCCGCGGTAGTGAGACAATGACAAAGGACCAAGTTTCAATTCAACTCGTATTTGGGCTTGTCCATGTTTGTCCTGTTTAGATAGTCGATATCATGTTCTATGTCGTCACTCATTTGGAAAGACTTTCCCTGGTTGAGTTGCTTGTCTCGCACGGCGTACAGAGACGGGGAAAGACTTTCCGCAACATCCAGCGGGCTTTTTTTGATTAAACAGGAGTGTGCAGGCGTGCATTGGGACCCATTGCAACCTCGCTGCCATTAGAATGATTTCATCCCAAACAGGATTAGAGATAAATGAATGATGCACGACATGCATGACAACATATCACAACCATGATATTTGCGTGAGCAGGCACCCGACCTGTCAACAATTTTATGAGAAGTCATTTGACCCTTCCTATTGGGAGACCCCCAAGACCCTGTTGCCAGTGTGAACACCTTAGATGGTTCAGAATTTGAATGCCCCTCATAGGCTTGCAGTTTGTGAGGGGCTTACCTGCATAATTATAATATGATATCATTATGTACATATATATATATATTTTATATATATTATATTATATATATATGTGTTTATGTATATATATATCTATCTATCTATGTGTATATATATTATATATATATATGTGTGTGTATATTATATGTGATTATACATACTTGCCCACACTAGAGTAGAGGCTGGGTTCAGCCACGCCCCGCTGAGGCACACTGAGTAGATCCTTAGCTTCTGAGTGCGGAAGAGCAGAGTAATCAGCGCCAAAATGCGCCAAATGCAATGGACCCAGATGGATTTTCAGACCCGGCTCAGGTGGAAGTGGTTGAAATGGGGAAATTCTGTCCCTTCCCCTGTGGTTCAAGGAAAGTTCCATGTCGCAATGGATGCGAATGGACTGGGCCTCATTGGGCCTTGGACATGATACATTGATAGATGTCACATTGTCAAGCAATTAGGGGCGAAACAGACCTGGTGAGAGTATCTTGAGAAGCTTCATTGTAGCGCGGGTTATAGCCTTGTTTGATAAAATCCAGCCGTATTGCTAGCTGCCAGCTTCTGCACGTAATTCATTGGCACAAGCCACCTGCGGCCAAAAGCCGATGCTCAAAAAAGGGCCATGCTCACACAATATATGCTTCGTGTATCTTGGTGTGTGCATATACATACATACGTACGTACATGCATGCATGCATACATGCATAGATACATAGATACATACATAGATAGATAGATAGATAGATAGATCGATCGATAGATAGATAGATAGATATATTATGTATAGTCACACGCTACTTGCATGTTGTGAATGTGATTCCAACAGATCTGTGGACTCTGCCAACAAGCCGGGTCAAGGGACTGCCTCACGCTTCAATGCGACCAAACAAGTGGCTGTCGGTTGAAGGCCTTGGTCAATGACCATCATATGATGTATGAATCCCATCCCAACATGAAACACCCCCATTGATAGTCCCACTGATTAGTGGATTTTTCCTACTGAACTACTTAACCATTGTTTCAAGGTGTTTGATATTAGAGGGATGATGGGGGTGGGATTACTGGATTGTCGCCATACATATTCAAGACATTGAAAATCCATGAGGCTTGGTCAAAGGATCGTTTCCTAACTTTTCACGGAAAAAACAAGATCTCCAGTAACTCCAGTGGTGCCATCATATGCCATCATCCCGGACGCCGTTTTCATGCCTGGCTCCCAGCTGGAACCACATCCTCTCTTGGGATGAGAGGGCAAGCTGTCAACTTCGGGCGGACCACCGCCTTCGGTTGGCCTTGTAGACCATTTGAGAAGACATGGTACCCTGGTACCCCTCGGTACCCCTCATAGTTCTCAAGTGGAATTGCCAGATTTTGGGGCAAATTTTGGATTTTCGGACCCAAGTTGCACGCCGAGCCATGCTGTTGGGCCCGATGCCCAGTCGGCGGCGCGTCCTGCAGCTGCAACGGTGTGACAGGCATAAGCTGTCAGTGTTGTGTTAATGTGGCAAACCCAATCACAACACATCCCAACTAATTATTTCTATAAATGGGTGGTCAGAAAACATTCCCCATAATGGTAGGTTTCTTTGGTAGCCTATACTTAGATACATACATATATATATATATATTATCATATATTTATACTTTGAAATCATTTAAGTCCTGTGTTCATGTCATTTATATCACTGGCTGGTCACATGGCAGGACCAGCCCTGCTCGGTGCTCGGATTGCTCGGATGGAGGTCATTTGAGTTTTGGCACCGCCACAACTAGTCCGACCAAAAACTGTTCCCCAGCGGTTCTTGGCAAAAAAAACAGTACCCTCTGGTTATCTAACATAGCCATGGAAAATGATTTATAGATGGTTTACCTATTAAAAATGGTGATTTTCCATAGCTATGTTAAATAACCAGAGGGTAATCCTGGAAGATCCTGGAAGATTCGCTTGTTCAGGCGCTAGCTGTCAGACCATCTTGTGTGGCCAACAATGTCAGAACAAAAACGTCAAGAGATTCCATGGAGATTGAGCTATGAAAGAGGCTTCCCAGAATATGAGCAGGGCATACTGTCTCAGGGATCTCAGGGCAGCCACCGAAAAAAATCACATCCCGCCATGCTGGCAGGTAGTCCATGAGATGTGGCTGGGTGTCTTCTGGAGCAGCTTGGAGTCACTGTTTTATGATGTGCACCCAATGGCCAGAAATTCAAGCGCATCGCGTTTGGGTTTAAGATGGGATGACTTGGCAGAAACTCCACAAGGTTGAAAAATTGTGCAATTACTGTGATGCTTTGCATATGTTTGCATGGGTTTTGGTGGTTTGGAAGAAAAAGTCGGCATTTGCATCCTAGTTTCGAGCTCGGATATGCTTGCTACTGGCTACCGGCATGCGTGTCACTCCATGTTGCTTGTCATGTTTGTCTAAGAAAGCATGACCGACGTGATCTCTAACCCCAACCATCCAATCAGCAAAATGTTCTCAGGGTCCTGGTTGGACCATTGATGGTTGCATCGATTTCTACGAGGTGGCCGCTGATTCTGACATCCGAAAAGTCTTGCGGAAAGGAGTGGGGCATTTGAGCATTTGGGTGGGTTATTTGGGCAGAAAGGGCAATGGATTATCTCAAAGAAGTGTGACTGCGGTCAGCTTCCCTACTTTGGTACATTCATCGCATCCCATTGGATCCATTGGTGTGTGGCTTTGTCATCATGGTAATTTACGACTGTCCGTGCCACCAAATGCCTGACGGTCTGAAGTTCTTCTTCACAGATTTACACTTACAACCAGCCATGGCCAGAGTTTGAGCCAACCATGGCCTAGTTCTTGCCAGTTCTTGCTGTGCTGAAGCATGCTGACCTGTTCTCTATTGCTGAGAATCCGTATATCCGAATATATCTCCCTATTCCATCCAAATATTAATTACTCTATGCAGCCCTAGCTGTGTGAAATCGGATAGCTACCTGGGTCCCCCAGGACAATGGCAACTTGGAATCTTTGAGCTGCAGAATTCTGGGAAGCTGCACCTTGGCGGATAGTCCTGAAGCCATGTCAATTAAAGTTGCTTTTCCTGCTTCCCAACAAGATGTATCTTATAATATCTTATATATAATTGTTGATATGTATATATATATAGGTAGGGAGAGGTTTCTCATAGTTTTTGGGAATGCGATTTTTACCTAGTTTTACCTCGTTTTTTTACAGATTTCTCACATAGTTTCTTCCAAGTCGAATTGGAAATGGAGCCACATCCGAATCACACTGGCGGTCTTCCGGAGGACCTCTGTAGAGCTTCCAGGTCAGCTTCAGGACATGGGATTCCTCAAATTGGAGCGTCAAAGCTACAGTGATTCAACATGGGTCAAAGCCAATAAGCTACCCCCATCTATCCCCAATGTTATACAAAAACATTTGGTGGTAAAAACTGGACCATACCTAAATGAGAGATCAAGCGATCAAGCCGACACTTGTGGATCTTGCGGAAGAGATGCTGCCGCACACTGCTCCAGACAGATCAACCATCATCAACTCAGGATCACTGGAAGTGGATTGTTTCACTTGACCTCGGCTTTTCGCATCAGCAACTCATGGATTTGGAGCCTGCAGCAACTGATGGCAGTGCGTCGACAGAGGCTCAGGCGCAGGGCACGCTTGTGGAAATCAGAACATGTTGGGAGGATTTGATTTTTTGTTGGCTATTGCCAGGCAATTGCTGGTTGGTGGTTTGGAATATTCTTGTATTTTTCCATAATATATGGGATAATCCTTCCCATTGACTAATATTTTTCAGAGGGTTGAAACCACCAACCAGATTGGTTATTTGCCAGCATTCTCGGCTCTGAAGCTTTACTACTTTACTCCAACTAGACTGGACTTGAAAGAAGAAACTTCAGAAATTGGCAGCATAGCATATCTCAACAACTCTCAACACACTCATCAACCAACTTGTCGCTGAAGCAAGCGGGTCAAAAGACATCAGAGGGTTTATAATGCTGGTCGTTCATACCCTCTGGTAATTTAACATAACTATGGAAAATCACCACTTTTAATGGGAAAATCCACTATAAATGGCCATTTTCAATAGCTATGTTAGTTTACCAGAGGGTACCTTGAACCCCGTTCTGAGATTTCCCGCGGTTCACACGTTGTGAGTGCCAGGGCCGATAATAGTCTTGAGGGATCGTCCCCACAGTGTGTCTGAGACTTTGTCCAGATGATCCTTACCTTCTGGTACTTTAACAGAGCTATTGAGAATGGCCATTTATAGTGGATTTACCCATTAAAAGTGGTGATTTTCCATAGTTATGTTAGTTTACCAGAGGGTATCATCTTCATCCATTCATTTTACATAGTCTTGGAGAGCAAAATCCATCTCTCATATTCCGCTACCAAGCAGATGTGCCACAGGCTCGACACGATGTGTTGGTCGGCTGCATCCTCTACACTTGGCTGCAAAGTGTGGAGCTGTGCAGTGCAGATGTTGGAAGACATGCAGTTGGCAGCGCTGCATCCTGGTTGGAAGCCATGCGTTTCCAGTTCGGGTCCTTTTGGATGCGCTGGGATTTCTTTCAAAGGGGTGTCTTTTTCAGGAAAGGATAAATGACAAGCCATTGGAATTGGGTTTGCCCCATGTTCAGACCAAGCCATATGTTCAGACCAAGCCATATATGAGATATAGATTATAATATTATAACTATAATATAATCGAAGGAAGTTTAGAAGTCAAACTTCCGACAATATGGAGAGATGAAAAGCAGAGCAGGGAAGAGGCAGAGAGAAGAGAAAGATTAGAAGAAAGAAGAGTAGAAGAGAAAGAG
>Ga0126342_10020922_pt1 | contig 10958 bp, 11 predicted proteins | sample Cyp1metagenome_FD_92528 | JGI IMG/M metagenome (GOLD analysis project Ga0126342, IMG submission 92528) | Coral microbial communities from Lord Howe Island, Old Settlement Bay, Australia - Cyphastrea 1 metagenome | ecosystem: Host-associated > Invertebrates > Cnidaria > Coral ... | reverse complement strand
CAGTTAAACATATATATATATATATATATCCATAGCTATCCATATATATATATATATCCATATATGTATATATATATAAACATAACCACCAACCAGATATATACCATAGCTATCCATAGCTAATTGCACCGCTAGAATTAGGCCATCCGGTGCTGGACTTCCGGCGCTACCTGCCCTCCAGCTATGTTCCCCCGCCGCGGGATGGTACTGGCCTCGAGGTGAGCCGTTTCAGATGGACGGGGAGGTCATGTGGTAACTGGAAATCCGTAGGAAAATCACCATTTTTAATAGGTAATGAAATGTAACCTAGATGGTTATGACTAACAGACTAACATATGATTTATAGATGGTTTACCTATTAATAGATGATGAAATCCATTGAAAATCACCATGCTATTAATAGGTAAACCATCTATAAATGGGCCATTTCCCATGGCTATGTTAAATAATAACCAGAGGGTAATCGTTTGAAATCCTTAATGAACTCGTTGTTTGATGAAATCCCTGGAACATCTCATACCCTCTGGTTTTTTTACATAGCTATGGACGCCGCTAGCTTGAGTTTGGTGATTTACCTGATTACATAATGGGTGATTTTCCATAGCGAACTGTTCAATTACCAGATGGTATGGTTCATAATTGGTGTAAGAAAGGGTATATAATATAATTAATATGTATATATAACCAATGATATAACCAAATTATACTGGTTGGTGGTTGGGAACATTTTTTCTTTTTCCATATTTGGGAATAATCATCCCAACTGAGTAATATTGTTCAGAGGGGTTGAAGCCACCAACCAGTATATATTTGGATGTTGAACGTGGTTTGCTGGAAAATCCCTCAGCAATAGTTTGTTTGTTTTTTGTTTCCAGCCAGACACCTATTTTCGTTCGAGGATTTTCAGCCACGTTACGTTTGATTACCAGAGGACAATTAAGACCCAAAAGGTTCAACTGGGTTGGGTGTTTTGTAGTAGGTTTACCGTGGTTTTTGACATTTTTCTTCCAAAGTCACCAGTTTCCATGGGTTTTCCTGGGGAAAGTCTATGCATTTGAGGAAACTGAAAAGAAGAAAGTAAGCATCATGGCAGGTTGAAGAGCCTCATTTGAGGCAGGTCTATCCTCTGGCCAACCTAAGGAATCCCTGATAGTGCCGTTGTGCCCAACCCCCATAGGTGTCGGGAGTTTTCACCATGACACACGATGGTTGCGCTTTCCGCGGCTTGGGATCGAGGGACATTTTCGGCGCACCGAGCCATGTATCGAAGAAGGTGGAAAGGTCAGCTGGTCCGAGAAGTTCGGGTCAGAAACTGAAGCTTTGTTTCAGAAACTCAATTTCAACCCCACCAGGATTACTTTTCACCATGTTTTGAGGACGCTTGCCCAGACGGGACGTGCTAAATTGATCCTTCAAGCTTTTGCAGTGCAAATGCAAAACCGGAACTTTGGGTTGACGGAACGCGATTACACCGTCGGAATTACAGCTTGCGGAAGGTCAAAGCTGTGGCAAGACGCTTGTTGGCTCTTGAACGCGATGAGAGAGACCAAGGTTACTGCGGACCTTTTCACTTACAATGCCGCCATCGCTGCATGTGAGAAGGGAGGTCAATGGCAGCAGGCAATGATTCTTTTTGGGGCAATGAAAGCAGCCAAAGTGAATCCAGATGTGGTCATCTACAGTTCTTCCATCAGTGCTTGTGGGAAGGGTGATCAGTGGCAGCAGGCACTGTGCTTGTTTGAAGAAATGAAAAGAACTGAAGCAACACCAAATGTCATCACCTACAATGCGACAATCAGTGCCTGTGAGAAGGGAGGTCAATGGGAGCATGCATTGATGCTCTTTGGTTCTATGCAGACAGCCAATGCGCACCCAGATGTGATCAGCTACAGTTCTTCCATCAGTGCTTGTGAGAAGGGGGGTCAATGGCATCAGGCATTGAACTTGTTCAGGGCAATGCAGAAGGCCAAAATTATCCCAAATGTCATCAGCTACAGCGCCACCATCAGTGCATGCGAGAAGGGAGGCCAGTGGCAGCATGCCCTCATACTTCTTGAAGAAATGAACGCGGCGGAAATGAAAGCAGGTGTGATCAGCTACAATGCGACCATGAGCGCTTGTCAGAAGGGTGGTCAATGGCAACAGGCCCTATCACTGCTTGAGGCAATGTTCGCCGCAAAAGTTCAACCAGACATGGTCACCTACAGTGTGCTACTGGATTGTAGGCATATTGCCAGCGAAAAAAGCCGCCTGGGCGGAGATATCTACCAGAAGGGTTTGTTGCCCATCTTGAAGAGGTCCTCGGCATTTAAGGGCCTCAAGGTAGACCTGCACTACCACTCCGAAGGAGCTGCTCGACTCACCCTACTGTGGTGGTTGTCCACCACGGTAGCCAGACGCCTGGAAGAGAACGACAGATTGGAGTGTACCGTGGTCACAGGTCAGGGGAAGTCGCGGCAAGTCTGGGATACGACAGATGTTCAAGCAGCTGCCTTGGATTTGTTGAAGAGTTTGAAGCTGGACGCGTGGGTTTTCCCCCAGAGCCTTACCTTGCAAGTGTAGGTGTTTTCCAGCAGGTTGGAGGCAAAAGAAGCAAGCAAACTGGCAAAATACTGATTTTTCCCAACCACAAGATCCACAAGCTGGGCATCCTTTTAGGTGAATTCCAATTGCCTTCCCTTTTGGTTTTGATTTCACATTTTCTGAGCTATCATACCTTCTATCAAGCTGAAGGATTTTGATATTTTCCCAAGCGTGTTCCGCAGCACCCAGGAACAGAGGGAGGATTGGCGTGGCTCTCAGCAAGCAGGACATGCCAAAGCTCCACAGCTGCTGGCACTTTGGAGACCAAAAAAAGCTTGACGTCAGGGCTAGAGAGGTGCTGAACTGCTGGAATTTTGGTGCCAATTGGCCCATGTTTGGTTGGCAACGTCCAGAATTTTTGGGATGTCTTTGTCCACCGCATTCTGATTCTTCGGATGAATTGGCTTATGTTTTCTGGTGAGATCCTCATTTCTCTCGATGAAACTTCAAATTTGTTTGTTGTCGATAAACTCCTCCTATCTCTTGGTGAAATTGCTGAACTCGTACAAAACGGGTAGCTGTGAACCGTTCCGTTTTTTCCGTTGGTGAAATCCAGTGAAGTTCCCAAAATTTTCTGCTGAAATCCTTATGAAACAGATGGTGAAATGGATGAAATCTCCTGCGCAATGCTGGTAACATTTCATTACCATCTGGTTATGACTTATGACTAACATAGCCATTGAAAATCACCATGCTATTAATAGGTAAACCATCTATAAATGGGCCATTTCCCATGGCTATGTTAAATAATAACCAGAGGGTAATCGTTTGAAATCCTTAATGAACCCATTGTTTGATGAAATCCCTGGAACATCTCATACCCTCTGGTTTTTTACATAGCTATGGACGCCGCAATTGAGTTTGGTGACTTACCTGATCGACAAGGGTGATTTCCATAGCGAACTGTTCAATTACCAATTACCAGAGTGTATGGCTTATAATTGGTATAAGATATGGTATATAATTATATTAATCATACAACCAATGGGTTTAGAATTGGTATAAGAATATATAACCAATGAATACCAATGATATATTTGGATTTTCTCAATTTTTGCTGACATCCAACTTTTTCCCCCACCATTTTCCGTTGAGTCGTCAGGCGCAGGGCAAGGTGCCAACGGTCCTGCGCTCGCGGTTCTGGTTCGCCTTCGCAACTGGGACAAGGGAAAGTGGGGGGATTGGAGCATTAAAAACGGGGATTTAACCAGCAAAAATGGTGATTAAACATGCTTCAACCAACAACAATTGTGATTAAACCAGCAAAAATGGTGATGTGACTCGCAAAAATGGTGACTGAAGCAGCAAACATCAATGGTGTTTTTCACCAGCAAAACATGGTGTTTTTCACAGCAAAATGGTTTGCTGAACCTTGCTGGGTGAAATCATGAAGGCTTAGGGTTGTGATGAAAAATGGGATATCAATGGGGGGATATGATGGCTTCCATAGTCATGGGGGTATCCCAAAAATGGATGGTTTATTTCATGGAAAATCCCAGAAAAATGATGTAAAATGGATGATTTGCGGGAATCCCATATTTTAGGAAACCTCCATATGACGGTTTATAACATTTTATAACTAACCAATTACAACTATAATCCCTTCCTAAGATCAAACACCTCCAAGAAACAGCAAAGAACTATGGGCGAAAATCAGGGATAGCACATGAATTTTCAATATTTTGCTGGATCAGGTCGTTGTTGGGATGTTCCAGCATTTTTTGGAAGCCGCCTTATCGATACCCTCTGGTAATGACTAACATAGCTATTGAAAATTGCCATTTATATTGGATTTTCCCATTGAAAATGGTGATTTTCCATAGCTATGTTAGTTTACCAGAGGGTAAACATCATACTACCGGCAATGAACTTTTCATTTTGCACTTAGATGTGATTGAACAGCCATTGATACAAACATATACAAAACAAACACTGATAAATGCCATTGAACGAACAGCAATAGTTGAATTGTATACCAATCTTGGGCGGAGGGACAAAATCAATCCATATCAATTCTATGAATCCATTTTCACAGGGATTCCAAAAAAAAAGTCCTCCCGTTTGATCAAACATCGGAATTGGAATTTACCATGGAATCTACCATGGTATTTACCATGTGTTGATCCACTGAGTTGGACCATTTTCCCAGACTTTTGAGGATTTTCCACGGTTTGATCACCTTAAGGACGTGACGGGCACGTCACAGGGTGAGATCACCGGAAAAGTAGGCTTGGCACCTCAGACTGATCAGGTTTTTTCGGTGATTGATGGCAGCAACTGGTGATTTTTTTGTTCCGGATGGTTTTATGGATGTTTTAAAATATTTTATATGGAGGATTTTGTTATGGATGATTTGATGGATGATTTTTGATGGATGATGAGATTCTGGGGGATTTCTTTGGACGAAAAAGTTTTTTTTTTGGGTGGATGCCGCCAAGGTGAGATAAAAGCCTGAAGAAAACCCAGGGAGCCCCATATTTATGGGGGGTAGTTCAAATATTTCATATTATGGGGGGAGGGCATGATTTCTAGAATTGATCGCTATTCGAAAGGCAGTGATGATTCTTTTTTGTATCTAACCATCCTGCCAATGATGGTCGGCTGCGAGTCCAACCTCAAACCAACATAGACCTTGAGGATCGCTACAACTGGAAGGGGTCTACATTAGTTGGAAGGAGGATCGTTTGTTTTTTGAACAGTGGGTAGAAAGCATCCGTCAACCAGCTTCAACACATCTATCGATACATGTGATAGAAGCTTCAACCTGATGTCCGGAGCCCCAAGATAGCTATGATGCGATGACCTCCCATGGAATGTGTCGCATTATGTCACCAACTTGGCTACCAGTATCTCTCAAAATTTTGTGTTTGGGTGTGTGGGGGGAAAGCAATGGTTTCGGGGCATTTTGCAAAAATTGACAACGATTCGTGTCGCACAAAAACTCACAGCAAATTTCCTGTTGTGATTTCAGGCAACCCCGGAGTTAGCCCACCGCAACATCTTCCCCTCAGCTATTCAAACAGCATGTCCTGGTGGTGAGATGCAACCCAGACTCGCCCGGCTTCGCTTGTTCTGCGCCCAGAACAAGCGAAAATTGACTGGCAAAAGTTTGTGGCCACCGAGTCTTCGCCTGAGGAGCGACAAATTGGTCGGTCTTGTCTTGCTAAACGCTGGTAATCATGTCTGATTTTTTTTGATATCATGTTCTAATATCAACAGGATAATTGTGTCACTTTGAGTTGTTTTTTCCTTTCACCAGCTGTTTCTTCAAGACTTGTGATGTTTTGAAATCAGCACAGGGCCAGTTCACAACAAAGTCCAGCAAAAAGTGGCCAGTTAGCAGCTGATTTAGCTGATTTTATACTCAACAATGGCAATCTATGGGTTCCATCAAAGGCAATCTGGTGGTTCTGTGGGTGGCTCCCATGACTAAGGCTGTATCCCTATCTCTTGTTGAATTCCGATGGCATCAACAAGAAAGGTGCAGCAGCGAAGCGACAACGGGCAGCTCGGGTGCGAAGTGTGGATCATCAGTTGGTGATTCACTTCACCCACAGATTCTGGATATTTGAGTTGGTTACATTCCCGAAAATCATCATTCTTTATGTCTTCACTTTCGGCATTCTGGCGGGTACTGCAATGGGTTTGTCTGAAAATAGGGTACCCCATTCTTTTAGGGGCGAAATGACGTAAATGACCATTGAAAGATGGTGATTTCCCATAGCTTTTTGTATGTTTACCAGAGGGTAACACCACATTTTCAGACATCTGCCGATCATCTGCCCGGTTTATTGGGAAGACCTACTGGTGCCCAAATTTGACGTGCCTGGTAAGTCTCTATTTCATGTGTCTATATATATAATTATATATATATAATTATATATATATATAATTATAGATATATACATAATTACGTATATATATATATATATATATATATATATGTATATATATATATATATATGTATATATGTATATGTATATATAAATATGTAGAATATAGAGGTTATGAATGTATGTATATATATATATATTATATGCATACAATCATTTATGTTCAAACCTAAGTTACTATGTATATTCTATCTATATCTATCTATGTGCTGCCGTCACCTGGCCGCAGTCTACCCCCGTTATGCCGGGGACTTCTTGACATCTTTGGAGCTGCGTTGGAAGCTGAGCTCGGGGGGGGAATTATTCGATTTCCCCATAGATTTTCCCTCAAAATGTTGGGGTTGGTGCATTGTTCCGAATCAGCAACCAGATTTGTTGTTGTATCATGTTGTATCATGAATTCAGGCTAAACAAAACAGCTCCAAACGTCTGGAAAAACAGCAGCGAAGGATCATCTCAATGCTCTCATTCCGTCGTATTTCTAGGAATTGGGGTGCCCCAGAATCCCGATGAAAATTCAACTCCTAGATCATCAGGATTCTAACTCCAGATTTGGGATGATTTGGTGCCCCAGAATCCAATTCTCGAACATTGGATGATTTGAGGCATCCCATGGCATCAATCCAATTCCAACTCCATGGAAATCATCCCCAGTTTTCATCCAATTTTCCAATCCCAATCCATAGATGTTCCATCTATGATGCCATAGATGTTCCATAGATGTTCCATAGATGTTCCATCAGCATTTTGGAACCTGCCAACCACCATGCCTTTCCATGCTGAGTTGACACCCTGCAGAGCGATCTGCTCTTTGCACTGGGATCTGTGGCCTTCGTTTTGCTCTGTACCTCGCCTGGAAGCTCCTGGAACCACGACGTGGAAACGGAAAACGAGGTTTTTTTTTAACCATCTGATAAACACAACTATGGAACATCACCATTTTTAATGGGAAAATCCACGATTTCTATGGCCATTTTCAATAGCTATGTTTGTTTACCAGAGGGTAAATGGGATTCAGACGATTCAGATGGATTTAGTGATGGGATATACTGATATACAGCCATGGTTTTTCCTTGATCTATAGAAAGAGAGATGGGGATGGGTCAAAGCTACTCAGGAACAACACAGATTGAAATGTCTATTTTTGGGATTAACAATCCATTTTTAGGGGTACCCAATATTGACCCATATGGAAAGATCATCTAAACTCGGTCTAAACTCGGTCTAAACGCCTGATGGTTGATGTGGGTTACATGAGACATCTAGGAACTAGTACAACACCTTGATGAGGATGGGTTACCCAACGAATTGCTTTCAGGAACGGACATGAAAAGCCCAACAGTGTCTGCCAGGTTTGAAACTCCCATGGTTGAGATCCAACCGCGTCAGGTTTGTGGTTCCAACTTCAAGCGGTTTGGCTCAGCTTCGTGAGCCCGGGCGCTCAGAAAGTGATTTTGGTGTCTGAACATGGGGGGATACCAAATGGAAAATTATGACACACCATTTTTTTAAAAAAAATATTGCTATACATTATGAACATGGGGGGATACCATTAGGATACCATGGGGGGATACCATGGGGGTACCATATCTTCCGAAAAAAAACCGCTCGTGACCCTCCAAGTTGGAGTTGCTTTGATGCTCTTTTCGGATGGCCAAATGGTGAATGTTTCACAACCTCTCGCAACAAAAACACCTTGGAGCCCCAAATTTGATACCGTAGATGGTACCCTAGGGGCTTTGCCACCAATGTTTGGGAAAATATGGATGATATCAATAGAGATATGAGAGATACTGTCTGGGATACTGGCTGATAGTAAGATATTAGGCTTGTTCCTTTGGATTTCTACTCACATGTTTGATTTTTGAACATCAGAGTGGATGTTGAAGCATGGCCTCTGAGGTTTATTCATTATCCTGCTGTCGCTGCCCATTGCCTATGCCGGGATGCCGAGACCCTCCCGGCATCACAGAATTCTGGAATTCTGGCCTTTTTGCATACCAGAAATCATACAACATATCATCTACGCATCACTATAGCATATATTACAGATATGTTATTATAAGATATTATAAGTATCCTCTATAAGCATCAGTGACATATGTGATTATATGTACATTAATGTACATTACTGTATATATATATACATCTCCGATCTATCAGCAAGTTAAGTTCCTGACAATAGTTAGGACCAAACTCTATGGTTTTTCTCCAACATTTGTAGATCATTTCCAGTTGGGAAACCGTTTTTTTGAAATGTTTGAAATCTCCATTTCGGTTGGTAGAATCCCATTCAGATCCCAATGTTTCATAATGGTTGGTTAACTCCATTGTGTTTTCTCTTAAATCTCATGAAATCCCAGAAAAAAATCCCATTAAATCTGATTGAATCTGATGAAATCCCATGGTTCACCCGGCCGGTTGTTTCGAGTTTCTCACATTCCGCCGGCCGGTTGTTCCCTCCGAAAAGCCCGCAGGTCTTGACTCCTGCAGAGAAGCTGACGGTAGCTTCGGCGCAATAGGAAACCCATCACTAGTGATGACAGTTTTTTTCTTCTACTTTTTTTTTTTAAATATATTATATTTTTATCGTTCAAATAGTTCTTATTATAGTTTTAACATGTTTTTTCTTCAAATAGTTCTTATTAAAGTTCTTACTGTAGTTCTTACTGTAGTTGTTATGATGATGATGATGATGATGATGATAATTACTTGCTTATATACAGTACATGCAGTAGAGAATATTATACAGTAGAGAATGAATCAGTTGCTACTAGATGAACCAAATGGATAGTGGTTGGATGCAGAAAATTGTGCTCATCAAAGGTTGACGGTTGACACATCGACTGAGTTTTATTATCAACTGAGGCTTACTCACTTAGCTTTCCGACCTCGAAACATTATTATGGATTCCTTTTGGACAAACTTTTTCCCAATTTTGGAGGGGTTGGTAGGTCGGTGAGAGCTTCGGATTGCCATCTTACTGGGACCAGCTAAGGTCACGTCTTTCCTGGCGCTGTTCTTGATTGTGGGCATCGGCGGGGGACCTAAACCGGAGCGGGAGAGATTTAGTGGAGGAATGACAGATAATGACAGGTTTCGGTGAAGGTTCCTGAGATTTAGTAGGACGTTCTCGGATTTCAGTGAATTCAAGAGGCTATTGGAATCCTAGAACATCAATGTTCTTTTCTGGCACGTTGAGGATGAATGATCTGTGATTTGTGACCCCACTTTTTTTGGATCCTTTGTCCCTTGTGCTGTCTCCACTTCGAGGTAGTGACACAGTTTTCGTGTATGCAGATATATGGGAGCAGGCACGGTGCATGGCTTTTGGTGCAGCTCTGAACAGCAGCTAGGCTGAGGTGAAAGTGCATCGACTCTTCCCAGCCAAACCCTCCAATGATCTAACCAACTGTCGCTTCACAAGACAGGGATTTCCCAGTCACAGAAATTGCACGGCAGGAGGCGCATTTGCCCATGGCCCGCCTGGCATGGTTATCACCCCAGTACCCTGGTTCCAGGCATGGTTTTCAAGAAAAGCATCCACCGTTTTGGGCTCGTGGCTCTGGAATTTCGACCCAGGCCCCTGATACAGCACATCCGAAAAATCAAGGTGATGCAACACCATTTCTTGCTGAAGGAGTTCAATCATGGCATTTTTGGCATTTCGGTCCCTCCAAATGTGGGACATCTCATCGTACTCGCCAGGAGGAACGGATTCCGACGGTGCTGATGTCTGCAGGGGTGAATTGTCAGGGCCTCGGGTGCCTTGGAGGGCTTCGAGCTGCAGTTTTTTTTTTCGTAGCGAGCAACTCATAATTTTGTTGTGGGGGATGTGTTCCAAGAATATTTGCTATGGACATCTATGGACTATGATATGGATGTGGTTATGAAATGTTATGAACATATTTCTGGCTTTCTACAAATTGATGGTTATATAGTTATATATATAAAATATGAGCTGATGGAGAGACTGACCCGGTATTTTTTCCATGGGTTGTTTACCCATTTATCCGGTTCTTGTGGAACACTTTCACTCGTTTTCCGGGATTTTAATTGGTTTTGGTGTGTTCGAACTTTCTGCATATGTATGCAAATATGCACATGTGTATTTGTAATTATTGTATAGATATATGCCTGCAGGCAGTTCCTGACTCACCCCTGGAACAATTTTATTCTTAAGTCCCTTTTTCTTCCTAATAGTGATGACAATGAAATTGTACAGCCTGGAACCTTAAAAAAACGCTATTTTGACTGGTAAATGTCCTTTGTAGTGGTCAAAACCTCCCAAACAAAAGTCATCTGGGTTCCAGATATCTTTATACGAACTACTCATACATACACATGATATATATATATATATATCATATACACACAGATATATTATATTAATATTAATATTAATATTACTATTAATACAATATAATATATAATACAATACAATACAATACAATACAATACAATATAATATAATATAATAT
>Ga0126342_10020921_pt1 | contig 10958 bp, 12 predicted proteins | sample Cyp1metagenome_FD_92528 | JGI IMG/M metagenome (GOLD analysis project Ga0126342, IMG submission 92528) | Coral microbial communities from Lord Howe Island, Old Settlement Bay, Australia - Cyphastrea 1 metagenome | ecosystem: Host-associated > Invertebrates > Cnidaria > Coral ... | reverse complement strand
TATATATATATACAATAATAGTAATAGCACTACTAGTGACAGTGAAATGACTAAGTAGTGACTATGATCGACATTGATTTTTGTCAAGATTTTACAGAGATCATTGGGAAAAGACATCATGTTTTTTGAAAATGAAAAGGATGTGAATGATGAGAGGTGTACCAGTTGCAATGAGACTATGTACATCTTCAGCAAATGTTCAGTCATGTTCGGCAGTGTTGATTTATATGAGAGCTATATCCATAGAGCCTGGGTCTTCCAAGCTTTCACATCAACTCAGCTGTGCTGGAACGCGGCCAGGAAGGCCGAAAAAGTGAAAAAAAGACTTGAACGAGAATCAATGCAACGCTGATGGAATGTACATGCACAGCATTGGTAACGTCTTAGATGTTTTTCATAGCCAACTCAATTCTAGAGAAAGTCCGTGTCAGTACTGAAGTCACATTCTGCAGCGTGATAGTTGAAAAGCGAGCGTGTGTACAGAGCGGGAATCGCATGAAAAGTGCGAACCGATGCGAACCGTTACCATGCTTCCGATGAGCCCAGCCGAAGAACGGCTGAAATGTGCCACAAAAACCCTGTGACACAGAAGCTGTGCTTGCTGTGCTTTGAAGATGTTGAAGGTTAACACCGCCCGGAGCACGTCAGTGAGTTCACAGGACGGAGGACTTGTAGATTTCATAATGTGGACAGTGTCATGCTGAGGTGTTTCAATCTTAACATGGTTCAACAATTTGCAACACAAATTTGCACGCGGCCATTGCTGGATTTCGCAGCTCCATTGAAAGCTGAAGCCACAAACACCACGGCCGCTGCAAGATGCTGCAAGGCTACAGTCATGACCAGGGTGTCAACTTATGTCAACTTTGTTCTTTTTGGAGCGGTTTGAACTGGGCTTTGCAAAGTTGATGCAGACAGATGTGACGAAAAGTGATTCGACCCAACGGTCCGCCATCCATTATGGCCTGTCCTTCTGATGGAACGAGGCAAGGGCAAAGCCGCTTTACAGAGATTTGGTACTCGATGGTATCTCGATGGTAAACATAGCTCTGATATGCTCTGATTCCATATTATTCTCTACTTGGACCATCCAAGGGATTTCTCCCAGATATTTGTCAAAAATGATTCTGCAATCGCATCAAGTCGACGGCAAGCAATTCTTTAACTCTTTTGAGCTGATATTGGTATGCACGGCTTCGGTCCAGTTTGTAGAAACCGCAACTGCCCCTGTCACAGTGGGGTGGAACATGGTGTTGCCAGGCGGCAAAGCGAAGGCAGGGGCTGCAAGTTCTAGCAGAACTCAGAGGAGGAAGCCGGCAATATATCCGAATATATCCTTTGAAGATCTTTAAAGATCTTCCAAGCGTACTATCACCAGCAAATATTTAGTTGTAAACAGAAAACGACTGTATAGCGACTGTAAGGAGTCCCTTTAGCCGTTAGCCGTTCCGTTTTACCTTTCATCTTCACCACTTTTTCAACTTTGTCCTTTTACCGCCACCTCGACCCAAGCATCGGCCAGTCCCATCCTGGTCGCAAAGGCAACAAGGTGCTGAGTTCGTGCTCCATTGGGTCATGTTTCAAATGGGCACCATGATCCAAGCCTAAGATACGGTGATTTGGACTCCCATCGAAAGGACCGGTCTCACGGTTGCCAGGAACATTAGTTGTCGGCAAAAACTGGGCTGCCTTGTGCAGGAGAGTCCGGCCATCATTGCTGCGCGCGAGGGCAACTTGCAGGATGGAAAGGGCAAACTTGAAACGCAGAAAGCGGGAAAGGTGATGGAGAAAACAGGATGATGCATGAGCATAAACGGTTCCGGAGAGCTCCAGATCATGACTATTGAATGTTGAGAAATATGCTGCTGACATTTAACAAATACGCTGAAATAGATTATCTTGTAATGCTTAGTAATGCTCGTATATGCTGTCCTTAGGGCAAGCTTTGCCTCGGGAGGCGTTGCAAGCTTTGCCGGTGGAAGAAGTGCTCAGCGCCTGCGACCACAACGGCTGCAGCTGCTTTCATTGGGCTGCAGGCAGATGCCGTGCGTGCCGTGTGTGCCGTGTGATCCTCTTGGTCTTTGTCCACTTTAACATCTCTTCAGCACAGGTTTGGAGATCTGGGTTTCTCTGGAATCATTGAAAAATGGCACAAGTCATCGGCAATTTTAGTCGGAAGTGTTGTGCTCGGTCATTTGGACAGTTTTTCAAAAATAGTTTCAGCCAGTGATGCCGGCTTTGCAGTGGTCAGTTTTGCAGCAGGCAACGGTCATTTGGCAGCGTGCAAGTTCCTCTTGCAGTTGGATCCAGGGATGATCTTTGCTCTGTCATCATGGCATGTGTTTGATCCTTGAAATTGCGACACGTTGGAACACGTTGAAAGCATTTGCGTTCGAGAGGTATTGACCAGAGATCCTTTATGATTCTCCTTTGACACATGAAAATCCTTTCATAAAATGTGTTTATAACTTTTAGCCATAAACACATAATAATCACATAATATATACATTTTATCCATTATGTGATTATGATGTGTTTATTATAACAGCTACCGTTTGGCATCGTTTTGGCATCGTTACTTGGCATCTTGCAGCCAGGACCTGGAACCAACGCACTGCGATGCACTATGCAGCACGAAACGGGAGACAGGAGGACAGCCGAACAAAACCAACAAAACGAAAAACATGGATTAATTGCAGATGCTGTGCAGCTGTGCAGGTCAAACTGATTAGTCAATTAATGTCAATTAATGTCAATTAATGTCAATTAATGTCAATTACCGTGTTGACTAATATGTTGACATATTCTAACATGTGTTGGAAGAAGGAAAGATCCAAGGTCACAGTGACATTTGATGAACTGTGTGTAATCTCTTTTCGATGGATCAAAAGTACGATGTGTAAATCACGTAGTCCACGAGGAAATTGTTTCTCACTCCAAGCTATTGAGACCCAAGGAGTCAACTTGCACTGTTTTATGGGACCACTATCCTGAGGATTTTCCAAGCTTCCCTGGGTCTACACTGAGACACAAACACACGAAATATCACTAAATATCACGAAGTTTCAGATTGGAAGATTTCCCAAGCGTTTCCCAAGATCTTGGCAGTTTCTCTTGGTTTTCTCTTCGTTCTTCGTTCGTTCTTCGTTCCTCTCCCAGATCTGCCAATGGCTTCTGATGCAGCGCGCTGACCCTGACGCCAAAGCGCGGGACGAGGCCAGGAGGTTATCGAGAAACCCTGTCGAACGTCAAGTTTCTGTGACGTTTCAACATCTTTCAACATGTTTCGACAACAGGAAAAAACATAGAAAAAAATAGAAAGTACAAGTGCTGCATTGGACGTAGACAACCATGTTGGTGCACAAGGGCCTCAGGGATGTTGCGTATGTTCAAAAAATTAGATTCTCAAGTTTTATTCGTTGGCCTGCCGGTCTTTTCCAGTTCCTTTTCGGTATGTGTCCCAGCACAAGTGTACTATGTTGATTCGAAAGGCAATCCAGCTGTTCAATTTTCTGGTGCTATTTGAGATCTCTGCCAGTGTAATTGATTGCCTTGTGGAATTTGCCATGCGGCAGGTGTCACCACTGCAGCTGGCAGTGCCTAGGCAGATTTGGCCATGTCCAAGGGCCCACAGCTGACATGACATCAAGCAGAGCAACAGTTTCGCCATTCGTTTCAAAAGAGAGTTTAAGTCGTTTAAGTCGTTTAAATGTACAAAGAGAATTTCAACCACAATGCTGCAATGCTCACTCAGTTTTAAAGATGTTCCAAACTCATTCTCATTCTCATGTCGACTGATGGTTTTGCCTGAGGTCTGGCAAAATCATCTCCAAACGAGCCGTTGGTTTGTCGAAGAGGTGATGGACTCGATTTGGGACTGCTGCATGTTTCTGCGGATGTTTCTATCGCCCAGCAATGCAGCAACGTACCAAACTTGGGACGGGATCCACAGATATCCACAGTGCCATCCCAAGGCGCCCCATGCCCTGACACATTCGAGGCTCAATCAGATCCTTTGCAACAGAATCGTTTTGGATGTTCAGTGGCACATTGGCTCTCACAAGTTCCGGCGCTCAGGGAACCGTGCAAACCATCACGTACATTCTCTGTCTCTACCAATCCCTGACTTGAAAATTTGGTAATCACCACTGCACCCCGGGCCTTGTTGGTGTACTCGGACATGGCTGACCCTGTTTGCACTACCCTTTTAAGTTGCGGTGTCTTTTCTCAGGCGTCCACAGCCCACTAGTATCGAATTCACAAATGCGTTTCAAGAAACAACTCAAAAGATACAAAACATTCCCAGTACTTCTTCAGTGGAATGCAGCGCAAGTTTGCTATGCAGACTCAAAAACTACACCTGCTTCCACCTTCTTTTGCTTTCCGCCGCAGCGCTTCCCAGGCTCCAAAGGATCGAGCGGGAGAGTTCCCATTGGCATACGTTATGTCCTGCGGTGTTTGGTGGAATTCAACTTCAGTGTCTCAAGCAAGATTCAAACAAGAAAATTGAAGCTGAAAGCGTGTATGTGCAAACCCGAATGTTGTCCTTCGTGGCCAGGAATGGAAGCAACTTGCTTTCTCTGGCAGAGTGGTAAGGAACTCAGAATCACACACTCAAGCTGTGCTTGTGTATGCTACCTGTCTCACAAATCAAGATGTGCAGTAAATTTGAAGCAAAAGCTATTCAAAAAAATAGACACCCATTTGCAGTGGCCATTGCCACACTGATTCCAGTTTCCTTGTTGGTCCCTTTCAATTTTGTCTCTCTTGGCTCAAAAGACCAGCTCAGGTTGAGGTCTCATGGCTGCGATTTTGGAGCGGTGCAAAATCATGGCCACAATTGCCTTCACAAGGCTGTGGTGCGGTGAAACCTAGTGAAACTGTCACGCAAGGTACACGTTGTTTGCTGTTCCAGACGATTAAGAGGCTGCTTGGGCTGGTCATCTTGATCTCTGCCGTTGGGGAGCTCAGGGCCAGAGCACGTCAAATGATTTCACAGTATCTCGCGGAGAAAGTTCAAAATGGAATCAGAAAAGTTTAAAATCATTGCAAGATTTCATGTTGTGGTCTTAGTTGGTCTTAGTTGGTCTTAGTTTCCCCCTGTACCACTGAGGCTGGCTCCGTGACTCTTGTGGCCTGTGCGATTCCTTGCAGGAGAGTGGAGATCAGGCACCCAGGCTGAGCCATGCAGCTCCAAGCTGCTCCAAGCTGCTCCAGGACCATGCTGGAAATTACGCTGCAGACTTGGCAGAGATGGCTGGGAACCCCAGTTTGTGCAGTTTGCGTTGTGTTAGGGAGCTTACAAACCATTGAGACGGTCAGATATTTTCTTGAGTGAGTGCAGCTGGCAAAATCTGCAAATGTCCTGCTGTTCCCTGTTCGTGGCTCCATATCATCCATAATCCAGATTGCTTTCAAATTTTAATGATCGCTTGGTTTCTCTATGACTCTCACGATCAAGACAAGACATCAAATAAAACATGCAATTGTAGCCGATCGTACATTTCAAAATTCCCTATTGTTATTCGGTCTTGGACTGGAAAAACAGAATTCGGCAGAGATGAGATGTTTCCGAAAAGCAGACTCAACTATCTACAAGACGTGTAGACTTAGAATAAGCATGTTTAATTCTGTCAAAAGAATCAGCCAATGTCGGGCTATTTGCGGTTTTCTCCAGTTCCATATGCTTTTTCTAGACTGCTTCCATGGCAAGAATCGCAAACCGCGTTCGCAACCTTCGCCACGCTGTGCTGCTTGCACCCTGTTTGGCGCTGTTCAGTCGCCTGCCATGTAGAGCCTTTGCCACTTGTGCCGATATGAGAAACTCCGCGGGGCTAAGGCCAACACTTTTGAAATGTTCTGCAGACCGAAACAAGATATAAACCTGCAGATATGTTGAGTGTAGTGGGCCCACTCAAACCTTGGCAGTGTAGACAAAGCAGTTCGTGGGGCTGGTCATTCAATCTCGGAGCCAAGCCTTTTCTCCTGGAACATATCGAAAGATGTCGTGACATCATCCAGCGAGCTTGACAGAGAGTCTCAGTCATAATTTGCCATAAACTTGCATCCCTAAAAGTGGGAATGCTAGTCATTTACAGTCCCTAATCAGAGAAATGGTTTTCGCATGTTTTGGGATGTTTTGGAAGTGCCTTTTCTGAGGTCACAGTGAAGAGTTTGCACAGATACCCGGTGAAGTCCTGTCTGGGTGAAGAACTGCAATGTGCTGAACTGGTACAGGACGTGCACAGCCCTCCATTCAAAAACAATGGATATTCAAAGACAGGATGATCACAATCAACTACACATATATACAGAATTATATACAGAATTATACACAGTATATACACATATTTTTGCATGTCAATGCTCTATGCATCGTTGAATCCACTGGTGTGGTGATTTAAACTTGTGCTCCTTGATTCATCCAGTGCTTTCCTGGCAGGAAGGCATCCTAGGAGATCGAACCTACGTTGCTCCTTGGACATCCTTGGACCGTCGGTGTCGTCATCTTCACGTGGGCCATTGACCACAGGTAGGATGGAACTGTTGCAACTCTTAGCCTATAGAATCTATAGATGTTTCAGGTACCTTCGGTACAGTTTGTTTGACTGAGAGGGCAACAAGTGGGTGTGATATGGGCAAAGAATGCAAGAAAAAGGGTTCCAACAGCAGGAGTTCACCTCACATGTCAAGTATCCGATGAAAAAGGTAGATCGGAGACATTACTTGACATCTGTTGATTGACATTAATTCCCAGGGAAGTCCCCCACAGAGTCCCCGACAGAGTTCGCAGTGGCATCTCTCACGGAGGTCGCTGCTGGTGGTCGTGCGCTGACGCAGCGTGAGGCCCCGCGTTTGAGTGAGTTGGCAGCGAGGCTCCACGGCGATGTGCTGCAAATGGCCACCACCTTCAGTGACGATACCTTGGAGGCACAGCGGTCATGTGCTGAGCATGACATTGCCGTTGAAAAATGGTGCTTGGAAATGCTTGGAATATCAATAGGTCCAGTGACACACAAAGACTATGAAGGCGCATATCATGAATTATTTTGGCATTGCCATCTGTGTCTGATTACATCTCACAGACCTGTGGCGTTCTTTCCGCAGACGCAGTTGGCTGCTGTTTCGGAATCATCAGAGTCTAGATGAGGCGACCTATGAAGTCACGATCCATTTGCATTTCTCAAGTCTGATGTAATCTGCGTCCTCCCTGAATCTCTAGACATTTGTCCCCAGCCGATTTCAGCTCGATCCTCCCCGCTCTCAGGTGCCTTTAGGCCAGGAGTCGCCGAATGCCTCGATGCGTTCAGCCAGAGATCTTTAGTTGTGATACTTTCGATAGAGTTCTTGATTTGCCAGCAGCTCCAAGCATTGGCAAAAAATATTCTTTTACTGTCAGCCTAGGGTCCTGATTTCAGCATCTTATCTGAGTTGACCTCTATTGTTCGGTCACTGTGCTCTGTGTTCAGGACCGCATGGTCTTGGAGTGGGGCCATGAGGGTTGCCGTGTGGGTTGCTGGGAGAATGACCAGCGCCTGAGAGGCAAAGCTGGTGCCAGTGATGAAGCAGGAGATGCATCTGCTGCGCTCTTTGGGACCCCAATCCTGGGCAAAGATCAAGGCCAGGGCAACGGAAAGACTTCAGGGAACATGTCAACCATATTGTAGAGCTTCGCACACTGGCCTTGCCATAAGGGCTGTTGTTGTTATTGTTGTTGTTGATGATGTTGATGATGATGTTGATGATGATGTGGTAGTCAAAACATAGTGATGGCTTTGACCATCAGAACACCTTTCTTTGTTCATGTCATTTTTCCTATTCTGAAGCACCTTAGAAATCCCTATAGAGATGGTGCATGTTGGTAAACCAATAGTCTTTGCAAAGTTCCTGTAGGTTCACGCTTTTCCTGCCAATTCCCTGTTTTTGTTGGTGAAACCAGAAGTTTTGAAAGCATTGTGCACATTGCTGTCCCCATGTGGGAGAGGTTCAATCCCTCGATGGGTTTGATGACCTTTATATGTCTACATTGTTGGCGATGCTTGTCCAACGGATTTCATGTGATACAAGCCAGTATGTTTTCATGTAGTAATGTAGTACAAAAAATACTTTGATATAATATGGGAATACACACTACTTTTAGTAGTATATATTTGCATCATAAATAGAGTTATAGTTATATCTATATGTGCAAATTAAGAGAATATATAATATATCTATATATATATACACATACCATCTGGTTTTACATATGTGTAGACACATTTACATCCCGTGCTATATCTCCAATTTCATTTTTGTCTACCAATTTCTTTAATCATGTTGTCTCGGTAGCCGGGTTCACTCCACAGCCGTACCACAAAAAATAACATGAAGATGGATCTAACAATCAAGGTTGCATAGGAACATCTACAGGAAAACATGGGGTTAACAGACATTTTACGGGTTTTCGATAAATGGACGGAAAACCAACCGAACGACCCGAAACTTGGAAGATAAACAGTGATAAACCACACTAAACCAAGGTGATCCAATTGTTTCTTTTGTTTTTTGTGTCCTTTTCCTCCCAGGTGATGCTGCTGCCAAGTGGCTCTCCCGTGCACTGAACCCAGTGAAACCGCGACTCTTGCGCCGCGTGCGCAGCTGTGGCCGCAGCGCTGCAGGGCGGCACTGGCCGGGCCTGGGAAATTTGCAAATTTCACGGGTCACGATGTTTTCGATGGTGTTTTTGTAACAGATGGTTTGTTAATGTTTGTTATTTTGTTTGACACTGGTGATAATATGACATACATCATCTGGTTGGATTATGTTTGATTTCTGCTTGCTTAACATTATGCAGCCATTGCCCCGGCCTGATCATCAACATGCTGGAACTTGTGGTTTTCGGTCACCCAGATCTAGGGCTGACATCGCTCCTTTGCTCGTGATATCTACCGCGTCTTTGGAAGCTCTGGGTGAAAGTGCTCAGCGCGCAATTCCGATGGAAACTTGGCCGACGGCTTTGGTGGCTGTGCTGAGTACATTGGTACGTGCACCATAAATACCAATGTAGTACTAGCATATAATGTGTTCTGCTTTGACGCGGACATGCATAGCTAACTCTGGGTGATTTCAGTTCGGCTAGCTCGAAATAGGTCTTGTTCATTTTTGACAACTGTCATCCTGCAACAGTAGCTGAGCAACAGATGAGGGATGTGAAGTTCAGGATAATTCAGGCATGGAGTCTTTGCTGCGTTTTCTTTTTGCATTGAAGAAGAGTATCGGTCAATCCCGTCACTCCTTTCCAAGTGAGTTAGAGTTCACAATGTTGATTCAGAGCAGAAGTTGAACACCATGAGTCACGTGTTTCTGTGCAACATGAGTTGTTATTGATGCCGATCATGTGCACCACTGAGGATCGCTTCAGGCCAAACATTGTGTTGGAAGGCTGCGACCCTCACGCAGAAGATGTATGGAAGCAGATTCAGATTGGTCGGGTACTCACATTCAAAAAAGTTTAAATTGGAATTACACTCACGATTCATTTGATTTTGTATGTTCAGAAACGTGTTTTCAAAACGGCGTCGTTGGTCCCTTGGATCTTTCAGCATTTGAGGTGATGTACAGCTACAGGCTTTGGGCCCGTGTGGTCGATGCACTATTGTGGAGGTAGCACAAGGACAAGGAAAACGCTGCTGGGTCGCGAGATCGGAACGCGCATGAAATCTGATAGAAGTCTGATAGAAGGACATATTTGGACATTGTGGTTTCAGATGTTTCAGTGCAGGGTGGTCCTCGAATGTCGTGGAGCCAGGTAAAAGTGGCAGAAAAATGGCATCCACCTCAGCTGAGGCGATGAGATTTCTGTATACGGAGCACTGGTGGCGTATCGCGGCCAAGCAGTCTTTGGACAGCGACTCGGACCTGTCCCAGATGCACCGCAAGACAGCTCGCTGCCAGCGGCCTTTATCTTCGATGTCATTCCAAAATGTTTGCTTCGAGTGCAAGTTTTATGTCCAACGAATCGATCGTCCCCTATTGGATCTTGTACCTAAAGAATGTCTCTGAACAAATGTGAAAAGCAGGGTGCACGGATGCACTTTGATGTTTTGAATCTTCTCAGTTTCTGTTGCCTTGCTTTTGGAGTTGAGGTACTATCGACCTGTCCCACAATCAGGAGATCCATCTGCCTCCAAGCGACCTTCGCTTGAAGTGGGCAGCAAAGTTGAGATCTTGGCGTGAGAAAATGCTGTCCGAGAGTACCTCTTGCTGCTGAAGCCACAACATCCCTTGATGCTCTCACAGTTCACTGTTTTTCCACAAAGTGTGTAGTTTCTTTGATCCACCAAGCACGGAGTGGTGGTTTGCACAACAGCAAGAAATAGCGAAATCAGGGTGCTAATGATGATGTTGATATGAGGTTGATGTTGATGAGGATGTTGATGATGATGTCTTTGTTGATCCAATGAAAATGTCGAAGATGATATTCATTTTGATATTGATGAAGATGTTGATGATGAGGATGATGATGAAAGTTTCGTTTTGGACCCTTTTCAATTCTGTCAACAGCGGGAGCCGCTCACATGCCCGGCAACAACAACATGCAACGCTTAAATTACGCTGCCTACATCACACTGTACAATCTGCACAGAGGGTCTACTGTACAGAGAATCTGTGCAAAACTAACATCTTTCAGAGCCGCTGTCGTTTCTTTCATGTCTTTCATGTCTTTCATCCGGTGATGTTCCGATGCGAGGCTCAGCACTTCTCCTTGGCCCAGTGGCTTCGCAACGAGATGTCCACTGCGAAGCTCAGCTCCTGTGAAGTCTTAGGACTTCGGGAGGCACGGCACGTCGGCCTATGGTTGCATATCAACGGTTAGGTAGGTTTGGGATAAGCAGCTGACTCTCATGATGCATGTTCTAACTCGATCGTTTCCCTTGCGCTCTATATATATTATAATATCTCTCTCGAGTTTATTA
>Ga0126342_10020920_pt1 | contig 10958 bp, 8 predicted proteins | sample Cyp1metagenome_FD_92528 | JGI IMG/M metagenome (GOLD analysis project Ga0126342, IMG submission 92528) | Coral microbial communities from Lord Howe Island, Old Settlement Bay, Australia - Cyphastrea 1 metagenome | ecosystem: Host-associated > Invertebrates > Cnidaria > Coral ... | reverse complement strand
GGTGATGGTCGTGGTTGAGGTCCGGCAGGGCACACTGGGCGTGGATGGTCGCGGTTGAGGTCCGGCAGGGAGCAGGAGTAGAGGAGCAGGAGGAGAGGAGACGAGGAGAGGAGACGAGGAGAGGAGACGAGGAGAGAGGAGAGGAGGAGGAGGAGGAGGACGAGGAGGAAGCAACTGACATAAAATCTAACAACCCTCACCTGGCAGGTGGGGAATAACCACAACCAAAATAAGTGATCTGGCTCATATTCGCTATTCCCTTTTACCTACTGTAATCACATGTCTACATCTGGGTACCCAATCTCACGTCTTATTGGCTGTCCCAAAGTTGGAAGCAACACATCATTTCTTTGGGGTCTAGTCCTATCCATCATAAAGTACCCTCCGCACCGCCTCCATGCAATGCCTGGCTGCAACAGTTAATGCAACAGGAATCGCACCAGGAATCGCAACTCGAATTTGACATAGCTATTGCTATGGACCTATCACCAATCCTTAATAGGTATAACATAATCATGAATATTCATAAATCATCTATACCTATTTTCATGGGCCTTTTTCTGTATCTATGTTAAATAGCCTCATTATAATACCACGAGATGTTCTATTCATTCAGGGTTTTAATGGTTTTCATGGGAACTTCATCGAACCAAACAGGGAATTTTCCAGCAAGCCCTGAACCGGAGGTACCACAAAAAGGCCAAAACAACTGTATGTGCCCTTACACAGCTACTTTTGCTTTGAATCTTTCTGGATCCGGAAATTATTCATTTTATCATCTATTTCTCAATAGAAAAACCGCAGGTTTGGGCGTAATTAAAACAAACACTTTCAGACTACACATCAAAAACACCAAATTTGAAACACCTGACTAAACAGCAAACTTTTGGAAAACCAACACTTTCCCATATGCTCAATGTATGGTATATTTACCTACATTTGGGTGTTTTTTGGGGCAAATGTTGGCAAATATTCCAGCACCATGGAGCATATGGGTTTCAGAACCACCCATTTGACGAAACATCAAAGAAGCAAAGATCAGATCACGACCGTCGCTAAAACTAAAACGCCCGAGACCGCCGTCGCCGGGACTGGAAAACAACGACATGATCAGAACTCGTTGAAATGCAATATATGGTACCATGTGTCCAACAAAGATTCCCACATGTTGATTCAATGTTTCGAGGTCTATGGACCATGTCTAATGCCTATGCCAATGTTATGTTAATGCAACTACTAATGTTAATTCCATATTCCAAGAACATGGTAGGTGGAAATAATACAGGGGTAGATTCCATCTGCATCAATCCTTTGGCATGGTGAAATCCTGCGAATGAAATCACCCAAAATTCACAGCTCTGATTCACCACTTTTTCGTGGTGAACATACAGTTTTCATGTGTTGGTGATTCTTTGGCTAAATCATAGTTGCTGTTGTGTTACCATCTGGTAATGACTAACAGTTTGCGAACTGGAAAATGACCCAGTCGAAATAGTGGCAACTTACCCATTTTCCTATTGTCATTACCATAGTGGCCATAGAAAATGATTACCTATTGTCATAGTTAGCTGCTTAGTATTGGAGTTTTTCCCATCAAAAATGGTGGTTTTCCATGTCGCAAACTGTGTTTTCGTTTACCAAAAATCGGGTAATCTCCATGACGTCCATGCAGCCTGGCCCGAGCCAGTCCTCGGTCGAGTCCGGAGGTTTTATCGGTCATCTCAACACATATGGGGATGGGTCAAAACCCTGGTACCCCTGGTGAACCCCAAGTCATAGCTGGGATTTATGGATGTGAATAACCCACTAAAAATGGTATTAATAGGTTTTGACCCATACCCATATTTCAATTTTCTTCTTAAAATAATGAGATGTCCTGCAAATTGAGAGGTGCTGAGACACACCTTCTGCTATCCAATTTTCTTCTGATTCTGCTGGTTGAGAAGGGATGCGACAGTGGACCACACCAATTCCTCATGAACCACATGATATAACGCAGTATAAATGATCAAACAATGGGAGTATCCCTTCATCAAACGTCGAAGCCCATGACTGGTTTAAGGCCTGGTTTAATCATGTTGAATATATGGGATATACATGGATATACGGGATGGAATCAGAAAACGTGGGAACATCACCACCACAATTGGGGACTCCCGCGCGAGTTTGCAGGACTACTTCTGAACGAAACAGTCAACCAAGTTTGAGATGGGATGCGCTTGTCTGAAACATGAGGTTCCAAATATGGCATGGCCGTGTTAATAGGGGTAGTGAGGTTTGGGTACTCAATTTTCCGACAAAAATAGATGGGTACAGTCAGTACATGAATCACCATGTTCAAATAACATTGCTGTTCTTTGCGATGTTGCACAGCCCCTGTAAGATTCCACAGATTCCACAGTATCACTAGGTCTGGAAGATGTGTCAACGGAACTGGACGCCAATTTTTACGCTGGGATTGATTGTGGGTGATCACTACTATGAGGGGTAATATGAGTCAACGTGTTTTTCGGGGTAATTCTTCAAATATGAGTTGCCCTGGGTCTTTCTGAACCCATCCCCAAGTGTCAGCAAAGAAAGGAGAAGGATACGGGGATAGCCTTTGGGTACAAAGCCATGCGTGCGGGACGCAGAAGTTGGAACAAAGATCATGGTCTGCATCAGAATCCCATAAAGATAGCTTTAAGAAACCTGATCACCCGAAATTTCCACTTGACACCATTTCTTCTTGGGCTCAAAATGGGTGCAAATTGATGGCAGAAAGGCTATGGATGTACTAGGTATATTCAGGTCAGGGATCAACCCTCCACCCACTGCTGCTCCAAGCGACACCGCTGTTTCCGGTGAAGCCGCTGCTGAAGCGGGTGCTGCAGGCGCGAGCTCCGCAGACATGGAAGGCAGCTGGAACAGAATTGTTGTAAGCTACACAACGCTTTGTTGTAAGATAGATGTGAACATTTTGTGAACATGTTGTGAACATATTGTGAAACTATTTGGGGGGTGCAGTCTTAACAAGTGGTGCGCATGGGGTATATCCCAAATATGGTCTCATGGTCACAAGAGGTCCATACACCCACACTGATAGTGCATATATGAATCATATAATCTCGTAGCTGATCCGACTGCTTTCTACCCAAAAAGGACCTCCTGGTACTCTGGCAACTGAGAGGGATGGCTTGGCGTGATGTTGGCATCTGATGCTGATATCCGCAGCTACAAGTGGCTGCAGGATGTTCTGGCAAATGTGATTTCTAAGCCTTCCGTCAATGTGATTTCTAAGCCTTTCGTCAACATACCATCAGCCCGGGCCAGACCTGTATTGTTAATGTATCTTTGGTACATGGTCAAAGAAAATTTATTTTTTAAAAAATGTTCATTGTGAAAGTTCCATGCTACAAACATAGCCACTTCAGCCCATGTGAGTCACGAGTTTCAGAATCGGTCATCTGACTTAAATTTCCATATGTTTTTATCAATAAACGCTTTGCTTCATGTAGGGCCCTTTTGGGTGCCATTTCCTGCGAAACGACGATTCCCAGTCGTCGGGGACAACTCATGGATCCAGGATCAAGACCGTCCTTGCGGCTCCAAATCTGTTTTGCGTCACCCAAAAAGTAGGATAATTAGTTGGAAACATCGTCTGCAATATCCTGGAAAAAAACATGTTGTACACATTCTATATATATATAACTTATGGCGACTGTGCATGACTTTCCGACATGCTATCATTGAATTTTGAAAATTCGATGGATTTCGGGTTGCCGAGAAGAGATTCCCAGAGGGTCAATCACTACCCCGGCAGCAGGCAATCGAATCTTCTGGGAACTTGGCGAAGTCCAACATCTTTGATAGAAAAATAATTGAAGAACACGGGTTGTTCCAAATATGGAGGGGAAACAAGGGCAATTTCAAAGAGAAAACATGAGAAATCATATTATATATATTATGGTTAGTATTATTGTTATTATTATTATTGCATTTTTATTGTTGATATTGGAATTACTATTATTGTGATTATAATATATATATATTATTAAATATATATTATGATATATAGATATATTATCATATATTATCATGTATATATATACACATTATTTAATCATATATATATATATATGTATTACAATAAATATATAAATATTATATATATATATTTAAAGGGATATTATGATAAATAATGGCAAAATATTTTTATTATGACTATTACTATTGTTTTTTATTGTTAAATTAACATATTTGAATCTATTATTATCTTTATTTTTTAAAAAAACGTATTTATTATGTGTATATACATACTGATAATTATGTATAATTTATTAACATATATGTAAATACATAAATAATAATTATATATTGTATATGTAATATTTGGTAAACATATATTGTATATATTGTATATATCTATATATATGAGTAACAATTATTGTTATTAGTATTTTTGTTATTGCTGATATTACTATTATTATTATTTTTTCATTCTTATTATGATTATACTGATAAAACGTATATGTACATTTTTATATATAATATATGGGGTATGTATATATATATATAAATATGTATGTATGTATAAATATATATATATAAAGTATTAACTATGTGTATATACAAATATATCATATATGTATATATATATATCATATATATAGATATATACTGTATATAAATATAAAAAATATGTATATGTATAATTAACTAATAACCGTTGGAATTGTGGTGTTTTATCTTCAGACGAAACAACGTGGACGGAGCCGCCAGGTTTGCAGTCAAGGCTACCGAAAAGCAAGGAGGTACAAACCAAGACATGGAGGCCTTCAATTTCCCAGCTAGACAAGAATCACCAATGCCCATGTTTCTTTTCATGCTTTGGGTTACTTCAAGGGAAAAAGTTCATCACATGATGCACACGGTCCTGTCTGAAACCTGCGAGTCTGTTTGGACAATCCTAGAGTCTTAGAGTCGATGGACCAAAAAATTGAAAAGAAAACAAATCCTGAAGAGGCCAAGTAAGGACGACCTCAAACTCCATATTTCAATGTTAATATTGGACATGATCGCAAAAATAGGTCTATCATTTTGAAGGTGTGATTTTTTTGGTCCACCAGCGCCAACCACTCAACCAAGCACAACATTCATTTGATTTTTTGGGATCTAAGGGCTGAGGGCCAAACTTTGTATGATGGGGTTTGGGTTTGGCCTTTTCGTATCGTTTGGGGGCCCCACTTTGCACAAGTTTAACCACTTCCGCCTGGGATCACGCCAACTGCTGGAGCTATGGTTTCTGCTTGGCAGATAAGGAAGCAGCATCACTGCCTCGCTGCTCAGAAACTCGCGGCCCTCTGCATGGGTGGAATGTGGTAAAGTTGTCTTAAACATGTGATAACCTGTGTCTTATTCCAAGACTCTGTATAGATCTGTATAGCTATCACTAGTGAGGTGGCCACAATGATCATCTGAGCATTGGGAAAATTGGTCTAAGAAAACTGTAAAACCAAAAACCGTTAGCACAATTCACCAAAGAATTCCAGATTTCTGGTTGCCAAGTCTTCAGTTTGGTTGGCATCTTGTTGGTTTGCCAATGCTTTTTGTTCATATGGTTTTTCTTGGAATTGGGAAGCCCAAAACCAATGAATTCATGTGTAAATTGACATTAACAAAAGGAAAGGACCGGAGAACCCCACAAGTCAACTTCTTCCAATCATCAGAAACAAAAGTTGACGCGGGACGGGGAAGGAAGGAAAGACAAAGAAGGTGGTGGAGATTGATAAGTACAAAAGTTGTATGTGCAGTACGTGAAGTTGTATGTGAAGTGTGTGTGTGTATGTTTGTGTGTGTGTGCGTATGTTTGTGCGTTGAAGACGGTGTTGAGCAACTGCGGCACGTGCACGACGAAGATGGAGAGGTACCTGGCAGCCACATGTCTTGATGAGACACGGGAGGAGACAAACAGAAGTATCAACGCACGCGGTTGGAAACCGAGAGTTGGCCCCAAGCACACAGGGGCCCGTCATCCCGCACCCCCGGCCAACAAGGTGACAGGCAACATTACGTCGGTCTTCTTGGTACAGGAGCAGCAGCAAAGAGTTGTGCAATCTAGCTACGTTTTCACAGGGCGTGTCAAGGCTTCCGGATCAATATAAGTGCTTAGAGTGTTGATTCTTAGTATGCAGCATGACCACGTGTTGGCCATGAGCCACAAACAGCATGAAAAATAGACATGCATATCAACTCGCTCAGACTTCGCAAGAAAAAGGCACTTGCGCATGACAACGGTGCATGACGTGGAAACTTGTCGAACGCCTCCCAAGCGACGCGGTGGAGAGAGGGCGGGACGTTCGGCAGTCGCAAGGGCGCGAACTGACCGGCCAGTGCCTCGGTGTGTGCCCAGCAAGGCGCATTAGCAAACAATGCTGCAAAACATGGCTACAACATGGCTTGCAATAACACATGGCTAAGCATGGCTTGCACCGAGCTTCTGTAAAACATGCCAGAATGGCTTGCACAAAGTTTCTGCAAGACATTCCAGAATGGCTTGCACAAAGTTTCTGACTTGCACCAAGATTCTGTAAAACATGGCAGAATGGCTTGCAGAAAGTTTCTGTAAACATGCCGAAAAGTAAGACATGCTGAAACAAGGCTTGCGCAGGAGTTGCTGGCAAGTAACATATCATTAAACATGGCTTGCACTAACAGTCATGGCTGCAAATGCTTCGTCCCACAGCGGGTCACTGGCCATCGGAGAACGCCAGTTCTATCCTACCATAAGTGTCACGCCTGCCACGCAAAACGAAGGTCGATGTGAGCAAGTGCCACGCCTGGCACGCAAAGTGAAAGATAGTTTGTGACAAAGTTGGTGTGTGACAAAGTGGGGTGTGACAAAGTTGTATCTGAAAGATGGTGTGTGACACAGATGGTGTGTGACAAAGTTGGTGTGTGAAAGATAGTGTGTGACAAAGTTGGTGTGTGACAAAGTTGTGTTTGCTTGTGTGTGACAAAGTTGTGTAGGACAAAGTTGTATGTGAAAGATGGTGTGTGACAAAGTTGTGTGTGTGTGTGATAAAGTTGGTGTGTGAAAAAGTTGCGTGTGAAAGATGGTGTGTTGTGTGTGTGTGATGTGTGTGTGTGTGGAAGATGGTGTGTGTGACAAAGTTGGTTTGTGACAAAGTTGTATGTGAAAGATGGTGTGTGACAAAGAGGTGTGTGACAAAGTTTTGTGTGTGTGAAAGAAGGTGTGTTGCAAAGTTGTGTGTAAGATAGCGTGCAAACGGAGGAGGAGCGGAGGAGGAGGCGGACGGGATACAGAACCAAAAACAAGAACCCCACACAAAGATGTGGGGAAAACACACACACACAATTTCCAGAAACCATGTTATTTGCTTTCCCAACAAAAACAACATATATATATACAATTATTATACATATATATATATTTAAAAACTATTTTTTCTTATGTTTTTCCATGGCCCCAAAATTGGATGAACAAAACCCATGGGGATTCCAAAGCCCTCAGCATCCGCACGTAGCAGCTCCAGCACGTGACGCTTCACGACCCAAAGCTCCGCTACCTAGGAATTCGCGACAGACATGAGGATCCTACCAAGAAACATAGGGAACTCTTGTACTATAGTAATTACAAGGCTAAAGGTACAGAGAATTGGGATTTAAGCATGATTTTTCGGATCTGAAAACAACAACATATGGATCGAGTTTCTGAAATGAATGTTTGTTTAAGTACTCCAAGAAGTGTTGGATTTCTGGTGTACATCGATAAGTTTTTGAACATCAAACAACAACAAACTCAGGAGCCCTGTAGGGATGAATGGCGGCTTTCTCAAGGTTTTAGTCCATTCCCTGTGGCCGCTCGGACTTGGGCCATCAGTGAAAATTGGCTGCACAAAGGCTATACCGTATTATTTGATTATATACTTATATGTATATATATATGCAAATCCATGACAATGGCGGGATGTTTTGTGTGAAAAAATGGATCTGCCACTTCGATCATATCTTATCTGAAGCAAACATGACAAGTTCTCCCAGGTTGGACACCCTCCGGTCATGGAGAAATCTGCTTCCCACCGGCGGCGTTCGTTTTTTTTGGTGCGTCGGGAGCAAGAAAACAGCTCGTGGCAGAGCCAGATCCCCACTTCCACTCCTTGGTCGATGTTGCCACACAATTCACCGTCCGATTTCGAGAAGGGGCATTGGTTCAAACCAGACGAAAAGACCGCAGAACTATGACGAAAGGGGGTGAATCCCAATGCCATAAACTTTCCATTTGGGGATGGTCAGCAAATCACTCTAGAATCTATGGTAATATTGTGGATGGTTGACGTTGGTTTACTGGTTGGTGGTATACCTACCCCTCTGAAAAATATGATTTCGTCAGTTGGGATGATTATTCCAAATACATGGAAAAAAAATGTTCCAAACCACCAGCCAGTTTAGTATTGGTAAACACCACATTAGTCACATTTAGCTCCCTCAATAAACCCAACAGTTAACCAAGTGAACCGTCCATCTACTTAGCTACGGTTTCAGGGCCCCACCGAACGTATAACTCTCCAACGCCGAAGAAAAATAGCAATGAAGTTTAGGAAAACAAAGACTCAGATACTGATTTCATGTATATACATGACAATGGACTCATTTTTCTTAAACCCCAAATCATAAATCAGTATTTACGCGTGTATCTGTCGATTTGGAGGCGTCATTAAAATTGGAGACAACAACTTGACAGATGGCAAACATCTAAATGTACCCCCAGTTCTCATCCATTTCTGGGAAATTGTCCCCACCATACAGGACCATACAGCTATTACCATAGAATATACAGCTATTAGGGTACCCTAGTCGAGGCACTGGATGATACAAATAATCATTGAAGGCTCGCGGATACAACTTGCCTCAGTCGCGCGAGGCAAAAATTCTGCAGTTGGAAACGCCAGGCTGGGAAACTGCCAGAAGATGATCCATGACGAGCATATTCGTACTGAGAAGGGATTAGATCTAGTCGTCATATCTAATAAATATATACGCACATCTATACTTACATACCCAACTTCAACAACTGCAGAGTTTTGCTGCGACGCCACATGCCAGGCTCTCAAAGGCGCGAATGTGAGCAAGGACAGGTTCCTTAGATGGCTGTTCGGGAACTGCTTGGAGGAGCCCTAATTCTTAGATCCTCTAAGTGGGGTTTTCCCATGCATGGATCACTGGGTTATAAATTATCTGGTTGGTGGTTTCAACCCCTCTGAAAAATATTAGTCAGTTGGGGTCATTATTCCCAATATATGGAAAAAAGTTCCAAATCACCAACCAGCGAATAGATCATTAACAAGACCAAAAGAATCCATGTGCTTGGTGGTTCGTGGTTAATTGAGCCCTCAAGACATTTCAGGACAGCCTTATTATTTGGGGGTATCACCTTTGTTGCCTTGCTTGAATCAGAAAATCATGCCCATAGGATCCATGGTGCTGGTAATATATGCTAACATTTGGGGTATATTCATGGTAAATGTTACCATATATAGCAGCACCATGGATCCTATGGGATGGCTGTTAAATCAGGACTCAACTAACTCACCATGGTTCTGTCACGGAGTTACCAAGCACTTAACTAACCATATGGCGTCAACGGTGCAACGGACCGTTGCCACCGTTGATCTTGGCACCGTTGACCAACACTGCTCCAAGCCATCACCCCAACTGTGGAAAATCACCATGTTTAATGGGAAACTAACATAACTATGGGAAATCACCATGGCTTCGATAATGGAAAAGTGGTAAACCCATGGAAAACTAAGGCAAACAAATGACAAGTCATTCGCAGAGGATTATCATACGTTCATATCGTGCCGAAGAAAAACGCCACTGTTGGAAGGTTGGAAGCATCGCTGTTTTGGGAAACCACTGGTAAATGTCGGCTGTATTAATCCAGGGTCAACTTTCATGCTATGTACTCCAATCTAATGGGCTGTTCATGGTTTACTAACTATTGCAAACCTTAGATACCCTGCAAAAGAATATAAAGTTTTAGCTGGCAAAAACAAACAAAAACAAACAAACACTGACTATTTCCATCTAACTTCATGTATATATATATACAACAAATCCAACTTATAGCCTAGCCATTCATAGCCTAATTCTGAAGCAACTTTTCAAAGAGTTCCCTTCCCAAGCCAAGGCGAACCCCAGCACCAACAAAAATATTGCCGAATTCGCAGAGATTCGGTCCATCTAACCTCCTGAGCCCGGGAAGGAGATATGGCCGGTAGACACCGACACCAGACTTATATAGATTTATGAATATCTATGGGTAATTATTCTATTTTCACGCAAACCCATTATTGTATGTAAATATATATATATATAATGTATATACAACATCACCTTTCAGTTAGCTATCAAACAGGTTAGGACGCAGGTTTTCCATCACCCTGGTTGCCTCAGGAGCTGGAAGCTTACGGTATTGGGCCCAGAGGACGTCCATATGCAGCAAACAAAAGTGACCAATTTCCCCTTTCCCAATACCCATCCTGTACCCTCTGGTAAGCGTTTACATAATTATAGGTCCGGATAACCCCACATGTTACCAACTTCTCTAGACTTAGACTGAGCATAGAAAAGCAACAAGGGAAGAGGAAGTATGAGAGTGATGGAGGGGTGATGGTGGGTGAGTTTGTGTGTGTGTATGTATGTGCATGCACAGGTGAGTGAGTGAGTGAGACTGTGAGTGAGTGATGTGAGTGTGGTGTGTGTGAGTGAGTGAGGGAGAGTGAGCGAGTGAGCGAGTGAGTGAGTGAGTGAGAGAGAGAGAGAGTGAGAGTGAGAGTGAGAGTGAGAGTGAGAGTGAGAGTGAGAGTGAGTGTGAGTGTGAGTGTGAGTGTGAGTGTGAGTGTGAGAGTGTGAGTGTGTGAGTGTGTGAGTGTGTGAGTGTGTGAGTGTGTGAG
>Ga0126342_10020919_pt1 | contig 10958 bp, 7 predicted proteins | sample Cyp1metagenome_FD_92528 | JGI IMG/M metagenome (GOLD analysis project Ga0126342, IMG submission 92528) | Coral microbial communities from Lord Howe Island, Old Settlement Bay, Australia - Cyphastrea 1 metagenome | ecosystem: Host-associated > Invertebrates > Cnidaria > Coral ... | reverse complement strand
CCACAATCTTGCGTTTAGTTGGGGGGGACTTCCCGGGAAAGTCGCCCCAACATGCGTTTACTTGCTGTGGAGCAGTTGCGTAAGATAGAAAACGATGCTTTAGAAGTAAAAATTGCTTCATTTAGCTTGTGTTTACAATGGTGAACTTGTTTTTTTGTCATGCCTGGCTCATTCATGTGACCTTTGAGCAAATCCAGTCACGTGTTTACATGTCGCCCTGCCGGGGGGGGTGCCTTTCTAGAGTAGTTGCATCGATTCATCTAGTTACAGTAGATGCTGGCCTGCAGCTAGGCTGTTGTCGGGCTGATGCTGGGCTGCTGCTAAATGGCTGCGGGATATCACTACGAGCAGCGTGCACACTGCTGCTGAGCTGCTGCCAGACTGCTTCTAGACTCCTGCTAGAGGCTTGCTGCCGGGCTGGTGGTAAACTGCTGCTAAAGCTGAGGGGTTTCCAAAGCTATTTTCTGGCCTCGTTCGGGCCTCGTCGTGGCCTCGTTTTTGGCATCTTTCGGAGCCCGTTGCAAAAACATTGAATTGAGATGGAAATCAGAACCCCATAGATTGGTTACCAAAACATACCAAAACATACCAAAACATACATGAATCATGCGTTCACATTGTGTTTTGAACCAAAAGATGACATTTCTTAGATGGACTTCTTATACTTTGAACATTGGAATTAGGTGCGTTTTGCAACAAAAAAATATTTTGCCCAAACATACATGAATCATGCGTTTACATTGTGTTTTGATATTGAAAAATGATTTTGTTTTTAATTTTCCATAGTTTGAAACCATTGGGGTGACTTGCGTTCTCATGGTGATTTGCGCATTTGGGATGATAGTTTTTTTTTTGTACTTTTTCATTTTCGTGCTGCGTTTACAATGGGCGAAAAAGTTGCGGTGACTTTTCCTAGCAGTTGGGGGGCGTAGTTCCATGCGGGAATGACAGTTGACTGCAACGTTGGGGGACCTTCGCCGGCATTGAGTATGTATTATGACGGTATCATGGGATGAACAGGTATCCTGCGCACAGATAACAATTCTGCGAAGTGACTTGGATGCTTTTCTGAGCTCCTTCGCTTAGAGTGGAGGCCCCAACTCACAGCTCGACCGTGCTCGACCCTAAGCGCCTGTTGGATGATGTTCTGGTCTTCCAACCCCCAACTCATGGCAGGGTCTATGATCTATATATTATATATATGTATATACACATATATGTATAATTATCATTAATTATATATAATTACACATAATGTTGTATAGTTGGGGGATGGTTACTGAAAGCTCCTCACAAATCAGCAAACCATAAACATCCTCTCGCCGTGTGCCTAATAACTTAATGCTGTTCCAGAGCACCAGGTGGGTCGCGACCACGGATCTCCAGCCGCATTGCTCTGGTGAGCACGGTGCCATGGCCGAAACATGCCGAGACAACCTGCAGTGCCGAGCTGAAGTTTCACCAAGGAAAATTGCTTGAAGGACCATCCAGCATCCCAATTATCCCAATAGTGTCCTCTATAAATGGCTGAGCCATCAAAATATCAACGACCAAAAACAATAGGCCACCACTATTTAAAATATTGGTGATTTATTGTTTTTGGTAGTTGATTATGGATAGTGTACCATTGCTTTACTTTCAATGAATATTACAAAAACACATATGTGATTGAAAAAAATACAGACATCAACGATGACCCACATATGATGGATTTCGATATCCACGTGTATCGTATTTTGCAGTTTGGTGACCGTGAACCTTATCACATAACAGATACAGTAATTATAGGTGCACATTTAATCTAGCAGAAATCTACAGTGATGATCTAGCATATCTATGAATATCTAGCGTTTCCCTAGATACCATGAAAACAAAAAAAACTAACTGGGGTCTTTTAGGTAGGCATGGCTACCCATAGAAACCATATCAACCCTTATTGGACCTCAAGGGCTATTCTGCAATGATCACCCCAGTCATCTCTAGTCACAATTACATACTTTTTCAAACATGTTGAAACAATATCATAACCCAGTTGTGGTATCTACCCCAGCATATTCTTGGGTGGTTCCACCCCTAGTTAGTTATAAGTTGGTTTACCGCATTTATATCCTGACCCAAGTATACTTATACTGGCATCCAAGAAGATAGAACAGTAAGTTACTGTTTGGAAGCATTTGACTGAAATGTATCCTTTTGGGGCATCACGCACACATGCACACACACACATATATATATATGTATGTGATTGTTTATGTTGATATACTGTAATTAATACATATATATATATGTGTGTGTTATGTATATGTATGTATGTATGTATGTATGTATGTATGTATGTATATATATATATTATTATAATCAAAAAAACTTTTCGAATCGAGTAGATAGAATATGGACTTTTCCAACAATTTTTGCTCTGAAATTGTCCATCGAGGCCACCAGCCTGCTGCGGCCGAGCCGGGCACACTGTGGCCGTGCCGGCCGTGCCGGGCGTGCCGGGCGTGCCGGGCGTGCCGGGCGTCTGGCGTCTGCTGCGGAGCTGAGGATGGGGCAAAGGGACATGGAGAATCATGGAGATACAGTCCATAGATGTCCATAGTTAGCGTCTTTTCGCAGGGTAATTATCAAGGTTAAGCCATGAATAGCCATGAAGTCTGGATCAATCTGGGATCGCCAGGAAAAGGGAGTTTTGTGAGCAAACTAGATACTGCAAACAACCCCAAATTGGCATATCACCATCACATTTGGATATATCATAGGCGAAATTGTTATTGTTTACAATTTGTTTGCTTTGGACCCCTCAGCTGACATGATTCCACTTGACGACTGCAGTGCTGGAGTTTGGAAACATCAATAACAATTTGAAAACGGCAGAATCATCTTCTGTGGTCCGAAGGTGTTCAGTTTCTTTTGCCACAACAGGCTAATAATAGGCTCAGAATAGGCTCATAATAGGTTCATAATGGGTATCGATCATGCTTGGCTGGGTCTCCGAATTCGGGTAGGTGGAAATCTGCAAAATATCACCAAGCTTGTGCGTGTTACATCGGTCGGAATGTAATTGGACAGCGCCGCTATATTTCAGAACTTTTGTATTAGTATGCCCAACTTGCTCAAATCTGGATAAAAAAAATGATCGACGAGAATCAACAGATGGAGATAAGAAGGGTGTGGCCCACTGATTGAAATCCCGGTCTTATCAAACTTGACCTCCTATGCTCAGGGGCGATGCTTGGTTGGAAGCTTCCAATTTCCCACGGCAGCTCTGGGATTTGACCTCGGATGAGCTTGAGAAACTGCGCGAGGAAGGACGCGTGCAAAAGCAAGCGATGCTTGGCTGAGTGTTGTGGAGCGATCTCACTGGCTGTGTGTGTGTGTGACACAATGGGGTGTACACAGTAAAATGACTACCCAGGATGAAAACGGGTGGTGCCCCCCTATATGTCAACATGGTCAACGATCTTTTTTTGGTGAGGTATTAAAACCATCGAATTAATAAAACCGTCGACCGTCGACCCTTGATGGGAATCAATGTTGCTGAGGTGCATATGGTGCATATTGGAGCACATAAGATCATATAAGCATCATTGAGGTGTCAAACATGAGATGTGCAGCACAAATCTGGCAGAGCAGCACGAGCAGGGTGAGTGAGTATGAAATTCCTGAAGAGATGGCAGAGGGAAGGGTCAGTAAGCAACCCTGACAATTGTAGCCCCGATGTAAAGTACATAAAAGGGAATACAGTAACACTGGGGAGATGCCTTTACCAATTGAGGTGGGGCGCGTCATTATTGGGGGTAAAACAATGTACTTGACTTTACTATCACCCAAAATCGGGGGGGCCATGGTTACTTACTGACAGTTGTGTGTTCTCCACTTGCCAGGTGAGGGTCTCCAGATTTGAACAAAGGTGCAACTCTTCCTCCTTCTCCTCCTCCTTCCTCTTCTCCTCCTTCTTTATCTCCTCTTCGTTTTCTCCTCTGCCAGCTCGTCGTGACTGTGGGCCACGACTGGACCCGAACATAAAATGTCAGGAGAGATGCCAGAAAGGTTGCCAGATAGAACTTAAGAACATATGTCAGATAGCATGTGAGAAAGCATGTCAGAAAGAATGTCAGTTGGTGGGGGTCACTCGAAGAAATGTGTTTTTAAAGAGAGTGCTACCATTACATTACACTGATACTGATTTAAAGTGACTTAAATCTCATTTCATATCTGTGTTTCGCCCTAGCTATCTTAGAAACTTATACACATTTGTATTAGATGATATTACATTCCGATCCTTATTTCAAATATGTTCAAATGATGATGATCCCAAATGAGTTTCGCATTTTTTACTCCAATGTTATGGGTTGAAACCACCACCCACCAAGCACTTTTGCAGGTAGGTCAGCAGGCCCCCAGCTGAGGCGTGCAGGCAAGAAAGGCCAGTCGTTGCTCGGAATGGTGGCTGCAACTGAGGAACGGATCATCCCTGCAGGTTACATATACACACACATATATATATAATTGAATCATATTCAGGCGCCTGTTCAGGCCTACAACATTGTGCAAACGTTCCAACTGTTTTTTTGGCTGCCAGGGTGACATGACCGGCATCAAAAACATTAAAAAACAAATCTTGGGATTCTGTTGCCTTGAAGGTGTCCATTTCATCATGCTTCAGTCGGTACAGCATACGTTCAGGGTTTTTATGCTAGCTTTCTTTGATCCTTGATTCTCTGTGATAGAACATGATGCCATCCATTTTTAGGACGAAAGAGGAATTATTATGGACTGTCACAGACAGTCATTGTCCAATCCACCTCTTCCTCCGCAAAAAAACGGAAAGCACCAAGGGGTTCCAGTCAAGAACTTGCAGTGAAACCCTGCATAGGGGATACCTGGCCGCCCGCAACTTGGGTACACTTTGATGTATACATATATATCTACAGTATATATACGTATATACATCGTACTATTAGATTATTTAAAACTATATCATATAGTTGGAAATACAATATGCATTGCATATTTTCATATGCCAGGACCTTCTTTGTGACTTCTTTTAGAGGTCACTTTGACCAAAAAGAAAAAGCTGCCACTTATGACATGCTGGTTTGCGAAGTGACCTCTTTTCTTCTTTGCTACGTGACCTTTTTGTGGGTTTGGGTTCCCCCAATGGGGCTTGGATATAGGTTCCGTGCTACTTTCCTCACCTGTTACCTTTGGGGCTTAGATTGCGATTGCCTCTTTTTAATGCGTGTCAAAGAGTGTCACGAGCGTGTCGTTGAAGGGTGGGGAGTATCGAGAAAGAGGTCACTTAGCATATACAAAAAGGTCACTTAGCATGTAGAAAGAGGTCACTTTGCATTTTGGTGTATTTTGCGGTGGTGCGTGTCAATGCGTGTCAAAGCGTGTCAGAAAAAGGTCATTTAGGCCTCAGTGCAGGGTTTGGGTCAACATGCTAAAATTTCATCCCAAGCAAATTCAAAGCCTGGAAATCAGACCTGACGGATCCTAAGGATGGCTAAGTAACCTGTGAGATAGTCTAAATGACCCTTTGATAAATGGCTAGGTGACCCTTTGATATGATTTTATCTAATTGACGTTCTCCAGGGGCTTAAACATTAAAACTTCAAAAGGGAGTCACATTGAGTATTATCATATTAAATATACAGTATATCTGTATATATATATAACTTTAAACTTTAAATACAACCCACAACTATCTATATTGTATATTATGATATATTATCATATGCACGTATATATATATATGTTATACATTCCGTGTTTATGATTAAATGTTCAAAGGATCTGTTCGGTATCTACATTATAGTATGTAAGCATTGGATAGCATTGGTAATTATTGGCAACTACGAAGCTCTGTCAACAATAGGATCACAATGGGATAAACCGTCTACCAACTACTGCAGGATTTCTTCCATCCACAGCATGTATTTAATAATTTTGCTATATCATATATCTTTTTCATCAGGCTGGGGCTTGGTCCGCATCAACGTCCGAGCGCCTGAGCAAGTGGCTTCTCGGCGGAACTCGGGGTAGTAATTGAAATTGGTGGTCAACAACTCTATGGTGGGAAAATATGGAGCATATATGATAACTTATGATGATTATTTAAGATTGTATAGAGTACAGTATATTGGATGTATATGTGACTTAATGGAATTTAAAGCTAGTAAGTAGGTTATATACCTTCCGGTCATCAAACATGTCTAGCCTGGGACTTGCTCATAAACGGGCATTTAAATGGAAAACTCATTTATATGATATCTATGGTGGTATATATTTGGTTTCCGGAGGACGAAAATATGAGAGGGGAACTCTTGCCGGGGGCAACCGGTTGTCCATGGCAAAGTGTGCTGGTACTTTCGCATGAGAGCAGCTTCTTCAAAGAAATCACTGGACTAATCAAATCTAATCAACATGAATCAGTGTATTAATAAATATATTAATCCATATTGGTCCATACTAATTAAAGATTTCTCAGTGACTTCTCAGTTGCTGGCAGAGGTTTTTGCGTGCTTGCAGGACTTCCAGCCAGCACCTCAGATGGAGAATGGAACAAGACGTAGTTCAGGAGGCTTTGTTTCATGTCGAAGAACGACTTTGGACCTGACACTGTGGTAAAACAAAGCCCAATATGTTGGAATACAACATGTTGTTCCTGATGGAAACAGGTGTGATTTGAGTTCCATGTCAATATTTAGCATGAAGGATATCAAGGTGTAAGCCCGGCAGCCGGAAAAGTATCAAACATCATATTCTTAAATGTGAAACATAGGAAACATATGGACACATCAACCGCAATCAACAAAAAAAACATCAAACTCATTTAATATAATTTATCATCATTTCACCATCATTTCACCATCATTTCACCATCATTTCACCATCCAATGTTTGCATTTCCAGCTCCAACGCAGCCCACGCCTTGTGCGTTTCGAAAGGCGCTACCCTTCGATGATCTCCGCCATCCGCGCCGCCGAAGTCCACCGAGCCGCTGGAAGCGCCGTGCGCTGCAGCTACCGCATCACGTGCCTTGGAACGGAAATTTGCTGGGGAGATGTCATGGATATATGCATAATACGGATATTCATATATATATATATATACGTATACGAAATATGAATATATATATATATGAAATATTCATATATGAAATATGAATATATATATATGAATATAATTATATATATATGAATATAATTATTTATATATATATGAATATAATTATATATAAATATAATTACATATATATATTATATTTATATGGATATATGTATACATGAGTATATATGAAATATGAAAAAATGAATATATATATATATGAATATATATGAAATATGTATATATATAACTAAATATTTATGTAAATATATATATATACAAGATTGTTCAAGATGATTTGGGAGGATATTGAAGTGTGTAGATATATATATATATATATATACATTTGAAATATGAATATATATGAATATATTTGAATATATATATATATATGTGTATATATGTATATATATATATATATATATATGTATGTGTATATATATATGTATGAAATATGAATACATGTGAATTATATATATATATATTTTTTATTTATATGAAATATGTATACATGAATAGATATATGAAATATGAAAAACAAATATATATATATATATATATACATACATATGTATGAATATAAATGAAATATGTATATATATATATATATCTAAATATTTATGTATATATATACAAGATTGCTCAAGATGATTTGGGAGGATATTGAAGTGTGTATATAAAGGCATATGTATATCTATAACTATGCCAATATTAAGGGAATATGAGAATAATTGAATTCGGATGTATAATGAATGATACGACCTGATATGACTGATTACTATTGAGGGGATATGACTGGGGACCTGTATCATTGTATATCTAAAAACACACATCCAGAGACACACACACACACATATATATAATATACTAAGAAACATGTATATATATATAATATATTATATATATATATATTTGTTGGAAAATGTGTAGATTACATGTGATGACTAGCAAGGGGAAAATCCCAACATTATCCTGACTGGTGGCGGGCCGGAATCACGGAGAAGGGTGGAACTTACTTCGGTGAGCCATGGAGGGACACTCAGTAGCTGCCTCGTTAGTAAGTGGATAAAGAACAAGTTCTACAGGGTTGCTTGCTCCGTAGCTCATCTAAACGCTATAGTTTTACCAGCATACATTTGTCGTATACATGTGTGGATAATTGGAATAGGTTACAGAGACTCCAAGCTATGCTGTCTACAGATAGTCGTTTCGGTAGACACGCACATGTGATAAATTTATTTGCGAAATTACATGTACATACACACGCATATGTAGTACATATGCATATACATAATATGTAGGTAGACACTATAGATCAAATAGATAGACAGGTAGATATTTTCATCAGAATAAATTGTTGTTTTTTCTTGCAGGAAACTTTGGCTGGAAGTTCCCACCGCCGGGCGCTTAGCAAATGGGACCTGGGAATGACATTTCTGATGGTATGTTGTTCGGTCAGTAACTGGGATTAGCTCACCCATTTACAAATGGGATCATCCACTGAATCGGGACTTGCTAACCAGGGTTATTATATAGCCGCTTTCTAAGTGGGATGATCCTCCGAGTTGTTGTATTGTAGACTACTGTAGTGATGTGGTTGATGGCGAGATTCTAAAGACTTTACAATGCCGGTTGGAAACGATGAAACCTCAAGTCAATTGCATGTATTCCGACATATCTCTGGTTTGTGGCAGCAGACGTGTGCTTTAAGAATCTTTCATGTTCCTTCCGTTCCTATCGTTGAGAACATGATCACATAATTATACCAATGGAACCTATTTTTGGTTCCGGTTCGGCTCATTTTGGCATCACTTCGGGAGCAGTCCCACTACGAAGGAAAAACATATCCTATTTACTTGGAGTAGTTTGAAGGGTAAAATCATGAAACTGGCGTCCTATAAATTTCTGTTTAAAAGTTGTGCCATGTATTCAACTAATTGTCCAACCTGATTTCAAACACTTGGGCTCCGACATGGTGGAAACATGTGTAGGAACCCCAAACGAAAACAATGGTAAAAACCATAGTTTCTGGCAAAAAAACGAAACCCAATCTGTTGATTAAAACTCCAGATTTGTTGGTTGATAGTTATAACATCCCCTTTCTCGTTAGTCAAATCCCATAAGTTCCCCTTAGACATTATTAGACACAGCTAAACACTAAATCCCATTGAACCCCATTTAGCCCCATTTGATCCCATTCAGTTCATTCAATCAAATGAAAACTCCATCAAATCACCATTAAAGTCCATTAAAATCATGAAGGCCCATTAAATTTCATTGAAAAAATGCGCTGAATCCATTAAAATCCCATTGAAATCCGTTAAAACCAATTAACATCCCACTAAACTAGATTAAAATCCCATTAACATAAATTAAAATCCCATCAAAATATATTAGAATCCCATTGAAATCCCTATTTCCCTTGAACTTCCCAGGTCCATCAGGTGGAACCGACGCAGGGCCGCGTGACCTTTGACATCGATCCTGCAGCCACAGGGCTGGTCTTACGGGAGGCGAGCCGGGTGCTCCACGGGACGGTCGACTGGATGGTGCTCTAAGCGGCTCCAAGGTTGGAGGAAATCCCAACTTTGGATGGTGCTCCTTCTCTCTTTGACTTGTTCATGAGATGATGATCCCCGCTATTTCTGTCCTCAAGAATCAGTTGGTAATTATTGTTTATAAAAGGTCATCATTAACGTATCATATTTACTGTACTGTATATATTATTTAAAATTGTCTATGTACACGCACTATTCATCACTATATGTTGCTATATGTTACTATGCTGTTTGCTGCTGCTGGCGAATAATGAATGAGGATGAGGATGAGGATGACTGATGATGATGATGGTGATGATGATGATGATGATGTTGATGATGATGATGATGATCATGATGATCATGATGATGATGAGGAGGAGAAGGAGGAGGAGGTTGGTGATGGTGATGAGGATGAGGATGATGCACGATCCATGGTGCATGATGCATGACGGATGATGATCATGGTCATGATCATGATCATGATGATGAAAGTTCTGTGTGAGAAAAAATGTAGGCTCCGCTCATCGGAGCGACATGCAGATTTGCGGGTGGTTGTTTTGCGATTCGGAGTGAAGGGTTTTGTACCTTTTGGCGTGGAATCATAGGGCCGGGCCGTTGATCCGTGTAATCGACGGGCTTCTTGGTTCCACAAATAGTGTTATGGGATTTGGGATTTGTGCTCACATGTAAATGCTGTGATATTCCGCCATCGCTCAACGGAACTCTCGATTTGTATGGTTTCCAGATGTTTTCAGGTTCATTGAACATGAAGATTAAAGTCCACGATCGAATTGCTACAGCCGTTTATACAGTTCAATTGGGATTTGCGTTAGTTTCGTGTCAGTTATCAGATATCAGATTATACCAGCACACACCTATCGCAACTCAGTCGGATTTCAAATGAGATCAGCTACAATCTGGACCATCAAGCAATATCGAGCGGGTTTATTGTAGAAATACCTGTGAATCCAGATTGCCATCGGGATTTGCGTTAAAACGAGTTCGTGTTTGGACATCACATAATACATTTATGTACTCAGACATGTATCTATCTATCTATCTATCTATCTATCTGATCTATCTATCTATCTATCTATCTATCTATCTATCTTTATCTATCCATCTATCTATCCATCTACCTATCTATCTATTTATCTATCTATCTATCTATCTATCTATCTTTCTATCTATCTATCTATCTATCTGATCTATCTGATCTATCTGATCTATCTGATCTATCTGATCTATCTGATCTATCTGATCTATCTGATCTATCTGATCTATCTGATCTATCTGATCTATCTG
>Ga0126342_10020918_pt1 | contig 10959 bp, 11 predicted proteins | sample Cyp1metagenome_FD_92528 | JGI IMG/M metagenome (GOLD analysis project Ga0126342, IMG submission 92528) | Coral microbial communities from Lord Howe Island, Old Settlement Bay, Australia - Cyphastrea 1 metagenome | ecosystem: Host-associated > Invertebrates > Cnidaria > Coral ... | reverse complement strand
ACATTATATATATACATATATATTATATATATACATTATATATACATTATATATATATATACATTATATATTTACATTATATATATATATATACATTATATATATACACATTATATATATACATTATATATGTACATTATATATGTACATTATATATATGTACACATTATATATACACACATTATATATATATACCTATCATACACACATTATATATATATGTATATACCTATCATACACAACTATATATATATAAAGATTATACATATAAATGCATTACACACACATATATATATATATATATTGCATCTATGTGCAATGTCCGGAGCTTGCCTTTGAGGATCATGCGCAGGGTCAACATGGTTTGTAGCCGATCTGATTGCTCGAGGAAATTCCTGGAGAAGGCGAATGACGAGCTGGGATGGTTGGACATTCGCTCGCATCCACTGGGCCTACCTTCCGATGCCATCCGGGTGACTTTCTCGAAATTCTGTAGTTTGACTTTCGCACAGTGCCTGGAACTTCAGATCCATATGCAGCATTTACATATATTCTGTATATACACACACATACTGCACACATTTATATGGTATATATATATATATGTACACATATGTGTATATACCTTATCTTAGAATTGAAACCCATGGGTCTTGGGTTTCGATTTTTTGGACATGCACATCAATTTGATGGCTCAATTCCAGGCAACTCGTTGCTGATTTCAGGGGCTGTACTTGGGGAAATTCTGCCGAACTTCCAGGGCCCTTGGTTGATGATTAGGCCAGGGCCAATACCTGGGGAAACCATTTTTTTTGTTGCCAGAAATCGATTGTCCGTGGTACCAGTCATCAGATGGGGATTGTTGTAACCCTTTGCAGGAATCGCCTCTCAAGCACTGAGGAGAACCACTCCACACTAGACGAATCAAGATGATTGATTATCATTTTATCCCCAACTTTGCAGCTTTGAATAACGCATATCGTTGGTTTTATAGATCTCCCCATTTTTTTGGGTACATAAACCACTACGATTTTGTGGGTCGGTGCATGTAGCTGTATCTGTATATATATATAAAATACATATGGATACATATCTGTGCGTGCACATGCACATGTCATATCCACCACATTTTCCCATTTGGATTGCCCTTGGCTGTCCTCAGGTGACCATGTACAATCACCAAACGCTGGAGACAATTAAGGCTGGCACTGCCGAAACACAGAGATGACCCACAGAAATATGGGGACGACGAGTAAACTGAGTATCCACCAACCAATGATTTCGCTGTAAAGATAAGCGTACCACAATTTTGACCCATAAATATGGATAGGATGTCAGCCATTGCCTGGTGAGTATGAAAGTCCCGGTGCCTCACCAATGGGAGGATGCCAGGAATCTGGGACCTCCAGATGATCCATGAAGTTATAACTCGATGGATTCAATGGATCATCATTTTCCAACATAATTTTTCATGCTATCAGATTTACAAGAGTTTCAATCTCAACCACCCATTCTGGCTCAACTTTTATATAGGTTGTTGTTTTTTCCAAATTTTGATGGAAGAACACAGTGTCCCACGACACATGATCAACTTTCTGTGAGATCTGGGTTTGTGCAACAGTAATTTACGGTACTGCAAAATCTTTTTTGGTTTGCAAAAAGATATCCTGGATATCCTCCATTCTTTCATGGCTACTATGGGCCATATCTTTCATGGTTTAATAATTTATATTCCATTATATCCCTGTGTATCCCAGAACTGGAAGGGACAGGCTTTCGCCTCATACCTGAGATCATTTTTCGAGGTGGTCAGGGACTTCATGCACGAATTCCAGCGGCTTGGCCTCGTTGCAACAAACCCTGGCTGACCTCACTTGGAAAAAAATGATGGTATGGATAGGGAACAACCCAAAACAGGCTCAATCATCCGAGGGTTTGTTTGGTCATTTGCCCAGATCCATGGGGGATGGGTAGGTCTCTTTTGCTATGGTTGTATTAATCTAAGGAGCGGTCGTGCATTCCACACCCCCAAGAATGGATTCGTGCATACCAAGTATAAAGACAACCTGAGGATACTGTTTCGGGTTCATAATTTTGAGCCAAAGCACTGAGATGGATTATGGTTCCTAGCCAATTACAGGCTCGGATGATAACCAATGTCCCGTGTCCTCTTCAATCTGTTGGCCAAATATCAGGCTTTTTGGGCCCTTTTCCATGGCGGAATTCGCAAGCCCAGATGGCCGGCTCCATGAGTTATACCCCCCAACTGCTAATTAACCAAGATCTTTGGATAATTTCTCGCTTCACCTGTTTGCTTTGTGTGGAAGCACATCAATTTTTCATTTGTGCAGCGACATGTGGCAGATTGCGGTATCAAAAAGAGAGCAAAACTCAGCAATAATAGATATATTTTGGACTTGAGTGATGTCTCTACACATTTTCTTCTGTCGCAAAAACTTCATTAGGTTGTCATTTAATTAAGGGCAACCTGGCTTAACTTTTCTCATAAATCTCAGGATTCTCAGGGATTATATACTGCCACTTTTCCCATCAAGGTCATAGCACGGGCCGTTTTTCACGGGGGTGAGTTGCTTCTTTTTAGGAAGGAGCACTTCGACCGGGACATGTACTCTTTTGAGATGCCCAAGGACGGCCATTGACCAGCCAAAAAAAGGGGACAGCATCACATCCTGCAAAATGATGGCTTTGTTTGCCATAAATCATCAAACATGAAGGTCTCAACGAGTCCATGTTACATATAAACATATATATATATACATATCATATATATATATACACATACACAAAGGCGCTTACCTACATGAATATACATTTTCGTAAAAGCATCTGCTCCAAAAGACCAGTTGCTGTTCCCTGTCAATGCGGTCAGGACAACAGACCTGCAGCTATGGCGTGAGTCAGGTGGGTTACCATGAAGGGGGATGGGAGTTGATGTGGTAGAATCCTATGCAGAGTGGCATCCAGTGAGATTGTAGGAGATGTACGAAAATGCATATTGTTAATTTGTACCATATATACCACACATTTAACATTTGTGTAGATGCATGTGTACATAAACAGATGAGATAGATGAGTAAACAAGTAATTCCACAGACAAATCAAGGTGACACGGAAGCATTGAGTGAGATTACCAGGTCAAAGGTGTGACAGGCACCCCGGGCACCCTAGGCACCCTAGGCATGGCTTCCATCTGGAGGGTCACCTTTCTGGGTCCGAAAATGGGGGCAGCCTCAAGCCATCCACAAGTTGCCTGTTTCGTGTTAGGAAGGACCTAAGGACATGGAACCAATGGTTGGGATATTTCCTTTATAGACTCTTGCCTAGAGTCGCTGGTTGGTGTCGCCATCCCACAGGGGGAACACTTTTGAACAAGTAGATAGTCCTCGAGATATTGCTGTAAGATACTATAGTTTGAGATTTTGCGTAAGACTCAATTCCTGACTAAAGAAGGCAAGCTTGGTCTAATCAACTGAAGAGTTTTAGCAAGTGATAAGTCACCATATCATAAACAATGTCTCTTGAGAGTGTTTGAGTCACTGATTTAGTTTTGTCCAAAAATGGTATACGGTGTATGTATATATATATATAATATATATAATATATATATATATATGCGTATATATATACACATAGACATACACACATACAGTATACAGCCAAAAAGCCAATGGTCATGGGGAAATTATGTTCCAGGAGTGTTGGTACACTGTTCACAAGCTGTCAATCTTCGTCCTGGAAATACCTCAGTGCTTGACCTGCTGTCCTTGTTGAGGTGGCAGCGAGTGTGCCCCCTGTGCTGGGGACGGCAGGTCGCTGATGCTTTTTGCGCTGTGCACTTTCGGAGACAGAAATGAGGCACTTTTCTGATTTTGTGAAGCAACACATGACATGCAATTCCGAAATTTGAGGCAACACATATTTAATGCCATCGTCAAACCTGGGGATGTGTAGCAAAAACTGTCTAAACCGTCCAAGAGAAGCTTTGTGAGTTCGCTTTCTCTGCAACTGCACTACGGTAGTAGCAGAATTGGAACGAGCGGTGAAACACCGTGCACGCATCCATGTCGACCCATCATCATCCCCTCAGTGGGGATGGCAAAGCGTTTTCCTGGTGGCTTTGTTTCCATGTCCCCGAAACGCTTGAGGAATGACCAGAAAATGTACAAATAAATGATCAGCAAAATGGGGCTATGACCGGAAATAGGGAGTAAATCAATGTAAATCATGACTATCCGACTATCCTGTGCACATTAATTTATGTGACCTCCAAGGGTCCCGAGTCATCCACCATATCATGCTGTGTTCATGCTGTGGTAAAGGGAGTTGCACAAGACCTCCAAGGGGGTTTCTTTGACGGCCACCCGAAGATGGGAGGTTCACCAACAATACAAAAATGTGGATTCGCAACCAAAAGTTCCAGAAGGGTGATGTCAGCCAAGCAAAACAAAAGATACCCGCGATTCCCCAATTTTGGCGAAACTTTTCTTGAAGTGGTGGTTCAATATTCGTTGGGACTCGTTGGTTTCCTGCCAATAGGGGATTTTTTGTACAGGAGGAACCCCGCTTCATATCAAAGAGACTCAAAATCTGCTCTGGTCCATGGAAGCACCTCAAAATCTGAGAGGTGATTTCAAGGGTTGATCAGGGTGCTAGGTCTTACGGGTACAGCCAGCTCATTTCTAAGATAAACATCCCAAAATACTCTACTGCAATCTAATCTGCTGAGTTGTAGCATGTTCATGATAATACCAGGGATGATCAGGAGCCACTCAATGCAGCCAGCCACGGAAAAAGTGAAGATTTCAACTCCTCCCCAGCAGGCTTGCTGCTAGGGTGCCCGGTGATCTCGTGAATTTTACATAGTGCGAAACAGCGGATTTCGTAAAGTCGCTGTTCTCTTAAGCCATGCAGCTTGCAGTTCCCGTGGCTCCTACCGGGTCAGAGGTGTTTGCAAGGGATGCGAGCAGATTTCAGATGCTAACTATGGCGCTTTTCAATTCGCACCTCAAAAATCCCATTGGAATGGGGGATTGAACACAGCCATGCGAGCTATTTCGGTGTGAGCACCAGGGTGCATACCCATAGGATTGATCTGCACCCTCATGTACGGAAGAATGTGTTTGCAACTGATGAACACAGAGGAACCCAGAGTCTTCAAGCTTGGCCACCATGACTGACTCCTTCTGCAAGCTGCATGTGCCAGCGTGAACGCGCTGTTCACGAATCGCGGGACATCAAAAGGTCAAACAGTTGCAGTGTCATTTGTTTTTGAGGGTCAATTCAGTATCCACGAGTGAAATGGTTTACAAAAGACATGAACATCTCTGATTTGTAGGGCTGTTAGATTTACATTACCAATTTTGGTCTCCAAAAAATGGTGATGGATTGCCTCCTTCATTCGTACAATGGTCGGGACAAATTGCCTTCCTATTAAAATACAGCCCTCCCAGAGGCCTGGCTCAGGAGTTGATCTGTTTAGGGTCCCATTTAGGGAAGGTCTATGTGAATGTTGATTAAGGCGATGGGATCAATTTATGGCATATGGAAGATGTACTGGTTATATATATATAATTTTGTAATTGTTTTATAGGATATGAAGGGATATTTGCCAGGTTGTCCTTGCAGCAGAATACACCCATCATGCTGCCCAATTGTAGAATTGCATACCCCCTGCGAGATGGTTTTCCTCTTGAAAATTGTGGCGGATCTGGACACACCCCCATGTTCAGTTGACTAAAATCTACATTTTCAACTGGTTCACATCCAAATTTCTGTTGGTTGCACCGCAAAATTTACCGGATAAACTCCATGTTGAACTGGTGAACACATGGTGAATGGTTGAACTGATGAAGATGAGAATTCTTGGCCGAAGAATTGCAGTTTTTGAGTGGACAAATGCCACGTTTCTGCAACGCACTGAGGCCTCGCCCGGGCGCCGGCCGCAGGCCAGTAAGGCTTCCTCCTGGATCCGTGAGGCCTGGTTAAACTCGGTTGAATTTTGTTGGAGTGGAATCATTTCACCAAGTCAAACTCTTGATGGTTGTAGGACTTTAAGACCCACCTGAAAATATTTCAGGACAATTCCCATCATTTAACGGTACATATCAAAATTGAGACTGAAATGATCATAATGATCTGTGCTTTTTTTCAAAACGGGACTTTAATTTTGACCTATCCCCAGTGAGAAGTCCATTTGGCCATCGCTAGTCACAGGAGTTTGACACCGATCGCGCGGGGACCGTCACTGGGACGGTGCAGCCGGCTGGGGTCCCAGTGATGGGATCGACGTGAGATTTTGCGCAGAAACAGGCCATTGTTTCACAACAATTCCAAGGCGCAGGCAACATGCCTATTCCCTATCGATGGTGCCCAAGCAGTAAGCTCGTAAATTATATATATATATATCAATACATACATGAATAAATTTAAATGCATCAATGGATAAATGCAGAAGATGACAGGATTCCTGAGAAAGATCTTGGGTGTTTCACGAGCTCATTCCAGGGCGCGCTGCTGCCATCGGATGCTGCACCTGAACACTTCCGATTGTATGCTGCAGTGCAGAAGGAGTGGTTCCAGTGCCCCAGTGGTGGGGGGGTAGTATCCTGGAAGATTTGGGAAAATCTGATACTCAATCTTTAGATTTTTAGGGTGAAAAACACCTTGAAATGGATAGTAACGTTTTCCTTAAATCCAATAGGTCTGAGGTTGAACATGGATCCATACAGGCCGTGTCGTGGGGTCACCGGTCAAGCTTTGAGGCGCTGGGTGACCGTTCAGACGTGCTCACGTGTAGAGTTGTATGGTGTATAAACATGTCCGAACTTAAGTTCAATGCTACCCCATGTGTGAGCAATGGTCATTTCAGGGCATGGCCATCACAAAGTGTCTATGCGTATATTCTATTGCATGATTTAAATACCAATATCAGGAATCCCTTTGAGATAGTTGGCTGACGATCTCATTTTCGATGCCCATCAATGTTTCGGGGTAAGTGTCAGGGACCATTTCAGATTTTGCTTGTGAACCATGGGCTTACCAGAAACATTTTTTGTCATCAACCGGTTGATAGGACACAGTCATCAGGGGAACCACCATCATTTGTTTTGGTGCTTCAACTCCCCGTTACACATCTCCCACAATGCATAATTTCAGATCCTGTGGGTCCAGAATGGTACTCAAATGACATAGGATCCTAGTGGATCGGCCATGTGAATCGAAGGTACGATATCTACGCGCGCGTTTGCATGCTGCTGGGCTTCTCTTCGTTCGTGCAGGCGCTGTCCTTCTACGGCCGGGCACCTCATGAGGGTGACGGTGACCAGCTGATTTGGTGCAGTGGGAATCCCTGGAAATCCGTTATTTTGAGCCAGAATACTTATATCTATATATATATATATATGTAAATGTATACGTATTAATTGTTGATATATGATATGTGTACTACTTTTATGTATACACATATGTATTACTTAGATACATATATTACTTATATATATACACATATATATATATACACATCATACAATACTAATTTAGTGGTCCGCTGATTTTTTATGCGACTTCTCCTTGACAACAAGCCCTTGTACCACGGATATCTCACGCGACCAAAAATCCAACCAATACCTACCATCACCATGGATTCCAACTTGTGTATATTACAATATATACGTATATATATATATATCACACACACACACATTTCGTGAGCTCTTACCCTTGTTTAAACGCATCATGGACCCAAACTTCCAGGACCCCTAGCCCCCATCGGATCCACCATTTTTCAAACGCTCAGCCAATGGCCACATTGTGGTGGAGTTGCGTGGCTTCTACGTGGCCCATGCGACTGACTGCCTTTGTCTTGGAGGCCTCGGGCCGCAGCATCTTGTGTCGAGACCGGGTGTGGGGAAAGTTCTTTTTAGGCGGGATTCGAAGCACATAAAATGGGGAGTCGAAGTCACTAAAGTATACAAAAGTCACAAAACATGGGGATTCTAACTGGTGAACTTAAAAAATGGGTTTTGAAACAACACGACTGGAGATTTTATGTAACGAGCTGATCGACCAGATGGATGGGGTGAAGTAACTCCTGAGTGGTCTACAGGTCGGAGTCCCAGCATTCCCTGCCAAGGTCACTTGAGCACCAACAGCCCTGTTGCTTATATAGGGAAAAGTTGGATAATTATACTATATTAAAAAAAAATTAACAGTTTAACATAAAAAAAACATCACCTTCCCTGGATGCAAGACCCCATGCTCCCATATTCTCCTATTGTTTCATGGCGGGAACCATCCGCTCTCCAACAGGTGCTTCACGTCTTGCTGCTCCGCTTCGACGTCATCCAGGGACGTGTGAAGCGCCTTGGCAACCGGGTTTTTTAGGATTTTGTGGCGGTGACATATATGTTATATATGTCTAGCGATATCGGGATACTCTATGATAATCACACATGGCAATGTAAGCTTACTAGTTTGTAGATGATTTAATGTCAAAATTCGCGATTTTTATTGTCCAGGTTGAATACTGGTGGGCATATGCACATGAATATCTGGTAAACGAATACAAACCCCGACATATAATGAAACGACTATGACTAAACCAAATGGAGGATTGAATCTCCACCCAGAGTGGGGATTTAACTGACTAAATGCAATGGGTGATATCACAAGCATGATGAGCGAAAATTGGGGAGATAAGAGGATGTATAATCACAGTACCAATGACATCTCTTGATATAACCAAGATAGGGCATGGGTGATGCCATCGAGGGTACCCAGAAACGACCTGAAGCTTTGACTGTTGTCCACAAGTGGTGTTTCCAAATGTGTCCACGACTGTCTTCAATACGCTCTCTCCTGCATGCTGATCCCAGTACAGTCCTGTCCCCCACTACTCAAAGAACGGTTAGATTGCCCTTTGCTGTTAGTTGCAAGCCCATTTGGAGTCGTTTAAGTCCGCATTCTTGGTGGTAAAACTCCACAAGGGTACCAGTAGTCCTTAATTGGCTACACCTGGTCTTGCCTAGATCAAATAATTGCACAAGTTCTTCTCCATTTGGTTGGTTGGTGGAACTTGCGGCAACCTCGAGTGATGGCACCCCCATAGTCCGTTCCCCAATACTTGACAGCTCAATATCCCATTGCTACATATTGAATCATATTGAATTTATTAAATCATATTGATACCTCATAAATCATCCCATACCGTACCATACCCTCTCGGAATCCAACCTGACAATGGACTATCTCAACTGTCCCACCAGTCCCACCAGTCCCACTCGTCTATCTCCATCTCCATTTGTAGCCGCTCAGGTCGACCGACCGTACCCCCGCCTGGTTCCTGTGGTTGGGCCCCGCCTCGGTCTTCTTCGCAACGGTGGGCATGGGATGCCCAGGGATCCGAGGCGGATGGCCAGTCGCACATTGGTTGATTTGGTTGATGAAATTTAGAGTATATACTGAACAAAACATGTATATATAATTATACAATATATATATACATATATTGTGGACTTACATTGGAGTATATTGGAGTCATAATGGCAAAATGTTGGTTACACCCCAATGAAAACAAGCAGGGGTGTATTAATCCAGAGGTCATTTGTTCTGGCGTTGAAATCCCTTTTTGGCAGGCAAACGATCCATGGTTGGTTGTATGATTACTGCCTTCCCCCGAAACAAAATGAACGCCCACCCCACACACCTAAGCGGAATGTGTTGGATTTGATTTGCGGAGATTGGAGTAAATGATGTGAATCGATGGGAATTCGAGACGTGGAACTATGAAAAAGGTTTGCGAAGAGAAGTCCAGGATTTTTCATCCATACCAAGTCTGACATTGACCAAAATATACTTCTGCCAAAGTCTTAGCCAAGAATTGGATATTCCTATTTTACCAGATCTGGCCAACGAAAACATGGGACATCAATTTTAAAGAATTGAAGCCCAGTTGCTACAGATGGACAGGCTCTTACGGTTGTAATCCCATCCCATTTTGGCTGGTTCCAAGACCTGCTGCTACACCAATACAATGTCATTTTTGGATACTTATTCTGGTATATACGGTACATAATCTGTTGCATGCCAAATTTCGACCAATTGATTTTATGATATCCCCATTAACATGAAGCCCTATTTTCTGATGGGAACTCAATCAAACCCTCCAACTCTGCTGAGGAATGTCCCTGGACTTTCACGTGCACTTCAGCATTGTGGTGGTCATTTTCACCTGGTGAGCACCTCATGGGACTGTTTGGAACAACAGAATTCTGATTCCATTGAATTGGGTATGGATCAATACCTATTAATACCATTTTTAGGGGGATGAACATCCATTTACCAGCTATTTTGATGTTCACCAGGTACAAGGTTTTGACACACTGCCAATTATTACCATTTAATATGTTTTTTTGTCCAAAAATGTGTCAAACTGAAGAATTGGGCACCAATCTTCCAGTGGATTTCTTTTCCTTCGCAAACTTTTTTTTTGTGGTTCGGATGAACTGGAGCAATCTCAAGCATTGACTAATGAAATGTGCACTGATGGATTACCCTCTGGTAAACTAACATAGCTATGGAAAATCACCATTTTTAATGGGAAAACTCACTATAAATGGCCATTTTCAATGGCTATGTTAAATTACCAGAGGGTAAGGGATATTAAGGGTCAAATCCCCATTTTTGAGCCTCTAAATCCCCACTGATCCCCACCCTGGAATAGTTAGATTCCACTTAAATCTGACTTGTTTGAATGGTCAACTCCTCATATCTTGTTGGGTATCCAAGCTTAGACCCAACGAATGATCCCAATCAACTTACAGAGAGTTGCTAAAGTCGTGCCTAGATTAGTGGGAATCGTTGAAAATAGCTTCGGAGCACTTGATTTTGAAAAGTCGTGCCTTTTTGTGAAACGCATAGGAAATGCATGATTTTCTGGTT
>Ga0126342_10020917_pt1 | contig 10959 bp, 6 predicted proteins | sample Cyp1metagenome_FD_92528 | JGI IMG/M metagenome (GOLD analysis project Ga0126342, IMG submission 92528) | Coral microbial communities from Lord Howe Island, Old Settlement Bay, Australia - Cyphastrea 1 metagenome | ecosystem: Host-associated > Invertebrates > Cnidaria > Coral ... | reverse complement strand
TCTATCTAAAAAGAATGTCCTGACCCCTTTTTAAAGAGGCGTTTCTGAGGGTCTTCGAATTTGGATGAACTTGGATGCCAATTCGGCGTGAATTTGCTGGAAACGCATTTTATAGCAGAACCAGTTCTCATTATTTTTGTGCATTTTAAAGCCTCAGGCCCTATGCACAAAAGCTAGACCGCTCTAAAACTGCTGCACATTATCGCATACCAAAAAAATGGCACCCCAAGTTTTCAATTGTTCCATGGTTTTTCGCCAATTCTACCTGGGATTCTGAGCATGATCCCAACTTTCATTTTGCCTGGCTCCGCACGCATAGCCTTCCAAGGCATCGCCTCATAAAGCCGAGGAAAGCCTTCAGAGCCCCCTCGCAACGGCCTGGTGATGTGGGAGTTTGGTGATTCAAATCACTGGGCCAAGCGGTAGCATGGTACGAAATCACACTTTGTTTTTGAAAATCCATGAATATCCAAAGTTGATGCCATGAGTGGGAAAGCTCTGGAAGAACATCAAACATTCAGGATTTAGGTATTTGAATATCATATAAAATAGATAAATAGCAATTGTACTAAATTATTTATAATATATATATATATAATATCGTTCTGCTACATATTGTACTGTATATCATAGGTACCAAGACCATCAAATATCCTAAAGTGCAAATTAAATGATATGGTGTACTGTAATTAAAAAAATATAACTTTATATAAGAATGTATACCAATATATACCCATACCATAGTGCCATATAGTGTCATATAGTGCCATAACAAAACAATAGAATACCAATTAGCTGGCCATAAATTGGTATCCGATTGCCTTCTGCAGGTCTCGGAAACCATCGATGTCCCGGCTGAGTTGCAACGGCAGAACCATGCTTCGTGCGCTCCTCAGAGCAGCTTGAAAAATGGACAGATACCGATTGACCCTCCATGTGTACCCTGAAAAATGGATAAAAATGGTGGAATCTACCCCATAGATACCACATTGTTTTCTTATTGCTTAAAGGATTTTTACGACTAGGTACCTACCGTTTGACCCTCCAAGCACCTAGACAAATCGGGACTGGCTGTATGATTTCGATTGATTTTCTTGGGTACCTGCAGGGTCTATGTTGGTTGGGGGAATAGTAACAAATGTTTGTAATGAGTTAAGGGAATATATAGCACCTAAAAAAAACAATGGTTTGTATGGGCACAAATGTCGCCTGAGATTAGTGATCAACCGTTCCAAAAAGTGATATCTAGATGAATTAAATCGACCTCGCTGCGACGTTGCTGGAATGATGGGAATTAAGTGTTAAGGGGTAACTATCCCAAAATAGCTTTGTATCAGGGTAGTGAAATATTATAGTTTAGCGAGATACTTGCAGGGAAGAGAAGAAAAGCCGGATGAGCGATGTGTGTGTGTGATGGAAAATCTCCAGAATGATCCATCAGCTGAGTAAATCGCTGGTGAATGTCCCTCACGCGGGCGGGATATCATGGGTTCTACCGCAGTAACATGCAGTTTACTACTAGTCACTTGAGAGATTGTCCCAGTGTGGTGACCCAACACGGAGTGTCAAAAGACTCAATAAAATGGCTCTGTTTCAAAGCCTGTTTGGATGTGAGCCATGGCCGAATCTGACTGAAAAGAGAGGAAAGCAATGTGTTTACTAACAGACAAGAAATCAACTTGACGCGCAACGTTCACAAACCAGTCCTGGAATATATAGCTGACAACAACAGTATATGAAAAATCATGGACCATATTTCAAAACTGGAACAAACTTGGTTTGGTTTGGTCTGTTTTCTGGCTATTTTGTCATACCTTGGCCCTCCAAATACCCCAGCAAGATGGCAAAAGGTACTAAAATAACTATAAGGTAAAACGCCGTTTTTGTGGCTACTTGGAGGTCTATCTATCTATCTATCTATCTGTCTATCTATTTGTTTATCTATTTCTCTATCTATCTATCTATCTATCTATCTAGCTGTCTATCTATCTATCTATCTATCTATCTATTTATCTATCTATCCATCTATCTATCTATCTATCTAGCTATCTATCTATCTATCTATCTATACATAAACCAGTTATTTTTTGCAGGTTATCTGAGTCTGGCCATGAGTGATTGGGCAAGGCACTTCTCACTTTCCATTAGATAATGGCGACCTTAGGCTGAACTAATGGACCCCGGGAATTCTAATTGAAGTGTTGCCATGTGTTGCCATTTTAGTTGCAATTCGGCACTCTTGGCTTGTAGTCGCCCTATATAATCAATCAACCACGTGTTCGTGATCCAGAGTTGACATTATTTGTCCAGTTCACTATAGGAAATAGGGTACAGTAGACCAAACTCCCATGGTAGATCTTTGTTTTCCTACGAAAAGTCTGAGACAAACCCTGTGGTTTTTCGCCATTTTCGACGACACTTTTCGCCAGGTTCCAGCAGACTTCCAGATTCTTTAGCACCTTCATGTTCAAGGCATTGGATGAAAAAATTGGATCACAAGTTGAGTGTGTTCCATGACAGATACGACACGGTGGTAGGTGAAATCCCAATGGGCGGTACCAGAAATCGATCCCAATGGATCTGGGATCTCAACGGGGCCACCAAACGGCTGATGTTTTTAAAGCCAGAAACATCAGCCAGATCACCATGATCACCAAAAGTTGGGCGAAATGCTGTCCACTTCGAGTTTGAATTCCCAGGTTTTGTGTTGCGATTCCTATGACTTGCGAGTTAATTTCCTATTTTCCTATCTTATCCGCCTTGCCTAAACTCTTGAACATGCTCATATGTTGGATTGTGTTTGTTAAATCAACATTTATTCTAAGCTGCATGATCATTTGCCAAAAATAGTTGACACAAGTTGTGTACCAGTGGTTGATAATTTGTGTGGATTTAGTGGTCGTTCCTCTTTGTTATTAGGCGGTACGAACCCAGCTCTAGCAAACTCGATATGTTTGCGCTAGATATGTTTCACTGTTTCAAATCCATGTTCAAAGATTTTTTTTAATGTGTTGTGTTCCTGACTGCTTGTTATTTCAACATGAAGAAAAGTTAAGTTGTAACTTAGCTCCTTAAACCTCAAGATGTTTGAGTGAATTTCTGTGCTACTCAACCATTTTGCTGAATATGAACAATCCTCCAGTTCCACGACTAATAACTGGCAGCGGCACCCACTCCATATAGACGTGTGTTAGCATTTCCTGCTGGGTTTAGATACATATTCAAACATGAAAGATAAAATGCATGGTTTCGGACTATTTAGATTTAGATAAGTCATAGTTTTGAAGACCAAACAAGAAGCAGCACGCATGGAATTACGATTTATCAACCAAACCATAAAACCAGAAGAAAACATCTTGAGAAACCGTATATATATATACATTATACATGCAGGGGGATAGACCGGGAGCGGCAATGACCAGAATTTGCATGCAACGTGCCGCAGCGACTGCTCGCTTCTGTGTGCACCCAGCAAAAAATACATTATACAGGCATAATTACATACGCCTGTCTATTTTGATATTATAATGCAACTAAGTTCTTTGTTGATTTGTTTCTATGGTCTTCCCCATTGAAACCAGGTGGCATCGCCAAACCACGCGGAGCGTCTCTCCAAGTGCCCTACCGTCATGTTGTCATTCAGCTGCAAGGAATCTCCATTGAATTGTTTGACGAAGCAACCTTCCCATAAATAGGGTTCACCATGTATATTATACATACAGTACTACATTACCAAACAGGAATTCCGGCTGAATGGGAGGTGAATCAAAGGCTAAAAACATGATTTTCCATTTATCGGCATACTGTACCATGGGATGCCTCTGTGGACCGCATTTGTTGAATACTCTAAAATGAATCTGAAACCATCTATTTCTTGCAGGCATTGATCATTTCGACTTATACACTCAAATGTTCAAGAACTGTGAACCAGCCGCTTTAGAAGGTCATCAAAGTTGAATCAATCCCAAACCCAGTTTACCACCCCTGCGTCACTGAAGTTGACTCAGGTCAATGGCATGAGCACGGACACTCTTCGTAGCTGCTAGCGACCGGATCCTTTTTGATATGAAGAGGTGGATAAATATGATTAATGTTCGTGTGAGATAACTTAAATCTTGTTTTGATGCTAGATTTCCTTCTTTTGATCTCCTTCAAATTTCTTGGCGTAGTTCCTTTTAAGTAGCTTATTCGAGCGCAGTGCTATGGATAGTTTAGTCAAGCACATGGATGGGTATTCCTTCTCTTTTGCCATGGACCAAATGATCTCTCGCTGTCTCCCCTTTTCGCAGAAGGCGTCTGGGGAGCCAAAGCGACTTTGTTGTTTTCCAACATAGCTGGAGTCTGAAGCAAAGCACAGACCATGAACTCATTGCCTTGGCCAGACATGCCTAGCTGCGAGGACCAATGATCGGTGGAGTAGTTAAAGAAACAGGGTGTTGACCTTGTGGATGGGTGTTTCTCATGTCCATGCCTGAATATCCATGAATTTCCAACATGTGCTTAGGGATTTGGTTGGTACACTATACATACGTAGTTGTTTTATGCTGTTTTCCTTTGTCCGAAGTTGGTTTTTGAGCGGCATGTGAAATGGACTCTTTTGCGATTTGCACCAATTCAACTGCGCAGACTTTTCGGACACGTTTCAAAGCGCGTCCTACTCGAGGGAAAGTTCTTGCCAGATTTCGACGACGAGGTGAGCTGTGTTGATCCAAACTTTAACCAGAGAATCGTAGTTATATTGGACTCGCACAAGATCAAGCATACCAGAGAAGCCTACAAGATATATATCCTACTTATTCCAAGTTTCAGGGAACGCAGCTCACTAATAGCTAGCGTGACTGGCTTCCGGTCACTTCCGTATAGTCTCCGGCCACTATTTTCCCTGCAGAATTCTGTGCGCCTGTGCCAACTCAAAGTCAGCCGCCACAGAATGCCTCCAGAAGGTTTCACTGAAAGATGCTTGACCAACTTTGGGCCTCCGCAAAAAGATCTTTATGATGTCACGATGTCCTGACCTTTTAATCACACACGGCTGGAAAAGGCTGGAAAATCCAACATTTATATACTTCTCTCGATGATTTTCCCAATCGAATGCCAGTTTATAGATGATTTCTCATTGGATTTATCCAGGGTATTTTCACCAGCCTTACCCCTGGTTTCGTTTGTTTGTTTTTCGGAAAACACCGAGCCCCAAAAGAGCTTGATTTTGGTGCCATCATTTGCCTGGAGGTCCAAATCGTGTCTAGGAATCTATTTTGCACCGCGCCAAAAGCTGCGGGCAGAGAAACAGTTGGAGAGTCTGATGAGGTCATCGTCGGGTCACCAGCGCAGACCGAGATGTGTCTCGGAATGTCCTGAAATTTGTTCCCTGTAACGAACACGGCAAGATCTTATAGATTCAGTTCTACGTGTGAGTACCCAGATGTGGGTATGGCTTAATTGAGTTGCCTTCAACTTGTGTTCTTTAAACTGTCCATTCTGAAGCCATACCCAAAAAACCGCTTCATCAGATGCTCCTCCTACTCCACGGGTTCAGAATAGAGTGCCCGTTTTTCCCGAGGCAGGGCACTACCAGCCCGATACCCTGCTTTGAAGGAAGCGTGTAAAGGTTTCTGACAGACTCCAGTCTCTGTTTTCGTAAAGTTGTCTTGGTAAAGTCGGTCTGCCGTTGAACACAAAAGCCAGATCTTTTGGTGATTCAGATGTGTTCTTGACAGAATTGCGAAGGGCATGCTTGAAATGAACTATTCCTAGACCTCCCAAGAAGTCTAAGATCAATTGGTATAGAAGACTACCAGGATTTGCCAGGAACAAAATTTGGATGACTTTTGGACCTGGGACATCCTGCGACTTTGTTTTGGCGGCAGATCCATACGCTTCGGCTTGCTTCGCTTGTTCTCTCGTCTTGGAGCGGGGAAAAAACGAACCGCACAGCGGTCCCTCGTTGTGGCCACCGACGTGTTCCCTGCTGTGGCCGCATGGACGACCGAAGGTGTCCCATGATTCGCGATGCGGCTACATGCACAACTGAGGCACCCACGGTGAAGAGATAGGTGGAACTCAGATTGCAGACTGAAGAAAACTCAGGCCGACAGCGTTGAAAAGTTGGAGGACACCAGGTGCAATCACTTTCAGAAGGGTTAATAGAATGGGAGTGATGATATGCCGGGCATCAGAGCAGCTGACGTGTTTCAAGATGACGTCACCTGTCTTGCTGCGACTTGCAGAGGTTGGTAAAAATGCTCATTTAGATTTCTTTTCGGGATTTCAAACATCACCATTGGATGGTTATGGATATCCAATGGCTGCTTGTTGGACTTTGGCTCAGGTGTGCTTCCACTACAAGCCCACCCGTGGCTTGAGTCATCTCACGCCCCAAAAATATCAGCCAAATCTCTCCAACCACACCTGAAGTACATCTCCCAAAATCGATGCTTGGCCTATGCCGGGATGTTCTTTTGCCAGAATCTGTGGGGACATTAAACAGCCAGCGATGCTCACGCGAAGCCTGGCTGAAAGTCTGATCCCCTCCAAGGCAGGGGCCGAGTGGTCAAGTCTTTGCAACAGGACCTAGACGACCTAGACCCTCCGGGACTGTACCCATACACCAATCCTTTTACCCTCCAAACTAACATAACTGGAAAATCACCGTCAATTTTTAAATCAACTATATATTTCTATGGTCATGTTCAACAGCAAACTGCTAGTTTACAATAGTTTTAGGACTTTTCCATATACTTTTACATATGTTTTGTTGGTGCACGCGGTGCCGCCTGAAGGTCGCCTTAGCTCCTCATGTCGTGGCAAGCCCAGAGACACTTTCAGGAGTTGGTCCCTGAAGTTTTGGTGATCTGGTCCTATGTATGCTCCATGTATCTGGGTAAATTCTAAGGACCTCACTGCGACCGAGCCCTGGGAATCATGGTTAATAAGGGGAATCATCCCCACATGGCCCAACAATTCAGGTTAGTGAAATATTAAAATTTTCCCAGATGTATGGAATATTTACCCTCTGGTAAACGAACATAGCTATTGAAAATTGCCGTAGAAATAGTTGATTCCATTAAAAGTGCTGGATCTTTCCATAGTTATGTAAACGTTTACCAGAGGGTGCCTACATTTGAATCTTTATGCTAGATGACTTCCATACATGGAGCATATTGGTATGATTGGATTCTTGTGATTTAACATGGCTACGGAAAACACATTTTATACTATTATAAATTTAATAATACGATCTTATATGTTGATAATGAACTTGCGATTGGGATATGTTTTGATATTATTAATTAGATTATATCATCTATACAACTATACTTGGAACCTCAATATAAACCCATGAACATAGATGCCAACACCAACATGTTGGTGTAAGTACAATGTTCATGGTTATTTAATGGTTAAATTAATCGTCAAGCTGTGTGTAGATAGTACAGTATACATGTGTCACAAATATTGTGGCACTTTGGCTTGCAGTTTTGCAACGTTGTTAACATTGTTGTGTGGAAATCTTCGCCAGCATAAATCACCTGATGTTGAACTGGTTTCAAGTACTTTGATATAGTTTGAAAAATGTTACAATGAAAATACCTCAAGAATCCTCAAGATATAAGCCGCTATAAGCGGCTAAACTTGCTGAAACCATAGAGAACCCCACTTCCACTGGGATGTAAGTGGATACTTGCGAACGGTAGGTCAATTGAGCCATTTTTGGAAGAAGATTTACAGGGGACTGAGTTTCCAAAACGTCCAATATACATAGATGAATGTCCGATCACTGGTTTTGCTGCTCAAACTCCTTCAAATTGTTCATCAAACACCCAAAATTTGAAGAAAACAACAACAGCTTTGCAGATTTGTTCATCAACAAAAGTAAAACTGGCACACCTTGAGAAACGAAACAGTTTGATTTTCATAATCCATTGCAATCCACCATTTTTCTTCGAAACAATCATCAATTAACCACCAATTTTGCCAGGTGGATTCCTTTTCTCTTCCCTATTGGTGGCTATTGGTCAAAATCGGGCAGCCGCAAGCATTGGATGGTTAGCTATATACTCTTTGGATCCCTTTGGTTCTTGGACATTGCTATGGAAAATTGCTCATGAGAATCGATGATTTTAATGATGATTTACCTGCTAAAGATTCTAAAGATGTTGATTTTCCATACTGTTAGCTATGTCATTATGTGAAATCACCAGAGGCCACATGTTACATGCCTTTGTGACTAGACTGATTGGTAACGAGATTCCCCATGGATCACGTGATCTTTCCCTATTGGTCAGTAGAACCGTTATCGTCCCCTGAACTCATCGTCCAACCATCATTGATTTGTCATATCCACATATATCCCCATACTTTGATGGTTGATGGCGAACGTTCGCCATCAACCAACAGGGTTTTCAACATTGTTGGTTTATGTATGATATAATGTAGTATATTCGTATATCCTATAAAATATCCTCATTATGTACCCAGCCAACTGCCTATTATCCCCACTGCCATAGTTATTACTTATCATCAATATGGACGATAATAGTATCTATATACTAAGGCATATTCACATCAATAACAATGAGTAGCTAATAATATGAACAGGTGTATTATACTAGTCATATCTATATTAATCAACTGTATATAATATTATGATCAAATATTAGTATATGATCATAGCTGCTGAGTATGATTAGTTAATAAACATAGAAACTACTCATTAACATTACATATCAACTAATATAATAACGAATAATATATCTATGTGAACTGCTCAGGTGGCTTTGTGCACCTTCTTTGTGACCACATGGCAACTTCTTCGACGTTCCAAGCGAGCCAACTGTCCATCCGTTCCTGGCTCCTGGCTCCTTGGGACCCTCTTGGGACCCGGGGACCCACAGGTGGAGATAGGAGGGATACCCTACCCTGTTGAAAGAAAACAGTGGGAAATCCTCTAAACACTGTGTATATATATATATACATATATATATACATATATATATATATATACATATATATATACACATATATACAGGTTTTTCTTCATGAAAACATTGTCTATGAACTGGCATGTTGCATTGTCAATGGGTTCGTCAAATGCATTTTCAATCCTCCAAAATACATATATATATATATTGTTTGATATGTTAGAGCTATGGAAAATTGTTTGGTTCCATTGGCACTCCAATTTTGGCCCATACCCAAAATCGCCAAAACAAGATTTTGGAAGATGTGTTTCTGTTGCGTTATTGGAATTCTAAGTGCAGTGAGTTCAAAATATGTGTCTATTTAATGATATCCTTCTCTACAAGTGAGCCAGACTCATTTGTTTCTCAAATGATCGGAATGATCGGCCGCAGATCCCCAGATGGTTCAAGGTTGAGGTGCTAAAGGAATCTGAAGGCTTTTAGCTTATATAATCTTATATACACACCAAAAAAAGGCATTGTGTCCGAAGTATATCCATATCACCCCCTCCTTTCATCTTCTTTCCTGCGTTACAAGATTCCACGTATGTTTGGTTTTGTTGATTTACACCCATATGACCCATATCGTCTCTGCCGGAAAAAAATACCCTCCGATAATTAACCATGGCTTGCTGGAAAATCCACCATTTGGTTCGATTATTTTCCCAGCTAGAAACCTCCATTTGAGTAAATGTCGTCATGTTGTCCAGGATTTTCCATTTTTATAGTTAATTAATGCTGGTTACCTATTAAAAATGCTGATGTTCCAGTTCTCTATGTTCGCTTACCAGAGGCTATCCCAATTGCCATGGATTTTCCACCAGCTTCACCAGGAATCTCCCGGGCTTCCTGTGTGCAGCTTTATCCCACAGGCCAGCTTGGTTGTGCTTTATGATTGGAAATCAAAAAGGTGGATGTCATAAGGATTTTCATCAAGAATTGGACTTTCAAAATAGGATGATTGGGCCCCAATTGATTTTCATATGGTTGGAAAAGGTTGAAAGCAGAAATCAGTTTGCCCTTCATCTGATTCCTTGCACAAGCTAATATCCTATATGTAGGCCCTTTTGTGATCCTGAGATGATCAAGTCAGGAAACGGTGAGTGGCTAGTCTCTGATATCCCAAGTATGGGGGCTTACAACACCAATTTCATTTACTGACCTATGAGGTGTTTGGTTTAACCTTTACCGGGTACTTGAATAATTTCTTCCGAATACTTCAATGTTTTGCTTAGCAACTGGTGGATATTCAACAATAAAGTGGTGATGTAATTCAAGTGAACAGCCCCCAGTTAAGTGATGTAATTACATGTAATTACTATAACTTAGCTGAAAAATCTGATGTAATTTAACTCTTGCTGTACCTCTTGTTGTCTTCGCCACCACCATGGCGGTTGTGTACCCGTCCCAGGCACCTGGACATGTTTGTGGAGCACCACCGAGAGCTTGGTGCGCGCTGGGCTTTTCGGGTCCGAGCTGGGATTCTGAAAGGTTGAAACGACCACATTACAGCCCTGGCTGAAAAGACTTCATGTAAATGGTGATAAAATTATATATATACATATATTATGTGTGTACGTTGTATAATATTATAAGATTATATGTATATATATAGCCTGAATTACAGGAATTATTTCATCCCATTTATAAGTGTTGAGGGCCAGAACTGTACAGTACCCTTTTGAAGTACCTTAACAAATCAAGTTCCAAAAACTGATGAAAATTACTTTACTTCGTGTGATCCCCACCATGACATTTATACATTTTGTTACTGGCAAATCTTCTGGCATTCTATCTGACATATCTTCTGGCATCTTCTGGCATTCTATCTGGCATATCTTCTGGCATTCTACCTGGCATATCTTCTGGCATATGTTCTGGCATTCTATCTGGCATATCTTCTGGCATTCTATCTGACATCTTATCTGGCATTCTCTCTGGCATACCTTCTGGCATTCTATCTGGCATATCTTCTAACATTTTATCTGGCATATCTTCT
>Ga0126342_10020916_pt1 | contig 10959 bp, 17 predicted proteins | sample Cyp1metagenome_FD_92528 | JGI IMG/M metagenome (GOLD analysis project Ga0126342, IMG submission 92528) | Coral microbial communities from Lord Howe Island, Old Settlement Bay, Australia - Cyphastrea 1 metagenome | ecosystem: Host-associated > Invertebrates > Cnidaria > Coral ... | reverse complement strand
AGTTGTAGTGGAGTGTAGTGTAGTGTAATGTAGTGTAGTGTAGTGTAATTTAGTGTAGTGGAGTGGAATGGAGTGTAGTGGAGTGTAGTGGAGTGTAATGTAGTGTAGTGTAGTGGAATTTAGTGTAGTGGAGTGTCATGGAGTGTAGTGGAGTGTAGTGGAGTGTAGTGGAGTGTAGTTGTGTAAGGTGTGATTTCGTATGCGGCAGAGCTCCTTGAAGGCATTGGAATCCTGGAATTTACGGCTGGGCGGCCGGTATTGTTGACAGGCACGGGCCAGAGATCGCTGGGAAGACCAGGTTGCCAGAGGAGGTGTGTGTGCACACGCCACTTTCGCGACGAGCTTTTGTGAGAGCAGGGTGGCCGACAGTGGGCAAGAGACCAGTTGGTGGTCCGAAGGAAGAAGGGCGGCCAGCCCATTGACGACTTGGGGCAAGCCAACTGGCAGGATTGGATGCGCAAGGCATCTTTGGTAAGCAGGGCGAAATGCAAAGAAGCCGTGCTTTGTCTTTCCATGTGGGGGGGCTCCCGGAAGCAGGAGTTGAAGATTTTCTTCAGCAGCAAGGCAAGACAGTTCGAGTGCCTGAGAGTCTAAGTTGGCCGTCTGAGGTGCATTCCAGTCCGCAGCAATCAGTGTGGGAAGTGGACCGGCCCGTTCAAGGAGTCGCGAGAGAATGCAGAGTTGAGAACCACTCTTGTGGAGAATTTGTGCCCCAATGAATCGCCACCCTTCCAGGGAGTGCAAGACAGCAGTGGCAAAGGATTTGTCTACCAAAATGGCTTGGCCAAGATCGCTCTCGAGTTGTTCCGTCCCCACGACCCAGTAGCCGAGTTCCTCATGCATCTGGAGTGCAGGGTCGTCCGCATCTAAGAAGCCTCCTGGAGTGACCTTGCCTTGGGTAAGGCCTCCGACTTCTTGTAGGGCCAGGATGTCGAAGTGAATTCCCTGGTCGGACAGTACATCAGCTTTTTGAAACAAGGACTTACGATGAGACCTGAAGGTGCTGAAGGAGCGGAGCATCAAACAGGGGTTGCTGGTGTACTGCCATGGCATGCAGGGTGCCGGTAGGGCTGTCGAGTCATTCTTGCTGTGCTTGGTGCAGCTCCGTCTGCAGAGCTGACACCTCTTTGCCTGTTAGCTTTGCCAACCTGGTGAGATCCACTAGAAGAGAAGCTCATCATTGCTGCGGGGATCTGCGTAGGCAGCTTCATGAATGACATGGCCATCAAGTCTGTCAAGCTGAAGGCAACGACCCGGAGATCCTTGTACCATAAGATTTGTTTGTTCCAGCTGATGTCAAGGTGTTCTGGGGAGGCCGTGGACTGCAGAATGTTTGCTGCGTGCTTTGTGGCCCGGTTCTTCAGCCGTTTGTGGGCGCTTTTTTGTGGTGTTAGCCATGCAGTCTTTCCGGGGCTGGGGATGATGTGCGTGTCCTCATGTTTGTTAATCCATTCCCCAAGTCGCTGTTTGGCCGCTGTGGTCGGCATGGGGTCAAGCAGCACGTGGCATGCAAACGCCCGGCGGCCGTACACAATGACTTCGGTCACGGAGGATTAAAGGCCAAGTTTGTGAAGTAGGTCCTTGGCCTCAGCTTCAATTTTTTCCCGCCTAGTGTCGAGATGCCAGCCCCCGATGATAAGTCGGTTCCAGTCAACTTCCAGGTCCAAAGAAGTGACGGGACCATTGCCGGAAGAACGGGGGGGGACAGAGCTGCCCGGGAGAACTCACGAGGAAGGGAAGAGGAAGCCTTTGCTCTGGGTGGTGCAGAGGGGGTTGCATGCCTTGAGAACTCTTGCACCTGGTGGGGACCAACTGGACAAACATTATTTCGGAAAAAAAAATGCAAGAGCCTAGGAAAAAGCCAAAAAAAATGCCAAACAAAAAAGCGAGAAAAATGCAAACAAAACGATGATTTCGGAAAAAAGTTGCAAAACTTAGGTAAACTGCAAGAACGAAAAAATGCGAACTGCGCTTTTGCACCTGCATTTGGCCTTGCATTTGTGTTCTTTTTTGCATTGTGTTGTTGCACTTGCATGTTTTTTTGGGCATTTTTGGTTTTCATTTTGTTGCATTACATGGTGCGTTTTTTCAATATTGCTGTTTTCTAGAGTAAGCTCACAAGATCTCAAAAGGCACCAACCCTAAAGAGAATTTTGAGCCAGATACTTGAGCCAAAATGGATCAAAATGGCTATGGGGAGTATGAGGCCAAAAGTTCTACCTACAAGAATGATCAGGATGATCCAACAATGTTTCCGACCATCCCGAGCAATCTGGCTGGGGCACGTCAGGCTGGAAGGAACGTCATGGCACATCATCCCAACAAATCGGCAACTCCAGGAATACAAAACACTTGTAGCAAGCATGATACAAAGCAAGTCAGCACACAGGCTGATGTGTCGTATGATTTGGGCAGTCCTCGTGATTCGATTGTGTTTCCCCCTCATTGTGGGCAAATGCATGCAAATGTGGGCAACAACTAGTGGCGCTCACCTACACATCCTATACTGTACAAAAGCACAGCCCCGAGTTGGCCCCAAGAAAGGCCTGACAAGGCAGAAGGAACATGAAGGAACTCCTGAATCCCAGACATGGCCAGACCTTGATCCTCACTGCTGTGACGCGTGACGCTGAGTACCCGCACCGAAAGAGACTCGGGAGCAAAAGCATCTCTTCGGCCAAAGACTTTGACTTGACTTTCGCCCCTGGCCAAAGCAACTGAGGTATGTTGAGGTTGGACCAGGTTGGATCTGCTGAATCTCTCTCCATGATGACATCCTGATGCGACATCGCATTAGCCATCCTTAGTCTGCATGTGCCCACACTTTGCCCACACTTCTTCGCATGCTCAATCATCCTCTTTATATTTTGCCCCAAGTAATGCCCAGAACATGCAAGAATATGAAAAAAAATTGTTTGCAATCAGTTGCACATGTCTTTTCACATTTCAGAGGAAAAACCAGCAGGTTGACTTTTGCACCTTGCATTCTGATGCTCGTCATATCTTGGCGGCCTTCCTCTCTCCTTGTCAGAAATTTTTTTCGACCTCAAATCTTCTCACTGCAAAGCTTGAAATATCTTTGAACCTGCTCCACCGGTTAGCGGGTGAAATTTTGGCAGAAGTATAGATCTGGTGAAATTTAGTGACATCAGAGTCAAGGAAATGAAATGTGAATGTGATCATCTATAATCCAATGTCACCACATTGTGATAGATATCGACCGACCTGACCGATGAGCGATGCTTCTGAGCGCCTCTAAGAGACGGGCCATGTTTCGGGAGGATGTCTGCATATTCGCTGGGCAGGACAGACGGGTTTTTCCTCGGCGGTACCGAGAAAACAAGCCCATGGGCCCATGGCCTGGCGACACAATGAATTCATAACATACAAAAATGTACAAAACATGTACAAGAATGCATGCCCATCTCATATTTACACATATGGTATATAAAAATAATATAGTAAAAGGATAAATAAATAATAGTAATAGAGTTGCGTAATAAATGTTATTGATTATTTGTGTAAAAAAATATGCATATACGATATGTATGTATGATGTGTATGATATGCGTGTATGTATGCATGCATGCATGCATGTACGTACGTAAGTATGTACGTATGCCCGTACGTACACGTAGGTAGGTAGGTAGGTAGGTAGGTAGGTAGGTAGGTAGGTAGGTATGTAATGCATGTATGTAACTAATGCAGGTAATGAGTGTACGTAATTAGTGTATGTAATTATTAACGTACGTACGTACGTAAGTATGTATGTATGTAATTAATGTATGTAATCAATGTATGCAATTAATGTATGTAATTTATGTAATTAATGTATGGAATAAATGCATGTAATTAATGCATGTAATTTAATGTATGTGATTAAAATTGAGCTGCTTATGTTTAACAATGATCACCAAAAAGACACAAAACAGTAAAACACGCGACTCAACCGACGGGCAGCTGCAGCGATCTGTTTTGCCATCTTGAGACAAACCAGTAAGTTAAGACAAAATGTGCTGACCCGTAAGGAGAGGTACTATACATGTGAAAGTATGGGTATATGAAGTGACCATTTCTTTCAAATCCCCCCTTACTGTGAACTATACAGGGTCTATCACAACCAGCAACCTAAATAGGGTGATCAGGCCTACGGTCGGATGCATACTACACAGTCTTAAGGCTCGGCTGATGATTCCAGGCAAGGGATGTGATAGATCCCATTAAGAAATCTTCCATGCCTGGCAATTTCTGTCCGTGCGCCTAACGGGTGCTTAATTACGGATGCATGAAACCCAATTTAGTTACGGATGCATGAAGTCCAAAATGCAATAGGCGAGGCGCCGTAGCAGCCAACCACCATTAGCATGGACAAGGAAATTCCAAAGAAAATCCAACTGACAAAATGAACTGACAAAGCAAGTCCAAAAATGAAAGCGTAGATGGAACTTAGTTACATCCACACAAATCTGCGCTTAGCGGCTGCAACATGTTGAATTAAACTTCGGCACTTGTGGTTGAAGTCCAATGGAGATGGCAAAGGAAAATCCAACGACTGAAATTGTAGATGGAACTTAGTTACATCCACAAAACTGTGTCCTGAGTGGGGTGCAACATACTGAAAGGTAATTACAGAAGTTGCGGCTGAGATCTCAAATGAAACTAAAGAGTTTTGAACGTTCACAGGATCTATCAAAAGCAGTTTGATTGCCGTGACAGGAGGATTCCTGTAACCAAAGTCCAAACCTAAGTGGCTGAGATGGGCTTGACGCAGAGCAAATCCAAAACACCTGACCACATATACACCGGCAAAGCCTTCTTCATGACATCCGCCTTTTGATGGCTTGTCTGGATGTACTGAATGAGAATATCCTCGGCTGAAAAGGCTTCGCATGTGCTCGGGACGTTAATGCGATGAAATTTGGCCAAATGCCTAAGTTTCGGGCTATAGCTTTTGGCAATTATTGCCATCACCGCTTGGTTGTCTTCAAAACACTTAAGAATGAAGCCGGGGTCGATCACACGTTGACAAACTGCCAAAAGTGAGATGGCCTCTCCAAACAATGCGGTGCTCAAGGCAACAAACTCTGCTTATGTCGTTGGTCTTGAGACAGCCCTCTGGGTTTTTGATCCCCATAGGATGATAGCAAATGAGTCTGGGCCGTCTGGGCCTTCCAGAGCAATAATGAAACCACTGGTCGACCTCATATCGGGTGATGATCCGAAATCACTATCAACAAAAAGCAATAACCACAGCTTAGCTGGAGGGTCTTTGATACGCATGACATGAGCGTAATCAACAGTGGCAGCAATGTAGCCAACTAATCGGGCTGCAGGCTTGTCATCATTGGTGCTCCATCAAGTGATGTTACGGGCAAGAGTGTTAATGGCAACCATGATGTCTGGACGACTGATTCGTCCGAGCCACATGAGCTTCATCACAAGCTTTGCAGATGATGTTGAGAGCTGTCCAACACATTGATCATCAATATCAAACAAGGTTCCGCCATCACAGTGAGGGGTGCGGAAATGCTTGACCTTCTTGCCGGACAATTGTTTGTAAAGTTCGACACACTGCTTTGCAAAATGAAGGGCAAGTCCTTGATCGCAAGAGACATGATTCCTACCAAGTACTTTTGAAAGCTCGGCGGGATCTTCGAGTTGGACGTGCTTCTGCAAAGTTGACCAAAACTTACTGTGGATTTTCTGAGGACCACTCAGCGTCAGATCATCAACATAAACACTGAGGGCTAGACTCGTGGATGGGAAATGAAAACAACTAGGTTGTTCTGGCATCTCAACGCCTCCAAGTTCTTTTGACAGAATGGTGGCAAGATGATTTTGCCATGATGCGGATGCCAAAGGATGTCCATACAACGATCGGACGAGCGGGGCAACAGGCTGGTGAATGTGCTTGGCATGAGCTGGCACAAGTTCTGCAGAAAGCAAAACATATGTTGGGCATGATGAATCAAGAAAGCTTATGCTTTGATGCACTCTGAAGTTGAGCATGCGTTTCTCTCGACAAGCCCAAAAGCAATGATCATGTTGAGACCACCAAGGCTCGTTGGCGCAGAGGCTGCTAGCCCGTCAAAGACGGCGGCTGCCTGATTGGCTTCATCACGCACCGCATCACCCCTGAAGACAATGCGAGCTTTAATGACCCATTCTGATGGGATTGTTTCATACCCTTTAATGCTAACTATGACTATTACCATTAAAGCACCAACATGAATTTTCTGACCCTTAGCTTGGGCTTCGGCTAAGGCTTCTGTTTTGGGACGGGTCTTTGGCTCATCCCAAGTGCCATTCGCAAGAAGTCCTTGCTTTTCCGAGTTGATGGCATCCAAGACCTCTGGACGGTCTTTCCATTCACTTCGATCCAAAAGCCGATGAACATAAGCAGGAGTTACCACTTCTTGGCAGCCTACATTGAACATCGCAATGTCAAGGGGAACCGATGGATACCCTGGCACAAGCTTTTGGCGGTGAGATTGATGAGATCTTGCAACACATGGCAAAGAGCACACATGCTGATTGATAACATGAGGAAACAAGGATTGAATCATGATATTGCAAAGCTTTGGTGGATAAAAGGCTGACATTCTGGTCCATTTTCCTTGAAGGTGAGCATGACTATTGTGGGCGCACTTCAAAACTGCAAGATTCTTGGCCAAGCGCAATGAAGAGGTAAGAAATCTCCAAGGCTTCTTGGCAGGTTGGCCATCAGCTTCAACACCAACCGTGCAGCCATTGAAAGTGGCTGAATGCAGGTTTCTTTCAACAATTCACGACTGAATTGATGGCAAAGCCCAACCAGTACAATAGCGTGGCCATGCGAAACTGCAATCCCCACCGTTGTCAAGACAGATGTTAGCCACCCGAATGAATTGCTCTACCAAGGCAGCACTTTCGGCTTGTTCTTGATTGATCTTTGCCACCAATCTCGGATACTTCGTCCGATTCAAATGTTGCCATTGGTTCCAGGGCCTGCATTCGATGGATCCGTGCATGGAGCACCCTTCTAAAGCACCTACCTGAGCGATGAGCTGCTCTATGCTGTGAGGATCTTCCAAATTGATATCTTCTTTACTCAGCCGGATAACTCTCAAACCACTTTCATGTCCAACTTTGCCAAGGTTGGAGTCCTTGCCGCAAGCAAATTCGAACAAAACATCCTTACCAGTGCGACTATGTTTTCCCCTGCCATGTTTTGGAGGCTTAATCTCAGGAGCTGCAGTGGCGCCAAGGCAGCCAACCTGCCCCCCGTGATCAAAAGATCCCTGATACATTGGTTGCACATCTTCTTGTGGCAAGCTGGCTGCGGCATCGCAGGCAATACTAGCTACGGCACCTAAACCAGTGGCAGGAGGTTCGTCAGCTTCATTATCTGCGTCTGATTCATGAAAAGAGACATCAGGAGGAGTTTTGATTGGAGTTCGGCTTCATAGGGCTCGTCAAGATCCGATGGAGGTGGGCATTCGGGCACCAAATCTTCTGCAAAACCACCACCAGAAGCTTCATCTCTGATGTGCATTGGCTCAATAGCAGAAACTTTTGAAGACGCAGGAACTTCAGGCTCAAAAAAAGAACCATCTACATCCTTTCGACCAAAGGCTTCTTCAAAGCGCGCACTGCATTCTTGATTTTGAGACGAAATATCATTCTCACAACCCTTACATCCTTTTGTGGCATCGCTTTTTAGCATTCGGGCATGGGTCACATACGAGTTTTTTGGCTTGATTTCAGAATCCACAAAAGGAACAGGCACTGCGTCAATGCCATGAAGCTCAGTGAGACGAGGATCGTCTAGCTCCTTCAATGCCGCTTCAGCTGCGCTGGCCAATGGAGACTTCACATCTTCAGGCATATAAACCTCTGTGTCATGAAATTGGGATACAGGATAGGATGATACACCTTCACGAAGGTGGGAGCACAAAACAAATTGCAAAACACCTCCGTACCCCATTCCAAAGTCCAATCGCCATCAACAAGGTCTGCATTCGGGCTGAACTTGAACTTTCCTGCATCTTTGGTCTAACAAAACCCAAGTGACCAAGCAAATAATGGGGTCCAAGAAACTCTTTTCCAAAGGCAAGTTCCCAACGTGTTTTTCCCTCACTTTCTTTCAAGAATGCGGACATGGCAGTTGCAACGTACGAGCATGCTTGAGGCCAGAGCTGGGGTCTGGCAGCAAAACCTGCTTGCAAAAACAATGACCTGGCAATCTCTTGAAACGTCCTCATTTCACGCTCCAAGACTGAGTTGCGGGGAACGCGTGATGGAACTGAGCTCTCCGGCAACCAATTGTTTTCGATGACAGCTTTCAAGGTTTCTCCGGCAGCGTCTGAACGAACAATGGTATAGGAGTTTAGATTTGATGCTAGTCGGGATGCTTCTCTTGAGATAGTTGGATAAGCTTGCAAAACTTTTGAGAAACGATCTAGAACAATCAAGACGGCATGCTCTTTTCCTCTTGAAGACTTGAATACAATCAACTGGTCGCATGACAACTGTTGTCCAAAAGCTTCAGGCTCCGCTAGATCAAGGTCTTCATTGACTACTCTCCTGCTTTTGACCCTTTTGCTATAAAGTCTGGCTCTATTGCAAGCATCACATGTGGACAGTTTCTGAAAATGAGTCAAGTTGTGATCAAACGGAGGGGGCGCAAGAATTTCATGTTCCACGGATGCAGGGTCGCTTGGCATTCCAAGATCTATGCTAGGCTCAACGGCTGGCTCAGCTGACAAAACTTCAGGAACATCAACCGGCTCCGCGGCGGGATCTGAGGGAGGCAAAACATCGATGACACTACTTCCGGGAAATGGTTCTGCCGGCGTCCCAGGAATGACAATAAAATTGTTTCTGAAAAAGGGAACATTTTGAGTGACTCTTGATGCGTAAAACTTGTTCTCCTCATCGCGGTTGAGATGGCACTTGGAGGGGTCACGAACAAGAAAGGGCAGGGAGCCCGGCAGCCAAATGAAACCTAATCCATTCTGTTCACATGAAGGCAATTGATCTGACCATTGGGAAAGAGTCCAAAAGGAAATGGTTTCTTGGTCCTGAAATCCAATGGTGTCGGATGACTTCTTGAAACCACCACCTGTCGAGAAATCCAACTTTTCATGGGAATCGTTAGCAAAACCGGAAAAGAGGGATCGGTGATATCCCTGTTCCTGCAACGCTTCATGTGACACCAAATGTCGACCTGCGCCAGTGTCGGCGGCCCACTCAAGTCCTCCAATGGCTTAAGATGGAGTGACTATGGAGCTCAGTGCCGCAACAATCGCAACGGCCGCTGCGACTTTCGGAGTTGCAGGCTTGGGCTTGGCTTTTGAATCGGCTTTTGAGCCTTTGGGCTTAGCAGGGGGAGTTTTAACATGACTATAGTGGCACTTATCCCCATGAACCCAACCATTAGGCATCTGATGGAAAATGCATGGAATCTCTGCCTTCTCCTCAGCCGTCATCGGCTTTCCGGGTTGTTTTCTTTGACTTACCCTTTCGCATTTTTGGGAGGCCGGGAGGCCCATTGGGGGCATCTTTGGGTTTTGTGGCGCTAACTGCGGCAGCTACAGAGGCTTTGGCTTTGGCAGGAGACGCTTTTGCTGGGACTGCTGGGGTCTTCGCTTTCGGCTTGTCTCGCTTCTTTTGTTTGCGAAGGGATTGCTCAATGAATCGAGCATTCACGTCTTCACGTCCTTCAACCGAAAACTCTTGCAACTTTCCCCAAAGGGAGTTGAACTCACGCATGGAGGAATCATCTGGGGATCTTTTGATTTCATCAATCAAAGTCTCCAAACGACGTACGGTCCGAAGCTTGTGGAAGAGAAACTCTCCAAGCATTCTTTGATTGGGCCACTGCTCACTCGGGATTTGGTTCAAAACCTTCATCAGGCTAGATGAAAACTCTTGCAAATCAGCAACTGGGTATCCATTGGGTTCCACCAAAAAGATCGATTGAGAGGTGATGAGCGGCCCACGGACCCTATCCAAGTCGAAGCGTCGAGAGATCATTTGGATGACTGCCCGGCCTCGTGGAGCTTGACTTTGACGGGTACAACTCTCAATTTGCTTTGGCATGTCGACGGGCACAAATTCTTGGCATGTTGACGGACACCATCATTTTGGCACATCGACGGACACTCCTTTGGCATGTCAACGGAGACAATCTTCTTTGGCATGTCGACGGGAACATGTTTTTGCATGTCGACGGAGACAATCTTGTTTGGCATGTCGACGGGGACAACCCTTTTGGCATGGAATTAATGATGTAATTCATGTATGTAATGAGTAATGAATGTATGTAATTAATGTGTGTAATTAATGCATGTAATTCATGTATGTAATCCTTGTATGTAATTCATGTATGCAGTTAATGCATGTAATAAATACATGTAATTAATGCACGTAATTAATGCACGTAGTTAATGCATGTAATTAATGTAATTAATGTACGTATGTATGGATGTATGGATGGATGTCAGCAGGAGCGAGATTCAGTTGCCCCCACAAAATCCGGTCGGCTTGGATTCCACGCGGCGTCTTGTACACCAGCAGAAAGTGTCCATCTTCATTGGGCCGAAAGCAGGCTGTAACCCTTGGCTGCATGGTTTTCTCTTTCTTGATGCAACAGATCAACATCTCCCTTTGGGGCCGCCGTTTGCCCGTTTCATGGGGTGGTTGTTACCGAGGTTTAGTTTAAGTAAGGTCTTTTAAGGGTTGGTTTAGGGTTTCTTTGAGTTTAATTTCGGAATTTAGGCTTTGTTTAGGTTTTGTTGGTGCTATTTGGGTTAGTTTTTGGGTATCTTTGCTTTAGGGTTAAGGATTCTTGTTTGGTTTATTTAAGGGCTGACGCCCCTCGTCGGCTCCGCCGGATTTCTCGACCCTCCATTTCATCGCAGTGTGGGCTTGAAAGCTTTTGGATGGGGACCTGCTTCAGAAATATATTCCTTATGT
>Ga0126342_10020915_pt1 | contig 10959 bp, 8 predicted proteins | sample Cyp1metagenome_FD_92528 | JGI IMG/M metagenome (GOLD analysis project Ga0126342, IMG submission 92528) | Coral microbial communities from Lord Howe Island, Old Settlement Bay, Australia - Cyphastrea 1 metagenome | ecosystem: Host-associated > Invertebrates > Cnidaria > Coral ... | reverse complement strand
CTATCTAATCTATCTAATCTATCTAATCTATCTAATCTATCTAATCTATCTAATCTATCTAATCTATCTAATCTATCTAATCTATCTAATCTATCTATCTATCTATCTATCTATCTATTTATCTGTCTTTTTGCAAGTTTGAAAACAAGGAATTCTGCGAGACTTCCTCATTTTTTGAACTTGACAACGTCAAAATCGAAGCAATTCTGCGAGACTTCCTCATTGTTCGAAGGTGTCAACATCAAAAACGAAGCAATTCTGCGAGACTTCCTTCAATAAGGAAGTCGAGTGCAGAGCTGACGGCCTCGTACCAATGCGTTTTGCGATTTGTTTCGGTCTACGTCTCTAAAGTATTGCGCCTGCCACGATAAAGTGATGCCAGGTCATACAAAGTGCTGCACCTGTCACACAAAATCATCTTCCCAAAACTGAAGATCTGATGCTCCAAAACTCAACCCTCTCAGGAAATCAGCGCCCTGACCTCTAAACATCTCTGATGCACATGTCTCTTGCACTGCGCCTGCCACGCGAAATGCATCTGTCCAGATCCTCTTCAAATGTCCCACGCCTGCCATCGTTCCTGGAAATGCTACAAACCCCTCACGTTTTGCTCACTTTTGAGAAGGTGCACAATCCCTTGCGCCTGCCACGCGAAACAACATCTGAACGTCCAAAAGTGCTCCGAACCCCGTTAGTTTTTTAGAAATGCGCTTGGCGCCACAACAGCATGCACTTTTCGACATCTCAACTTCCAAAAGTGGTCCTAGAATGGTGTGCTTCGTACATTTTGACTTGGAAATGTGCTTTGCACCACAACAACGTGCACTTTTTCGACATCGCAACTTCCAAAGTGCTCCGACATTGGTGTGTTTTGTACGTTTTGACTTCGAAATGTGCTTAGCGCCACAACGGCGTGCTCTTTTTCGACATCTCAACTTTAAAAGTGCTCCGAAGCTGCGGTGTTTTGTGCAGTTTGACTTCGAAATCTGCTTCGCACCGCAGCGGCGTGCAATTTTTCATCTCTCATCTGGCCAGATGGCTCCGCACCCGCCGGTTTAGCGAGCCTACTTTTCGACCCGCCGGAGCCACAATCATTGGAAAAACACCGCGTTTCGCGACTTTTCTACCTTTTCGCGCACCTGCATCTTCTTTCTTCTGACTGTTTCTCTTCTCTGATCTTCTCTCTTCTTCTCTTCTCTGCTCTGACTCTTCCCACCTCTGCTTTTCCATCTGTCCATATTGTCGGAACTTTGACTTCTAAACTTCCTTCGACTACGTTCTTGCTGCTACGATCTTGGCTTTCCAACATAATTTGCGGCCACGTTCTTGCTGCTGCGCTCTTGGCTTTCCAAAATAACTTCCTGTTTGTTGTTGCTACGCTCTTGTTTTAAAATATTACTTCCTTCTACGTTCTTGCTGCTACACTCTTGGCTTTGCAACATAACTTCCTACTGCGTTCCTGCTGCTACACTCTTGGCTTTCTCACATTACTTCCTACTACGTTCTTGCTGCTTCGCTCTGGGCTTTCCAACATAACTTCCGACCACGTTTCTGCTGCTACGCTCTTGGCTTTCCACCATATCTTCGTCCTGCTATGTTTGTTGTTGCTACGCTGTTGACTTTCAAACACTACTTCCTACTACGTTGTTGCTGCTACGATCTTGGCTTTCCAACACAACTTCCTACTATGTTTGCTGTTGCTACGCTCTTCACTGTCTAGCATTACCTCCTTTGATTCCAGCTCAGCCTGGGCACGTAGGACCCGAACATAAGGAATGTCAGTTGCTGGAGTTCACTCGAAGAAAGTAATTTTGCCACACTTCGCTGCAAAGTGGAACTTTCTGGTGGCTGTTTCATGGATGATTGCATTGCGGGCTCTGCGGGCGTTACGGGCCTTGCGGGACAGCCTTATAAGGGCCCTTACGGTCCACTTACGGGCTCTACGGGCCAACGAGCCCTTCGGGTACGGGGAGGACTCGACCCGTAAAACAGGCGGCAATCACCAATAAAGGAAACATGAATAACCGGAAATGAAGCTAGTATGATAATATATATATGTATATATCATATCTATAAATGTGTATAAAGAGAATGGCATAGTATAGTATTTATCAACAAATTCTACATATCCATGTGATACATAAATGCATAGAGTACATACATATATTATTTGATTTCATCATTTTCATCTACATATCATCCCCATAGTCATTGCAAGCAACTAAGTAGGTATCTTAAAGAATCAGAGTGGAGATTAGAGTATAAGGCTTTGTCAGTGAATTGCCCCTCCTGAAGTGCGTTCAGAAAATTACCAGCACAAAGTCTTTCTTAAGTTACAGGAAACCAAGGGAGGCTACGGACGAAATGAGGAATGAGGATATGTGGAAGTTGGATCTTTATTTCTCATAGATGCAGTTTGATAGGCCAAGGTAGGGGTTCTACCTAATAAACAATGGAGTTGGACAAACGAAACTTCGTATTCTCCGACTCGCTGTCCAGGAAAAGGTTGATTTGAACCAACAAGAACCGCAATTCAATTCAAACAACGAAACAACGCTCTTTACACAAACACAAACGGGCTGCTTGATTACCAAAATGGGGACGCACATAGACATCCAAACAAACACCGTGAAGTCTCAGCCTATCACAAAAAGACTGTGTAATGTATATATATATAGTGACATATATATTTATATATAGTGACATTTATATTTATTATATATATATATATATATATATATATATATATATGTTGTACAAGTATAGACACAGTATGTACGTATATACACACATATATATATGCAATATATGTATATATATGACTTGCATGCGTATATAATATGTAAATATGTGCATATTATAATTCTATACTTTTTTAATGCATGTGTACGCACATATTGGAAAACATATCTACGTCATTTTGGATCATCTTCACAAGTGGCCGAAGCCTCCAAATAGAAAATGGGGTGGACATGGGCCATTGGATCCATCTGATCCAAACAATCCCCGATGTGTGGGGTATGATGGCAGGTGTATACCCATACCTGGGATATCTAATTTCATAGCTCCTCTCATGGTTCACACTTGGGGACGGTTTACGGCACTGTGGATCAACATCATTAAACATCCATGCATGTTTCTCAAGGAATTTGATTTGAGACAGCTCTCTGTGCAGCAAAAGGTCATGTGATGGCAGTCATAGTAACAACTCAAGATGGCGTTCACGTCGACTAGTGGAATGTTGTCCTGCATCGCCAGTGAGGTGGGCACAATTTACAACCCAAAGGATCACACATTGGCAGAATTGATCCCTAGCAAGTCATTAATCTTTTACTTTGAAAGCAAGAAAGCTGACCCTAAATTGGCTCAGTCCCGCCCCTTACCCTCGGGTGTCTGCATCATTGCTTGGGAAGAAAATCCGCCACATCATCTGGCACCATTTACTTGTTTCTAGAGCCCTGGACTCAAAAGACATTATCACCACTGACCACTGACTGTCGTCGTGATCGTCATGGTCACCGTGATCCTCATCCTCATCGTCCTCCCCTCCATCTTTATTGCCAGCGCTATCGTTCTCATCGTCAACATCACAATCATCTTAATCATAAAATGTTTTTGGATGTTCTTAGTCATTTGAATCATCGCCATCATCACAATCATGGCAATCATTGCCATACGTTAAGTGTTGGCTATGTCTATGTGTATGATGGTATGTTTTTCTGTAGCATCACCTTATTAATCGCATTAAACATCTCGATAAATTGCAGACATCATTGCCGCCGTCAACATCACCATCCCATCCTGATCCCAAGCATCTCATCACGGGTCACTCTTGAGATTCCCTGTAGCTACCGCTACTGTATCACCATTGAAAAGGCGTCAGCATCACCAGTTTTGCAGGTGATCCCCGATGTTGTTTGATATCTCCAAGGTGAGAAGAAGGCAAACCCAAAAAAAACTAAGCAAATCCCCAATGGTTTACTCGAACTGGGTTGGAAATTTGACCATCTATGGCATGAGATAGGGCAGTCCATTTCAACCATACAGACAAGCGGGCACTACCTGGTGTATACATGACAAATATGTATGTATATATATATATATATATTATTAATTATTGTATTATAAATATATATATATATATCCACATTGTATATTAATACGCACATATATAATCATGTATATATATATATTACATATATTTACATATTATGTGTGTATAGCAACTTCAAAAAACTAGAAAAATAATGCGTGTTGCTAAAATATGTTTTTTTATTTTTTGGAGTTACGTGTGCTATGAATATGTTGTATATAACTACATGTACATATATATATATATATGTGGCCCATCACATCCCATTGAGAATGGGTTAATTGTCAACAAAAATTAAATAATGAAAAACCAAGTCAGTTACAGTAATTGCCAAATAAACAGGGTTGCTGCCAATAGCCATCCACATACATGAAAAAAATCGGTAGATGAAAAGGTAAAACTATCAATGTTTCTCCAATGGTTATCATTGACATCGAACTGGTTGGAGCAAAACAACCCTGTTTCTGTTGGGTTATCGGATCCTTTATTGGTTGGATCCTTTATTGGTTGGATCCTTTATTGGTTGGATCCATATGGTTGAAACCTTGTTTGTTTTTGTAGCTATATCTGCAAACATCGGCATGGTGGATCATTCAATTTTGGTTGTTTGTCATAGGGAACAAAAACCCAACACAATTTCCACCGGTATTTGGTATATTTACTGAAGGCTACCTTTGAAATTTGTTGGAGAAAAAATACCCTGATGGCTTTACTGGGCGAAAACAACCCGACTCCTCGATAATCTCTGGAATGTTCAAGGAGAAAGAACCCGAGTTGTGCGTCCCGGGGAAGGTGAACTGGTTGAAGGGTAACCTTCGCCGACACGACGCGGAACACCGCGGATGGGGATAGAACTTGTGGAGCCTCATCCCAGTGGTACCTTTGGTGGTTTCTAAGTAGCTGAACCCCTAGGGTTGATGGTATTACGATCTAGTTGAACACACACAAATTATAACTAACGTAGGTGGGTTATAAACTGCCAGATAGTGCCCGGCACGCGCCGGGCGGAAGTTTCGAAAATAGGAAACGACTAAAAGGAAATCAATGGCCTGTAGGAATGTTTTTGAACTGCAGACGCTATGAGCAGTTGAAGTTGTGAGGTGCACATCAGAACAAATGAGGAAGTGGCGGTCGACATGCCAATGACATGACATGAAAGGATCCCGTCACAACTGAGTGAGGGAACCAGCGAACCAATAAACCGATGAAGTAATGAATCAACGAATCAGTTTAACAATGAACCAATGAAGCAACGAAGCAAGGACCCCATGAATCAACCAACCAGTGAACCAATGAATCAGTGAATCGGTGAATCAATGAACCAATGAACCAGCGAATCAATGACTGAATGAAGTGCTGAGACGAGAAGGTGAATCAATGAATCAGCAGTGAATCGTGAATCAGTGAATCTAAGCAATGAACTGGTGAATCAATGAAACGATGATACAGTAAATCAATCATTCAGTGAATAGGTGATTCGGTGAATCAATGATTCGATGCACGAGTGAGCCTGTGAGCCGATCAATCAATAAATCAATGACTGAATGAATGATTGAGTCGATGAACCAATGAATCAATGAACCAGTGGCTCAATGAATCAAAGAACCACTGATCCAGTGAATCTATAACCAGTGAACAAATGAACCAATGAATCAGTGAATCATTGAACCAGTGAATCAATGCACCAATGAATGAAGGGATGGATGGATGCATGAATTAATGGATGGGTGAGCGAGCTACTTTCCTTTGTTGAGCTACTTCTTCACGGAGCGACATCTTCGCTGAGGCACGTCTTCTCCAGCTACTTCTGCGGCCACTTGTCTGGGCTACTTCTGTTCTGACCTGCCTCCCTGCTAACTTTTTTGTAGCCCGCTTCTTCTCTTCACGCGCCTGTTACAATGCGTTTAGCAGCCTCCAGCTGCAATGCCGCATAGCACAAGAGTAGCTAGTATGGTGAAGAACTACCTTTCGCGCAGCTGTTACAATGCGTTTAGCAACCTCCAGCTGTTGCAGCTGCAATCCCGGTTGCCAGGAGCGCCGCAGCATCACTCATGCTTTGCTGCCCGCAGCCTTGCCAATGCGTTTTCTCACAGCCGGTTGCAAACCCGCGAAGCAGGAACGTCACACTAAATCGACCAACGTACGCGCAGCGCTGACAATGGAGACGATTCCGCGTTACTCCGAACATGCCAGTTTTTTTACCTGTGTTATATGCAATCGACCTCTCGCTATTCCAGTGCGCATTTTTCTGGCCTCATCTTCCAGAAGTGCTCCGACGCCTTAATTTTATTGAAATTTTGAAGTGCAAATCGAGCTCTTGCCACAGTCCTGTGCACTTTTTGTCGGCAACTTTCCCAGATCGAGCCGCGAACCCGCGGAAATACTTGGGCGACCCCAGGAGCCACACTACCCAAAAAAGACAGGTTTCGCGCCCGAGAGTCTTCTCACCCGTGAACTCACACGCTTCCGAACTGTTACACTTCCCAACTGCTTGATGATGAGTGGTTGACATGATGATGTGGTTGAGATGATGATGGGGTCGACATGATGATGTGGTTGACATGATGGTGGGAATGCTAACCATATCCATCGTCTGTAACTCGGAAGTTTTCTAACTAAACTTCCTTTGATAACTAATTTAGGTGGGTTTAAATCATTCTAGGGTTAGATAGGTTAGAAACCAACTGCACCATCTTAATTGAGCCGTGCCTGCAAAACCCATGGTAGATTCAACCATCAAATGTGCCGTCCCGCCGTCCCGATCTCTGCGTCCGAGCATCATTTATATCGTCATATCCCACCATGGCACCGGTAAATCCCGTATTGAAATGGGTATTTAAATGGGAAAAATACCTATTTAAATGGGAAAAATGCCCATTTATTAATGCTGTGATATAGCTATTCTCATTTTAGAAAAATACCTAATTAATAATCCTCAATTAATTAATACCTATTTATGGTGTGATATTTTCCGTTACAATCATTTATTGCCCCTCATTGTATATTCTCATCAAACCCAAAAGACGTCTGATATCCCGCATTTATTTTGCGAATTCCCTCCCCTACATGTTCCAGTCACGGTCAAACCAGTTTACCCAGTGCCGTATCAACTGCATCCTCATTTTTGTCTAAATAAAAGGCCGCGTTGGTTAGCTGTCTTACCATTGTTGATAGCAAAAACTAGTGTCCTGGTGTAGTTGGTGATATCTCAATTCTATCCAGATTCAAGATTTCCCGCTATCCCAATGATGATGATCATTTGCCCTGAGATCATTCGCTCGCCAAGCAGCATACAAAATGACGCATGTCCATTGCACGCTTCGACACCCACAATCGACGAAAAAACCACGAGGACCGCACCGGCAGCCGCGGCCAACGCCATGGCGCGTTCGCTCCGTCGCTCCGCGGTCGGTCGTGATGGAAATGGTGTAAGATGTAAGTTGTAACACCCTAATCAGATACATGGGATATATATATGTGTGTGGATATAGGGGCTTATGTCATATAGATGATACATATTTATATACATTTGGGTTTTGGCGTCAGAAACCTGCTGTACTTGTCCTGTTATTTTTGTTGACGACTTCAATCATCAAACGGAAAATCACATCTAAATGATTAAGCTCTATATAAAGTTTATTCCACTTTCACATGCAGACGGATGGTTGATGCGTTTATCCCATGGAGGCTTGTTGGGCGGCTTGGGATGTTTCGACCTGTTCCCGATGCGCGGCATCCCGTTACAGTGTTGATCCATCCCCATGTCCGTCCGGTTTTGGAGGACTTGGAATCACCGAAGTAACCATCGAAAAGCGTTTGGAATTTTCATGAATTTTGCAATTCTTCACCACTAGTGCTTTGGGTTGGTGGGAATTTCAGTGGGAATGCGAAGGATTTTTTTTGGGAAATGCTGGGAATAGTTAACCTTTCACAAGCAGATCAAAAAACATTCCAAACAACAAACACACAGGAAATGCACCCCAAACAGTGGGGCATCGCCAGTAAAACCATGTGCCACTGCAAGAATTTTGGGGCTGCCTCCTTCAGAAGAGTCATGAACCAACAGGATCATCAAAAAAATCTTCAGTATTCACGGGCATCGCCGGTGGGCATACCCCTATAATATATTATTATATATCATGTATATGTAAATTTATTGTATATATATATACACCTATATAAACCTATATAACAATATGGAATATGTCAATCATATTCATAACATAACATGGATATCATAGCAAGATACGACCATCATTATGACGCTATTCAGAAATCATCACGTAACGATCACGTGCCTTTTTTCGATGGCCCCAGATTTTTGGAAAGCCTGGGATCTGGGCCCATCATCTCTGCATACTGGGCTGCCTGCTGCAGTGGTTTTTTCGCAAACACCGAAGTTGTTGGAAAAACCATAGAAATAGTGGATTTACCCATTGAAAATGGTGGATCTTTCCATAGTTATGGGTATCTTTTGGCTAGATCTTAACTGGTTGGTGATGCAATAACCATTTTAACCATCTTGAAAAATGATGGAGTGAGTTCGTCAATGGGCTTGGGATGACATCCCACTAATATGAAATGGAAAAATAATCCATTCATGTTCCAAACCACCAACCAGTCAACAGTTTGTTGCTACAAAGGTTCCAACAATCATTTCATGTCATGTCCATTCAACTGATCAAGATTTAAGAATCATGGATCATGGGAATGATCAGAACTGGTTGGTGGTTGGGCCACCCTTTTGAAACATATGCTCAAGTCAGTTGGGATGATGACATTCCCAACTGTTTCTGGAAAGTCAAAAAAAATCCATGGTTCCTGGCACCACCAACCAGTATATATTTAACTATATAATGTTATATAACTATACTATAGTTGGTTAGATATCCCAAAAAATATCCCCATGTTATATCCCCATGTTCCAGTCACCACCAACCAGTGATGGTCGTTGGACCGGCATGGACAAGCGCCATATTTTTTTGCTCCTGACCCGATCTGACAACATCAAACCGTCGGGGTTTCAACTTGAGCGCTGGAGAATGGTTAATGATTAATGGAAAATCTATGGTTAATGGAAAATCTATGGTTAATGGAAAATCTATGATTAATGGAAAATCTATGGTTAATGGAAAATCTATGGTTCCAGCAAAGCCACAAAAAAAGCCGTTTTATGCTACTTCCATCTATAGATAGTAACTTCCATGGACAAAAAATCTACGAAAAAACTGACTTCCAGTACATGGAACCATGAAAATATTCTGAAGCCTGCAACTAGAATTAACCCGTTCCACTGGATGTTTCTCCGGGTCTGAGCCCATGGACCCCATGAAAGCATGTGGCTATAAGGCAACCCTGGGTTAAAACATGTTAAAACCCTATTCCTTTTTTCATGGACACAAGGCCCCATTATCCCATTCCTCTGGTATATTTTCTTCATGCCGTGCCTGGCCTCATTTCTCTCTCCCGGCAGTTGCAAACCGTTCACGAAGCAAAAGACCTGCCGCGGTCATGTTCATTTCTCGCCCCATGGCACCTGGTTGTTGGGCAAATCCAACAAACCTTTGAAACATATCCCATGACGGATCCATGGTGCTGGGAGAAATATGCTAACAAAAATGGGGTATATTGATGGTAAATGTTAGCATATATGTACCAGCACCATGGATCCGTCATGGGATATGTTTCAATTGGATGATGGCCTCCGCTTGACACGTCAACAAAAAGAAAATCAAGAAACTGGGATTATCCCATTTGACATCCTATGACCTCCTACAATATTTGTTGGTGAAATTCCCAAAACGTAAGGTGGGGAGTGAATTAAGTTGGTGCGCCAAACCAGCGAAGCAATAAACCACCGGCTGATCATTTGTTTGCACGGGTGGAAGATCTCTGCCTTGATCGAACCAACCAAAATGAAGACGTGTAGGCAGACATGGGATGACATGGGCTTGTCCGGAAATCAGGTATGTCGGGTATGCAATGAAATGGCCATTTCAATAAAAAAAATAGTGATACACCTACTGTTACTCTATTTCAGACAAAACCATAAGGCCAAAGGACAAACGCGTGGTGCACGGACATGGATGGCAATACAGCAAAATAACTAGCCCTGTGGTTCCCTCTTCTGGGGTTCCCAATTTTCTGACTTAATTTCAAATCTCCTATTGTGATATATCCGATGAAGTATTCCCACGACATCCCCATTTCATCACTATTCTATCCCCTACGAAAAAGGCTAAGTCAGTCACTTCGATGATTTACCGATGAGCCTCTGGTCAACATACTTCGACGTTCTTAAAAAATGGTGGTTTTCCCATTAAAAATGGTGATTTTCTATAGCAAACTGTTAAATTACCAGAGGGTATTTGACTTATGTGATTTTTGATATAGCAAACTGTCACCATCTGGTTATGACTAACAGTTGCCATGGAAAGATCCACCATTTTGAAGAACGGTAAACCATCTATTCCGATTAGGGCCATGGCTTAACCATGGCGAACTGTAACAGTCATAACCAGAGGATAAATCACCAGGAGAATCACCAGAGGATAAGTCCCTGTTGTTTACGTAAACAATCCAGTAAAACATCACCATCGTGGCCTTGTGGTAGCTCCCCAGCGCACCACGGAAGTTCTGTTCCTCGGTGCCCGTTGCTGGGATGATGCAGTAACTATGTGTGTTTTTTATCCACATAAAATAGATAAACAAGAAACTCAGCCATGGCTAAAACATTTGTGTGGATAAAATTACTTTACTTCGTGTGATCCCCACCATGACATTTATACATTTTCTTACTGGCAAATCTTCTGGCATTCTATCTGACATATCTTCTGACATTCTATTTGGCATTCTATCTGGCATAT
>Ga0126342_10020914_pt1 | contig 10959 bp, 11 predicted proteins | sample Cyp1metagenome_FD_92528 | JGI IMG/M metagenome (GOLD analysis project Ga0126342, IMG submission 92528) | Coral microbial communities from Lord Howe Island, Old Settlement Bay, Australia - Cyphastrea 1 metagenome | ecosystem: Host-associated > Invertebrates > Cnidaria > Coral ... | reverse complement strand
TGACTTGGGCCAACTTGAACCTTTTGTGGGGATAATCTTTGACACAACTGACAGCATGTGCAACGTTTGCATCTTCCGTAACGTAAAGGAAGTGCTCGTCAGGGACGTTAATACACCCCCCCAGACCCCCCACCCCCACCCCCCTGATGATCATACGACAGCATGCGCAACGTGTGCATCTTCCGTAACGTAAAGGAAGTGCTCGTCAAGAACGTTAATACACCCCTCCCACCCCCCACCCCCACCCCCCCTGATGATCATACCACAGCATGTGCAACATGATAAAAGCTCAAAAAAATCAAATCCTATACCCCCATTTCAGCAAGCTTCATTTTTGAAATTTGCAACCCTTCCAAGGGATCGTAAATGGCACATCTCAAAATTGGCAACCCTTCCAAGGGCGCCGTATCAGCCGCATGCCAAAAACAACCACCATATTTTGGTCTCAAAGCATTTAATAACATTTAATAACAACTTGTGCGTCTTTACTCGGCGAAAACGTTTTATCCTGGTTTATCCTTAGTTTATAGGCCATTTCATGTAGGAAGGTGCGGCATACCGCTGAAGTGGAATGCTCATACAGGGTGACATTGCATGGCAGCCCCCAAACTGCATCAACTTCATGGCACTTTCCCAGTGCCAAGCGTCTTCGAGCATGTTGACAATGTATTTAACCAGATGGATTGAGACTGTGGCTTAGATTAGTTTGGTCTGTGGCATGAAGGGATCTGGATGAATCTAGGGGGAGGGAAGGTACCTGTCCTAGAAGGACATTTTTCATGTCATACAGCGCACGACCACATGAATTAATTACCCGCTGGTAAACTAAGATAGCGATGGAAAATCACTATTTTGAATGGGTAAATCAACTATAAATGGCAATTTTCAATAGCTATGTTAAATTACCAGAGGGTACGTTGCATTGGCTTTCATTACATTGCATTGCAGCACACTTATCGGACGGTACACTGCATCACATTGCATCTCTTGATGTTAATTAGGCTCTAGACTCTACATACAAAGCATAATTAGACAGCATCAACCGGATGCTACATTGCATTATATATATATAATCATATATATATAGTATAAATAAAATATGAATAACTATGATAATATAAATATAATATAATATGTGTATATATATATGTAATATATGTAATATATGTAATATATGAAATATTAAAATATTTTATATTTATACTGCATAATATACATTACATCACGTTGTGTGATGTCACGTGACATTGATTTTACATCTTGGTAAGAATAATGTGTGACATTACACCACATGCACTATAAATACATTCTGACATCATTCTACAAACATGACATACATAGCATCAAACTCATTGCATACGCTACATGTTATTGATACCGCACATTGGATAGATAGCAAACATTGAGCGTGCAATCAACAATTATTTACAATCAACAGCTACAGAAAATCCTAGCCAGAAGGAATACACAAAAAACACATATTGCCATCAGCCTGGATGCTGCATCATCCGCAAATTGGAGGTCTCAGGTCATTTTTGAGGTCCAGTTTCAGGGCTTACTTATGTTCCGCAGCAAGCGCCAGTTTCTGTAATTTTTTGCAGGGGGAATAACGTATACATACTTGTATAAATATAAACACACTAAGCTATCAGCCGGATGAAGATTCTTTTTGATTGCATAACACATCAAATCAATTTCAACCATCTACCCTCCAGCGTGAGAAAATCTTGGATAAAATGGTAGTTATAGCTGGGAAATGGCCATTTTTATTGAGGCATTTTCCATTGCCATGTTTGATTACCAGAGGGTATGACAGTCAGCGGCTAGTCCGGGGACAAAATTTTTGGGAGGAATGTATGAAATGCTGACTGTGTATGTACATTATTGTATATTCACGGGGGATTTAATCAACTTTCCAACACTTCACCAATAATTAAGGCTTACAACATCTTATAACAATCTATCATTATAAATCACCAATATAATGATAGATTTATTAAAATAACAGTTCACCATCAATCAGCCTTAAAATAATAAACAATAATTTCACCAACTAATACATAATTGGTTTCTTAACAACAACTGATTGGTGGTATACCTACCTCTCTGAAAAATATGATTTCGTCAGTTGGGATTATGACATTCCCAATGTATGGAAAAATAATCCAAATGTTCCAAACCACCAACCAGGTAAACACTAATGAGGCCTTACCATCTATTCTTCAGTGGGCCACCTTTGTTGGGAGTTGGTTTTTCATCCAAGGCTCGAGGTTTGCTCCACATCTCATGAACCGCCATGGCTTAGTATAAAAAAAACCTGTGCTTTTGGGGATCATGACTTAAGAAACTGGGGATACCTCTGATTGGATTTTTTTTTTCGGGAAAAGTCGACTAAAATGGATGAGAAGTGGGAACAAACCCCTGATTGGAAACCTCCTTTTTGTACAGTAAACTCCTATGGTCCCCACATACGCCTGGAACTAATATCTATATTCAGATGTATATCATGTCACAAGATTCAAGAATTAATATGTTGTTGTTCATATACATTATTATGATGATGATTGCTATTATGATTGTTATTATTGCTACATACATATATATATATATATATGTATATATATATATTATGGATCTATATATATATATTATGGTTATATATATATATTACTGCAGAATCTATGCTCTCATCACCAAAGACCCATCTCGCCCCTGTCGCCGAGACACATCGGGATAGAAACGCTGAAAAACTTCCACCGCTTGGGTCACGAAAGGATTACTTCCATCCTGCGGTCACGCCGGGGTCCATCACTCCATCGAACAGGCGACTAACATATAGAAACATACTCTTTGACATCTCAAAACATACAAAACCATACAGAAAACCATGGCATAATTCATGCTGGTTGGTGGTTGAGCCACCTACCCCTCTGAAAAATGATGGAGTGAAAGTCAGTTGGGATTATGAAATTCCCAATATATGGAAAAACAAAAATGTTCCAGACCACCAACCAGGTATGGCTATCCAAGTGTTTTCACCATTGCCATCTTAGTGGATACATGGGATCGAGAGCAACGATGGAAGATTGTTCATAAAAAAAGCCAGTAATCTGAATGACGACTTGGTGGGAAAAAACAACTCTGAAACAAATACATATATGATCATATATGTATACATACAATTTATGCAATATAAAATATTCATTGGGGACCATCATTCCAAATATGCTTGAAACAAACAAACCACCAAGCAGAAACTGAAATCGGTCCGGCTCCTCGTGGCTGAAGTTGTTCAAGGCTGTTTTGAGTGGGATAAACGCCATAAGGATCTTGTTATTTTCCTATGAAAAATGGAGGTTGAACCAATTTAACCATGAACAATGGATCTATAATCTGGTTGGTGGTTGAGAAACCATCTTGAAAAATGATGGAGTTCGTCAATGGGAAGGATGACATCCCATATAGGAAATGGAAAATAGAACGTGTTTGAAACCACCAACCAGATATACATTCAATTATATGTATATATATATGTATTATACTTGGATTGATCATGATCTGAAAGTCAATGCCAAGTGTCTTTTTTTGTCGCCGGCAAATGTCAACTCAGCACAAACTAGCAAGCAAACCATCATTGCAGTTATGCAGTGACGGTCGCGTTTCGCGGTAGGCATGCAGGGCCGAAGCCGCTTCTGTATTAAAAGCGAAACCAGGGTGAAACTGGTGAAATGGGTATGGATCAATACCTATTAATACCATTTTTAGTGGGATGAACATCCATTTACCAGCTATTTTGATGTTCACCAGGGGGATAGGGTTTTGACCCATCCCCAAATCTGATCATGATCAAACAGGCGGCTACTGGGAATCCAGTAGCGAATTTCTGCAAAAAAAACTCGGTTCCGCTGAGATGGACTCTGGGAATCCAACAGGTGTTGTGCCTTAAACAAAATCGAGGCCATACTGTAGATTCACTGGTTGGTGGTTTCAACCTACCCCTCTGAAAAATGATGGACTTCGTCAGTTGGGATTATGAAATTCCCAATATATGGAAAGTCATAATCCAAATGTTCCAAACCACCAACCAGTTCAATATGTTCTAGATGATGCTACCACGGACTGGCAGGCATTAGCATTCTAAACTTACTAGGCGAGTGGAAAAGCGAATGCCTAGCAGCAGCTATTGACAGAAACTTCCACGGCTTAGACCCTCCAAGACGGGAATCTCCCCTGTCCCACCTTGGGCATACTTCAACACTGTAAGGCGCCAATGTTTCTTCTCCTCAAGGAGATTGGCTAATTCAGTGCCGCAGTAGGCCGTCCCATCAAATTCAATGATGCGGTCCAGCACCTCAAGGACCTCACGACCCTGGCTCTTGCGTTTGGCATTCCACTCCACCATCATCCCCGAGGGATGGAGCTCTTGAATTATTACGCCAGCAGATTTGTCTGAGGAAGCCAGGGTAATGCCCATGTTGCCAGTATTTTCCATAGCAACCTGAATCTTTCTGGGGCGGTTGAGGGTCAGAAACATCTTGTCAGGCAATTTGCTTGTCAGTTTCTCCTGAATGGCTTCCCAGCTATGGGTTCCATCAAGGGCCAGCAAGACATCAAAAGGCTGTATGCGTGAATGCTCGTAGACCTTGTTGAATTCCTGGACAGCTCCTTCCTCTACGCTCGAAATCATAGGTGCTCTTGCTTCTGTCACTTCCAGCTCCAAACCCAAAGTGACGAAGTTCTTCGTTGGCACAGCCACTGTGAAAGTCTCAACTTCTTCAGCCGGAATGCCCTTGGGTGACAAGGTCGCTGGTATTACAGGTGCCTGCACCGGGATAAAAACCTCCTGAATCTCGCAGACTGAAGGCCCCGCCGTATCTGCACCCTCGTAACAGCACCCAAGCATCCTCCAGCCACAAACGTTACCTGGCACGCCCGGCCAGAGTGGCCCTTGATCCAAGACTGCTTCTCGGATTGTGAAGCGTTGCGGGGTCTGAGGTCCTTGTGACAAGAGAAGTAACAAAACCCTGCTGAGTTTACATAAGTTTAAATTTCTCATCGACAACCAAAGGGAAACTTGATGAGTGTTTTAAGGGATGAAAAGGGATGAAACATGAAAAGGGTGCATCTGTGATGCATCTCTCATCGTATGCCAAGCTTATAATTATAGCTTACATCCCCCTAAAATATTCCCTTTATGTGTTTTTCGATTACCAGCATGGCAGGGTCTTCTTTCCCGGTCCCACCTTCCCAGCAGGAACGAGGCTGCTAGTGGCCTGAATCGATCGAAAGATCCATCCGCTGTCCCTTCCGAAGATTCAATTCATTAAAATGCGGTACCCATCTTTTTGGCCCTGAATAGATCCAATGTGATCCAATCATACACATATGAGGCTTTTCTTTTATCCAAAGATCGGGGGAGCGGGTAAATTCTCTAACCTGAAATGCTTGGCAAGGCCTGGTTATTTCGGGATGCCGCGACACCGTCAGTGACATCGGATTTGCTTTGCTCGTTTTCTGATCTAGCCAAATACCAGCCGCAGGTAACTGGTTGGTGGTATACCTACCCCTCTGAAAAATATGAGTTCGTCAGTTGGGATCATGATTCCCAATATATGGAAAAATAATCCAAATGTTCCAAACCACCAACCAGGTAAATTATTTACCTACTTTCTCCTACGTTTTTAGCAGTCTTTGTTGGGTTACTGCCAATAGTGTCCCAGTTTTTTTTTGGCTATGAACCGCAAGACTTACAGATTTTACTGGCTTGCTACTGGGTTGCTACCCCTTTTGTGAAAAATCAATGGCCCATCAACATATACTGGATTTTTTCAAAACGTAATTGGATCGGTATAACGGTATATGTACCAAACACATTAAAGATATTTAAAGATCATTCAAAATTTATCATCTAGTCATTCAGCCTGACCCATACTCCAATACTCCTGTTTGGTCCTGACTTTGCAGCGTCCCACGAGTCCCAAAGCAACACAAATCACAAGACATTCAACAAAAACATTGCCAATCTTAGATACCCTGAAAAAAAAAACTTTGCTGGTGAACGTAGATATTCCCATTGATACCAAAAGACTAAAGGATTAGTTTGTATCCATCTAAGATTAAACCTAGAAAAACACATGATTGAAACCATTTGAAGAAAGCAGCGATATGGCCAAAAGTCTGAAATCGGGCAACCCCTCACCGGGCCTTGGTGCCCAGTTCGGGCAGGTAGGGCTTCAACTGCTCGAACTCCTGTTCCTGGCATCGAAACCCGACCTCTTCCGATACAAAAAAGAAACCTCATAGGGGGTAGAACTTATATCTGGCTAATATGTTGGTCATTTTCTGTCTGTACAGTAATTTAATAGTATGATCCAGCTTCTATCCAACTAATCGCACTGAATTGTCCAGGAATAGCATGGCAAAACTTTAGGTACTTGTATACGCAGCAATACGATATAATATGTGAAGTTATATAGTTATACAAAGTTATATATATATATATACACATGCTGATTACTCATGTATACTCCTCCGTTGAATGTAGAAACATTCAAGCCGTTCACCTACACTGTCACGTCGTGTCTTTTCGGTGGCAAATGTGTAGGATGTGTAGGTAACTGTAGCCAGCAACATGTGGGAAACAGATGCTGAGATATTTCGTGCGTACCACGGGGGTTCTTCTCCAGTGTCTGTATTTGTTGATCCCAAACATGGAGTCAGTAGTATTTTACTATGGATAATCACCATTAATAGTGGTACATTCAATAGTATTGATCATCAATAGTCTTTTGAATATACCACAATCCTTACTTCTTATGACACTGCTGCTGCGAGTTCACTATTTTTTGGGTGCAACTGTCAGTGGCAACTGGGTGCAAGTTGTTTTTAGAACTACTCAATTTCTTCCGGCTCAATTACCTTCAATTTACCACTTTGAAATAAGGTTACCTTTGGATAAAATCCCGTACTAAGCATCAGAGTGACCTTGCAGTGAGGTCATGATGTATAAGAAATATATCAATGCCAACCCCGAATTCGGGGTTTCCCCCATGGTTCGCATCACTTGAATGGTACCCCGCTTCACATTGTCATTATGACAATCTGAGCCAGAGACTACCACCGACCACAATCACTTGACTTGTTTATCACGTTTGTTTCATTTTCAAAACAAAAATCATCATAACCCCGGAATCCCTCGATGCCAAATTCAGGAAAGAAAACATATAAACAACCTACAGAGACTTCGGATGGAAAAAACATGATCATTCAGCCAGATGGCCCTTTTATGGCATGTTTCCACCCAGCCAGTTGTGACCAGCCGTGACCAGCCGTGCGGTGCCTCCTTCTCTTCTTCATCCAAGATGGCGATCAACGCGTTCAGGGCCGGGACCTGGCAGTGTCAGCCGGTTTCTCTGGGAAACCTACAAAAAACGATGGAAAATGGCAATATTTAATAGGAAAACCTGGGAAAACCATTGGAAAATGATGATTTATATGGTAAAGTCTTAAAATGTCTTAAAGTCCCTAAACTAAGCTTGTTTAGTGTCCTTTTTTTGACAGAAACATATTTTTGTTTGGGTGCCATGAATCATGAATTCTATGAATTGTCTCAATGGATTGGTTCAAGGGAAAATTGAAACCGGAAAGCCAAACATATATCAAAAATATTCAGTGGGAACATCTATGGTGCCCTGCATTTTTTTCCCTCAAACCAATCCATTGAAAGTCTAAAGGTACCGCTCCAATGGTACACCGCTGGCCTTACTTGATGGCCTGGTGACCCTTCATGGCGCTGCCCAAGTTACCGGTGTCAAACGTGACTGGAAAATCCACGTTTACTGAATGGAACCTAGAATGGGAAATCATCTATCTTTACATTTATATATATATATGTCATATATATATATATTATAATATATATATATATATTAATGTGTATATTGATGTATGTTATATGCATATATATATATATATATATTATATATATATATATTATATATATATATATAAATTATATATATATATATATGTAATGGGTGATTCCACAAAATCAACCGTGTCAGTTTCAATGGGTGATTCTCCATTATACGGTATGTTTGACCGGCGAGTATGGCAAATTTGAATATGTTGAATTCTGTTCAATGGGATCCACTAAAACTCGTTGTTTTTCCAGTCATTGTAGGTCGGTCGTTACAGATATTACAGAAAGTGTCAAGAAAAGTTCCAGGAAAATCCAATCATTCCAACCCCATATGCTCAATGGTGCTGGAATATTTACCTACATTTACCCAAGAAATGGCCCAGTCATCTAGGTAAATATTCCAGCACCATGGAGCATCTGGGAATGGCCCAACCTTAGCCGTTTCGCATAACAATCCATCCCCAAGCCACGACAAATCACCCAAATCACCACAAAGGAACCTCCTGATCGAGATCATCATCCTCAAAACATAGGGAAATCACAGCACTATGTCACTATGGGGTTCCAGAAATCTACATTTTCAATGAGAAAATAGCGGGAAAAGTGGAAAAAAAACATCCAAATCATTAGAGCCTCGTGTAACAGGGGACATACTGATTCACCAACACACACCAGGAGTGAAACCAAGCCATGACTCAGGGGGATCTATGTGTGTAGACTGCAAATGATCAGATGATGGATGATGATGGATTGACCTTTGCCATGTTTTTGTGTTTTTTCAGGGTGCCCGAATGTTTTGATTCACTGGCCAAATTTTTTTTAGGTCCCAGTTGATAATCCTTTTGGGGAGGAACACCTTTTGTGGCATGCGGGCAAAGCATCGCGAATTGTAGGTTGTTTGAACCTTGCAAGTTTCCCAGGTTCCCTTCGTGAAAAGGCATATCAGAGGGACATCTTAACAATTCCACATCAACCAATCAACTGTCAGTTGCTGGCTTGGAATACAGAATGCACTCCGACAATCAAACGTGGCAATGGAAAATCCGTTTATAGATGATTTTCCCAGCTACAAACATCCATTTTTAAGGGATTTTCCAGCCACGTTTGATATTGCATGATTCATTTCTGGGTCTCAACTAACCAACATCTGTTCAAACATGCTGCTCCAAAAGTCGCACATCAAAACTAGCTCCTAGCACCGACCGAACATTCAGAGCCACCTGAAGCAACAGCAAAGCAATCATGGGTAATCTTGTGAAACCTAGGATAAATCACAAGAGTGTACAATGTACGAAACATTGGATATACTCCTCAACCAGTAACAACGAACAGTGAAAATTGATAGGAACTGCCCACTCAAGTGATGATAATCTTTGTGGTCTTTTGCCTGACGGCAGTTTAGCCAATTTTGGGCTAGTTCACTGGGTACTGGGGAAAAAAAAACAAAAACAAAACATCTGTCAAACATTGGAAAACGGCAGAAAATGCCTCAAACATCAAACATTTAAAAACAAAACTCTCAAGACCCAAAAGGGTTTGCCTGAAAATCAAGCGCCCATCATCAACGAACCAACCAACCAGATTAATCATCAATTTCCCTTGACTTCCATATGTTTTTACCATTTCATTTCATGGAGATTTTTTTGCCATCCACTTGACCTGTCCTGTCCTGTGTGCTGGTCATCACGGGGAGCCCGCATTCACCGCTCTGAAGCTGCTCCCAGGATCTCTGAAGCTGTCGTTCCTCCTGAAGCAGCTTCAAAAGGTCATGGTAAAACCTCGTTTTTTTTTCATATGATGTATACTTGGGGGCGCAGTTGAAATGGTTTTAATATGTTTTAATTGTAATTTCATGGCTTTTCAGGGTGATTTCATGGAATCTAATTGTGATGTGGCATGGACATATCATGTTATATAACCTACTTGGGGGTGCAGTTGAGGTTACGAATAGGTTTTTTCCCGTGGGCAATTAAACACCCATAAATTGGGATATAAGCCCTAGAGCTATGGTTATATATCATTATATCCACTTATACCGTGCAGTAAATTAACTTAACAATGGAACTAATCACCATTCTCTAAATTGTAAATCATTGAACTTTCATGAACTATGTTGCATAGCTATGTTTGTTTACCAGGCCAAAGGGTATGGGTTTATGTGGGGATTATTGTAGGCTATATGGGGAGTACAATGCAGAATTGATGCAGTTTATACGGGCGTTACACCATTGTCAATGTGGCAAATAAAAACATGACACTCAACAATCATGTAGATGAATCCAACAACATTTGGAAGAGACAACATACAATTAAATTAGCAAAATGGTCCCAACAAAATGTGTTTCAAATACAGTCAACACCTTTAGTCACAGCAATTTCGTTGGATCCACATAATTCCCTTGCGGAGAAGTCGCTACGACCCCCTCAGAGCAAGGTCGCAGCAACCATGCAAATCACCATGAGAATAGCATGAACTTACGAAGTTGTTTTCTTGCAATCATTTCCCCTAGATTTGCTTTCCTGAACCTAACTGACTTAAAAACATGAAATCGCTACGACTAAGGTCTCCAACAATAGTTTCAAATCACCAAATTTGGCAAATGAAATGATTTGAGTTAAACTGTTTGGTTTCATCAGTAGTGGACTTCCAGGCGGGGAAAGACTTTGTCATACCAGAGATCATTTTAGATACCCTGCAAAAGAACAACAGGCTAGGATAGGTTAGGTAGGCTAGTACATCCCATCGAGAAAAAAACATGAAGTTGGATTAAATTACTCGTTCGACAGCAATGATTGTGGATTTAGGTACTGCACTTAGAATGAAGGATAATATAAAATCAGAAACATGAATTGCAAACTGGTTGCCCCCATGTGCAACGACAGTAGGCTTTCCAGTCACTGTCACTAATTACTACACATACCCAGTATTCGCATATATTATTTTATTTTGTATGTATATATTAGCTAAACTCAAAAACTCGCTGCCGTGGATATGTTGAAAACCGCACGAGGGGTTAGCGGGGGGGCGAACGTAGGGG
>Ga0126342_10020913_pt1 | contig 10959 bp, 10 predicted proteins | sample Cyp1metagenome_FD_92528 | JGI IMG/M metagenome (GOLD analysis project Ga0126342, IMG submission 92528) | Coral microbial communities from Lord Howe Island, Old Settlement Bay, Australia - Cyphastrea 1 metagenome | ecosystem: Host-associated > Invertebrates > Cnidaria > Coral ... | reverse complement strand
GCCCCAATTGCAGGAACTGAGACATGTTAGCTTTTTTTGGGTCAATGGTCCAAAAAAAAGGTAGCAATGCATTCCCCAGGAAAACGCCGGTACAGAGTGGACATGTTAGTTGATACCTGAAACGGTAGCCCGAGACATGTTTGTTCCCGGGAGTGTAATAGATGATGTTCTCATTTCAACCTTGATAGGAGATTTCCCAGCCATGTTTCATTACCAGAGTCAGAGGCTACCCTGATTCTTTCACTACCTATGTGCCCTGCGTGTCCGGACAGAGGTAATGCTGCCATCAGTGCATGTGAAGAGTTTGGCCGATGGGCAGAGGCGTTGCATCTACTTTCAGTTGCAGAGTCCATGGAACTTCAATGGAAACACATCATCCATGGATGGAATATTGACCTCACCCTCCGGTGTCATCAAACATGGCTGGGAAACCCCCTATTGCAATGGGCATTGAGATGGAAAAATCATTGAACTAAATGGATCATTCACCATTGCCATGTTCGACTGGTACTTGGGGGAGTTGCGTATGCAATAGTTTGTGAACATTTACATAGATTTGGCTTATGCTATGATTGATCTTTCATGGACATGTAGTGAATGTAGGGTGGATGTCAATATTCCAGACATGGATTCGGGATTCGTGGCTCTCCCTGATGGTGGTAGCCAGCTGCTGTTTAAGTCGGTGCTGGCGGGCTTTGATCTGGGCAATTTTTTTACGACCTCAATGTTATTTGCATTGGAATTGAGGTTAATAATGTCAACCCCGGATTAATAAACCATGGTTGATTTTCATTAGGGGGGTGCTCCTCCAATAGTCATTCCATCTAGTCTAATACTTAAATGGTACCCTCCCAATTAAACAGGCGTTTGGGGTTTATTAATCCAGGGTTGACATTAAGAGGAATCATCCCAAAATGGCCTCATTTCAGGTTAGTAAATTACTGAAAGAATTGCCCAGATTGATTCATGTGTAAACTATGTAGGTGATTCAGGATGGCAAGGATCTCTCGCGTCACATGTTTTTTGTTTTGAGAGCTTATTCAGTCGCATCCTGTGTGCTTGATTTTCGACTTCGAACTGTTTGAATCCCTTGACATTGAACTCACTTGCATTTTGATTTTTGGATGCTCATTGCAGATACTTGTACATACCTTCCACGGGATTGTTCTAACAACCCACAAAACTGCTCACTTTGGCTAAATATGTGATAGTGATATAAATATACCAGCACCGCTGGTATGGGTTATAACCCTGCCTGAAGTGAACTTGCAACTTCCGCCCTTTCATTGAGTCGTCACTCGACGATGGGGTCCATAACTTTCTTCCATAACAATTGATCCACCGTAGGTGGCCACAGAACAGAAAAAATCATCATAGTGTCATACATTATATATCCCTATGGATCCATGGCCACTGTCTGAGAAAGTACAAAAAAGCCTCCAAATTATAGTAAATTATACCCCAAACACTTCCTAAGCAGGTACTTGGATCCATAGGGTGTATATATATATATATGATATGTATGAAAACTATATTTATATGATATATGTTGCACAGTATATAATACGGGACTTTCTACTTCATATAAGTTCTATTCTTCAAGATATCAGAGACTCCAACTCAGCTGTACCCGATGTTTTCCACAGCAAGGATGTTGTCACGTTCAACGCTGCCATCGCTGCATGTGGAAAAGCCTCCCGTTGGCGTCATGCACTCCAACTCTTTTTCCAGGCACGGAAGGATTCTGGTGGTCCTTGGGAAACGAAGACAACTTTGGAAAATGGTGTCAAATTGATTGCACTGCAGGTTAAAATCATGCAGTGAAGTTGGCCATTCCATGTGGAAATTGCCGCACATGATTAGCATATACTATATAGATAGTGGGTGTGAGTATGATATATTATAGCAAAGTAAATATAAGTCAATAGAAGTCATGTCAGTGGCACAACACGGTGGACCTCCCAGAAGGTAGCAGTCGACCCTCAACCATGAGGCCTCTGCGATAGCAAGCGGCCAGACGGGCACTACGGTGACCGCGATGACCTCTGTAGCAATTGCATCAGCAACAGCCCAGCAGTGGAAACTGGTGATGCAACTGCTGGAGGAAGCCATCCTTTTCAGGCCACCGCAACGGGATGGTGGGTCAATGTGGGTCACCATGACCCCGAGGGTAGTCCCTTTTTGTGATGTGGGATGACCCTGGGATGGCCCAGATCTGCCCAGGAAACTGCGAGTCAATGCCATTGCTTTTGGAGCGCTGTTGCAAAGTTTCTTGGTAGCTGAAGATCTACGAATCGAGCTGCCCCCCAGTTGTCTTTGTTGGTTGATAAGCCCCTTCATAGATATATCTACCACGAACCATACATTAGGTCAGTAGGCGAACATTTGATGGACTGGAAGGGACCTATTCTTTCAAGCATCAGCGAATATTCGAGGTGTAGCTCTATACATGTGTTTGCTGATAACAATGAGCGTATGCACCGTATACAATGTATACATTGTGTGTATTATATATATATATATATATACACATACGTTTTCACCCTGGTTCCATGGCATTCCCACTGGCCCACTGCCGAGGTTATGAAGTTGCCCAGCGAAGCAAGGGTATTGACCGTGTTTTTAGGACCTTGGAGAAGGATACGCTTGACCAATTTCAGTATTTTCGAGGAAAAGTCGGGATGAAAAGAGGAGCGATTCGCGATGCGACACGACGTGGCGAAGGGCGATTCGCAAGCATTGTTACCCTCTGATAAACTAACATAGCTATTGAAAATTGCCATTTATAGTGGATTTTCCCATTAAAAAATGGTGATTTTCCATAGCTATGTTAGTTTACCAGAGGGTAATTCACTGACAAAAATCAAGCATGTTCATGATCGGCCAAGTGTTGACCGTTATTTTACCATTATAAAATGAGACTTGAAACCGCTGTGATGCTGTTTTTGTAATAGCAATCCATGTTCAATGAACTGTTTGATGCAGGCTGTGTACCCGATATGTCATATGTTGTATCTATGTGTAGACAGTTTGCTTATGATTGGCTACATAGTACACAAACCAGGAAACATATGTCAGATGTACGCGCCCAAAGTGAGATGATATGCATGTTAGGTCATATTACATATATGCAGTTGTTCTGTGAAGAATAGTAGGTGATAATTGATAATGATGAATAGTATGTCATGCAATATATAGTGGAATGGAATAGAATGTAAGGTAATGTAAAGTAGTGTAATGCAATGTGTTGGTCTTAACCCATCTTGTATATTTGTATTTACAAGGTTGTCCCCCAAGTTGTTTTCATTCGTTTACACACACACCCTTGACTAGTTCCATATATTTCCCGTAGGTCCTACTTAAGCTGGATAAGTAAAAAACTTGCTATCTAGATGATCATTGTGGATGATGTTCCCGTTTACCCTCTGGTAAACTAACATAAATATGGAAAATCACTATTTTTAGTAGGTAAATCCACTATAAATTGCCATTTTCAATAGCTATGTTAAATTACCAGAGGATATTGTTTACGATGTCTATGGGATTTCACGAGGATTTTTCAGTGGCTGACCAGGCTGAAATGAGATCCCGGCGTCTTGCTCCTGGAGTCGACACCTTCTGCCACTCAGAATGAACGGAGCCAATTCGTTTCTCATAACCACCCCAAAAAAGTTGTAAGATGATATGTATATATATATATAAATAGGACTTTAATGTATTTCTATCCGTCTTGGGGTTTGCCTTATTTCAAGTCAGTTTACGGTGAATAGTCCATATTTCGACATGTTCTTGAGATGTACGATTGTGTTGGTCACTAGACTCTAGTCACTGGACATAAATTTGACACCGTCAGCCGTCAACTGAACCAAAATTCAAATGGTGTGGGTTATGATGACATGTTGTTGTTTTTTACACACCACCAGCGGTTCATTGACTGTTTACGACACATAATTCCTTATGAGTTGGACATAGGATATGCACATGGGATGAGTTGTCCCTTCAACCAAATAGGTACAATAGGTGAAAATTGATGAGGTGTGAGCAGCCATTCTGGCTGCAAGATATTTCGGTAAACCATGTTTTACCATTGTCTACAAAACCGATCCTGTATTTTTTCGGATACAATTTTGCTTTGGTTTCAAGAAAAAACACAATACCCACACATTGACCTCTAGTGCCCAAAAATGGTAAAACTACGAAGGCAGTACTAAAGCTATGGGGTTTTCAACAGCTGCTCAGATTGTGGAATCCAGCGATTCTCTTAGGCAATCGGCCATGGAGGTCACCATTCCCAGACACACCCAACATCATAGTGTTGGCTACATATTCAATTATAATCAATTACAGTATATTTACGTGTATATATATATATACACATCTCAAAACATCGCCATGCAATTGTTGGTTTTAGATTGAATCGCCCATGCTGACATCATAACCAGGATGCGGGAAAGAGGCAAGCAGAATACAACGTCGGATATTGGTTTAGGCAGTCAGTGCACAATCTTTGTTGAAACAGTTGGCGTTCAGAAGATTCGGAGGATGAGTCCGTTTCCTAAGAGATGCTGGAATTTGGAAAGTGAATCTTGTAAACCCATGCTACTGGTTCATATGTAGCTATATACTAGTATCTAGAATGTCAATAGTGAATTTCATAGAACATATATATATATATATATATATATTCAACTACAGTCTGACACAGCGTCCTTTAACTTGCTTTGGTCTTTTTGAGGCGGTGATTTTGGAAATAGTCTGGATTGTAAACTGTTTAAACGTCAACTACCTGGAACAAGATTTATAAATACCTCATTCAATCACGGCCCTGACATGGATTTTATACATAGCAGACTCTTTGTGAGATTGGTGGAACAAAATCCTGCAAGCAGAGCAAGGGGGTTGTTTCAGAACGGTACAGTAATCATCGATTGATGGAATTGATATTCCCATGAAGTTATTTTTTGTGAGCATCGAATACGAAGTCCGAATTATATCGCACTGCTTCCACTAATGTTGGTAAAACAATAATAAGCCATCCTCAATTTCACCATAAATAGGTGGTATAAACCAATCCCAAATGGATGGTTTATTATTGTTTTCACCACATTATATCCCCATGTTACAGTTGTTTAAATCCTGATCATATCCAACGAGTGGCCAAGGCTCATTGATCTCGGCACAGTCTGTGGGAAGTCACTGGCAGCGCGTGCTTTCCTACCTGGAGGCTGGATGTAACCGATGATTTGCTTAGTTCATGGAGGATCAGAGGTAACCAACCACAAATTGTAATGTAATTTGGATAACCTACAATGTGAGGCCCCCAAGATAGCTAAGTTGGTTTATAACTCCAATAACTATGGTTTATGGCATTTATAACTATAGTTACTGGGGCTTATAAACCAACTTACAACTGGGGGGCCTCACATTGTATAGATCATAAACTACAAATTGTGATTTAACCAATAAAGATTGCGCTTTGGCAATCATTGTTGGACGGGGAATATTATGGGATCACGTCGCGACGTCGAATGATGGGAAGTGGGTCTGTGCAACTATCCCAAACTCGCCTTGTTCAGTATTTCAGCTTAGTGAATGCATTACTGATTAAGATGGCACTGTCAACAAATAATGATAATAACTATATTTGAATAACCTTATATTCAGATTATTTGTTTTTTTGGGGGGGGATGGCGGTTTCCATCAGAGCGGCTCTCATCCCGAAATTTTGTCGATGATGTTGTCACTTCAGAGCCTTGGCAGCGGACAAGTTGATTCCTTTTTTCAGATGGTCGGACACCGGGGGTGACCCACAGCCAATTGTGGTATCCATGTATGATATAATATAATATAATATATATATATAATATATATAATATATATTATATACATACATGGTCGCTTAAACTGTTGAACATCCCATTTTGTGTCTTTGGTAAGAAGCCACTGCCCCACTGTCGTGAGAAGTCCACAAAGATTCGGCCGCCGTCCACATGTCATGCTGAGTCATGCTAACTGGTGGAATTGAAGGCCAACAAATGAAGCGACAGTATTGGGTTATGTTGTTTTGTTGGGTAGGTCAATTAGTGTTGTGCTTTGTCCTAAATGTGGGAATATACCAATGAACACATGAACTGATTCGTGGTATCGTAAAAGTATGCATGGATAGCTAATTAGATAAAATTCATGTTCATGGTCAGTGATCAACCAGCCCTCAGCGTGCATCAAAACTGCAGGAGATGCGAGAATATGATCTTGAGCCCACTGGCTGCTTGGTGGAAAAGGCCCAACTGCCACCGCATGACATGGCGACGGAGGTCCTTGATTCGTAGACATATACAATATGCCCATTCTTCCAGTCCTTCCATAGCCATATATATGTTGCCAAAAGAACTGGTCTAGTGATGGCTCTGTGGCCTGGGTCCACATTCCCAAAACCGGGAGAAGTCAACAGCAACAACCCAACACCAAAATTGCCAGGGTTTGGCGACTCAGATCGTTGCAGGGTGATGTAATCGCCAGAAAAAGAACATACAATATCTGGTTGGTGGTTTAGAACATTTTTTATTTTTCCATATATTGGGAATCATAATCCCAACTGACGAATATATTTCAGAGGGGTTGAAGCCACCAACCAGATATATTAAGATAGCGAAGACACGGACTTCTTATGACTTATCATTTGAATTTGTGACTGATTGGTTGTAGATTTTGTCAGGAACGCATTAAAACTGGTGATGATTGGTTAACCTGGTTGGTGGTTTCAAATTTCAAACATGAATTTTATTTGTCCATAATATATAGGATAATCCTTCCCATTGACGAAGTCCATCATTTTTCAGAGGGGTTCAAACCACCAACCAGGTTAACTGGTTCACTAACATATTTTTTGGATTAATGTTGTGAACCCAATGCCATTTAAACCGTCCCCCCAGTACGTCGTACTCCAATTTTATGGTTGGTAAAAAATATCATGTCCAAATGGTAGGTTTATGGCAGCCAGGGTGAATCCCACATGAAAATTGTTTTTATTAAGCATGAACCATTATCATTAACATCATATTAACATCATTAACCATTATCAATCATTATTCACCATCAGTTAACCACGCTATACACTCTCTAGTAAATTAACATAGACCCTGAAAAATAATCCGTTCTTAGTGGTTTCACTAATCCTCCAACCCCGAAAAATGGCAAGGCCTATGTGATTTTACTGGGTGCATATATATATATCATATATATATATCATACATATGATATATAATATATATCATATATATATATACACATGTATATATGGATAGCTCACCTCGCGACCAGTTTTTTTTAATTTCATTGACTGTTTCATTGCAAGGTCAAAAAACATAAACACCAAAACAAGCAAGACACAACAAAACAACAACGCATTGGAGAGCCTTCTTCCCTCCCCCCATCCCAAAGTAGGTCACCCAAAACTGTTTGTTGTGTTGCTCAAGGATTTTATCCCTAGAATCAATCCAGATTAATCCAGATTAATCCTAGCCAAAGCTGATTCATCTGGTCTCTAAGGCATCATGTGTCTATCAAATGCATCCTTCACACACCATAATCAAAAAACTACCGCATGCTAAACATTCGCAGGTATTCCTTGGGGATGTGCAATTTTCCTTTTAGGTGTGAGGCCTTTGGGAATGTACAATTCTCCTTGTGGTGAGTGAAGACTTTCCTTCAAATAAATGGTGTTCCTGTCCAAATAGAGGGCAGCTGGTTTTCTTTGAAAGGAGCGTTGCATATGTTCAAAGAAATGGTGTGATTGAAAGGAGTGCTACATATGTTGAAAGAAATGGTGTTACCTTCGAACATAAAGGACAGTGGAGCTTCTTTGAGAGGAGTACTACATCTTTAAAGGATACACTGCATATTCTGAAACAATAGTGTTTCTGTTGTTTAACAAGGTTGCAGCTTTAGGTTAAGTATTCAATGTTTGAATAAAACAACACCTGTCGGAGGGAATATTACCATGATAAAGAAAGGAAACAGGAATGCCGCACTTCAAAACACAATACACTTTGTAGAGGGTTATTTTTTCGAAGCACTATTAAGTTTCCATAGGGAGATTTCTTCCTGAAAAAAAACACTGTGCTAGCTCAAAGACAACCACCAGCTTATAAATGACAACAACTTTTTTGGTTGAAGGGGATGCTGCATATGTGCAATGAAGACTACACTTTTACAAGTCTCATTTCTTCAAAGCATTGTTTGCTTGAAATGTGGCAGGTACAAACTTAATAAACTACATAATCCTCTTTGGGCAATGAGATTGTATTGTTTGCAGTTTTGCCTTCAGCTAAACATGATGCATTTTCTTTGATCAACTGCTGCGCTGTGTCGCTCAAACAGCAAGTCTTGTTCATTCAACATTGTATGTACTTCCACCATTAACTAGAATATAGCTTCAAGGAACTTTAAGGGGCGCGCTTTTTTATATATAATTTATGAGTTTTCTTCCTGTATCCTTTGGACATTTAGCAGGGCTATTTGGTCATATTGTGATGTGATGTTCACAAAGAGGAAACCTCATCCAGAAAAACAAAAAAACTTTCATGTGCAAAATGGATTACTTCATGACAATGGTTGATATAGGTTTCAAAATGTAGCCGAATCCAAGAAGAAAACACACCTTGGAGAGCAGAATGCATCCAGTAGAATGCTTCGGCAGACAATGCAAGATTGCAGTGGAGAAGTTCAAGTCATGAATTCACCCTATTCATTTACAAAGGCTACTTTGCTTTGAAGGGAAGGCAACCTCAGAGTCTTAGGATGTGGAGTAACCAGGTGGCAATTGAGGAACTGCAAGAAAACAAGAGTTAAGCTGTACCGTACTTGTGTGGTAGTGTGTAAATATGTATAAATCACAGAAAAAGATGGACTGCTGCAAATACAACGAAAAAAAAGCTCAAGGTACCCTGGTGGGGGGGGGGCGCCTTCATCCGGGATGTCCAGGTGAGATTCTTCACAACTCCATGGCGCTGATGTGGCACCCTGATGCGAAACAACATGCCTTGCAGCTCTACAAACAGGTGCCATGTTTGGGGCTAAGGATAGCTAAGTTGACGCACATCACGTGGTTAACGTTGATACGTTGTGTCGTATGGGGATATAACATGATTTACCCTCTGGTTATTTAACATAGCCATGGTATAGATGGCCCATTTAGTTCGACGGTTTACCTATTAATAGCATGGTGGATCTTTCCTTGGCTATGTGAGTCATAACCAGATGGTATATCCATCAATATCTCAGTATTATCCCATCATTATCCCAGCAAATCATCTCATCATTAAACCATATTAAACCATATTAAGCCATGGTAACTATTTAGTTCTTTGGCTTTGCCAACGAATGTTGGATCACCAATGCTAAGAGGTGACATGATGAGGGTTTTTTGGGCTCACATCAGCGGCGTGGTCGTTGGTAAGTGGAACATGCACTGCGCCCTTGTAGCCAACAGTGCTACACTGGCGCTGTGAGACTTTGTCCTGATTTTCTGAGTTGCGAAATGATTTTTGGACCCACTTTTGTCTCTCAGTTTTGGAAAATTTGGAATGCAACTGCTCACGACACATGTCTTGGTTGTAGCAGTCACATAATTACGATACAATGGGTTGTTTGAGATTATGGGAAGACCGGGAAGACCAGTAAATCCATCAGTTAACTACTATGTTCCCATCAAAGTGGTCGGTTACCCTCTGGAAATTTGTTACATAGCTATTGAAAATTGCCATTTATAGTTGATTTACCCATCAAAAACGGTGATTTTCAACAGCGGGTATATTGGGGGACACTCATGTCGTAGCATCACAAATACATATGGTGCAGCAGAAAGTCTATCAGGAAAGACTTCATGCTAACGCTTCAAATTCATATGTGCCATGGTGTGTAAACATAGATACCCTGTGGTAAACGTTTACATAGCTACCAGTATGGAAAGATCCACCATGCTATTGATGGGTAAATCCACTATTTCGACTGGGCCATTTTCAATAGCAAACTGTTAGTTTACCAGAGGGTACGTTTAATAATGTTTAGCTATGAACGGTCTAATGATTGGGGTACACAATGACTTGACCAAATTTTCCCATGTTTTTTTTCTCCCCATGATAACACTTAAAATAGTCAGTTTTAGTTGGGTCTGGGTAAATTATAACGACCTCACTGCGACCTCACTGGAAATCATAGTTAGTAAGGGGAAATGATCCCCAAAAGGCCTTAATTCAGGTTAGTGAAATATTATAATTTACCTAGATTGGTAAACACTTAAACGATCATCATTTTTTCGTCACCCCATTGATGGAGTCATGGAGGCTGAAGACTTGCAGCTGCGGCGGCAGTGGCGCCGGCCCAAGAAGTGCCTTGGATGTTTTCTGGGAACTGATCCAATATTGGAACATGTGGAAATAATTGGATATATATGAGATTACATGAGGTTTACACACACTGGACTGATGATTTTGTTATATGTGTTTTTTTTAAACATGTTCGGTGCAACCCTGACGTTGCTCCGCGCCTGAATCGTGGAAGGGTTGCAACGTTTTGAAGTTCACCAAAAGTGGAATGTCGAAATGCACTTCATTCATCATCATAGTCATCATCATCAACATCATCATCATCATCATCGTCATCGTCATCGTCATCGTCATCGTCATGTCATCCTCCTCCGCCTCCTCCTCCTCATCATCATCATCTTGAAGATAAAGTTGATGCTATCACCCCATTCAACAAATTGTTCAGAGGGGGTGGCGTTGTTTTACCCCTCATGAAGATAAAGTTGATGTTATTACCCAAATCAAAATATTGTTCATAGTTTCTGGCATTTTTTGATCCCTCATGGAGATATAGTTGATGTTATTACCCCAATCAACATATTGTTCATAGGGGGTGGCAAATGTTGATCCCTCATGGAGATATAGTTGATGTTAT
>Ga0126342_10020912_pt1 | contig 10959 bp, 8 predicted proteins | sample Cyp1metagenome_FD_92528 | JGI IMG/M metagenome (GOLD analysis project Ga0126342, IMG submission 92528) | Coral microbial communities from Lord Howe Island, Old Settlement Bay, Australia - Cyphastrea 1 metagenome | ecosystem: Host-associated > Invertebrates > Cnidaria > Coral ... | reverse complement strand
TACATACATACATACAATACATACATACAATACATACATACATACAATACATACATACATACAATACATACATACAATACATACATACATACAATACATACATACATACAATACATACATACATACCATACATACATACATACATACATACCATACATACATACATACATACATACCATACATACATACATACATACATACCATACATACATACATACCATACATACATACATACCATACATACATACATACATACATACATACATACATACATACATACATACATACATACATACCATATATATATATACATAAATATATATATGTGTGTCATTTTGTGTCATAAAAATATATAAAATGGATTAAAATGGCTGGTTCAATACCCCAGTAATCCCATCTCCCTAATCTTAAACAACCTATCTAAATGGTCATGAGAATGTGGTTTCATCCACTACATGGGGGAAGGAATTATGTGATATGATGTGGCCTTTTCGGATCTATGAAGTATTCCAGATAGGGGGTTGAGAACCCACTTTCCGACCATTGACTAGCCTCCTTTGAGTCATCAAACATTGTGAAAAATCTCCCAATGGTAATTTCAGGATCGTAAAATGGAGGTACTGTACTTTTGATTTCAGGCCATATGAATTGTGGGGATATTCCCTGAAATTTAGGCCTAAAAACTAGGCCTAACATATATGGTACAGTACCTCCATTTTTTCAGTTCCTGAAATGACCATTGACATAGTTAACGAACCATTGGGTTAACGAAGTCCATTCACTAGGAATCCATGATTAACCATTGATTAACCATTATCTGGTTAACAAGAAAAACATTTACTGGTTGGTGGTATACATACCCCTCTGAAAAATATGAGTTCGTCAGTTGGGATGATGAAATTCCCAATATATTGGAAAGTCATAAAATTCATGTCCCAAACCACCAATCAGTTATACCAGTTGTAACTATGGAAAATCACCATGCTATCAATGGGTAAATCCACTATAACTATGGCCATTTTCAATAGCAAACTGTTAGTTTACCAGAGGGCAAACAATGATAATTATTGTATATCAACGTTCCATCATTAACCACTATTAATCATTAATAACCACTATTAACCAGAGGGTTTCCAAACCACCAACCAGTTTAGTGGAAAATCCCCCAGCCCCATGACTTTCCCAGCGCCTGACGACCGCATCCAGGTCTTGTTGGCTTCCACCTCGAACGCAGCGGCGAGGCGACGATGCGACCAAAAATACCGGTGCTTAAACGAAAAGCCCCGGTTAAAGCAGTTCTCAAAAACGAGCAACTTGACTCCGAATGTTTTCTTAGAGTGGTTTCTGATTCATTCTTAGTTGTTTACTTTTAGAATATCTATCAAGATCACCCATCATTTTTAGAGAGGGGGTGTTGTGAGCGCCAAATTTTTGCATTATTGAGATTTATGTTTTGCAAAAGATACTAAACTAAACCCTCTTCTTTCCAAAACCAAACATTGTTGTTTCTGCAGCAAAAGCAACCACTGTGCATTCCCAATAGCTCTTCCAGGTCATACATAGATACATAGATTACAAGAAAGTGTTACACTGCCATATCTTTCAGGATTATATAATCTGGATTAATCCAAAACAAAAAAAAAGAAAGCCAAAGATTTGGCAACTAGTCCAGAGACCAGAGTAGAGGGGAACACATTGTTTTTGTTGCTGTGTTTTTGTTTGTTTGTTGTGTTTTGTTTGTTTTGTAACCACGAAGCGAACAAAAGGCAGACAAATGCTCATAGTGTAGGCAATTCTTGAGACAATCGGAGCAGGCCCAAATTGTAGGCAATTCACAAGCTTTAAACCCCCAAAGTGGTTCATCTTACTTGCAAAGGGTGTTGTGAACACAAAAAAAAACTGTACCCTCTGCTTGTTTAACATTGCCATGGAAAATGGCCCTAATCGAAATAGATGGTTTACCTATTAATAGCATGGGTTGATCTTTCCATGGCGAACTGTTAGTCATAACCAGAAACTGTTGGTTGAATGGAAAATCACCATTTTTAATGGGTTAAACCATTGAATGTTGTGTCTTACAGTAGCGCTCACAACACCCCTTTCTGTATTTTTATAAAAAATGCTTCATCCGACGGTTCACCCGTGACTGATCTCGCACCGAGCATCCCAACGACTACTGGGGGGTGAGGCCCGGCTGGGGCTGAAAGTTGTGCCACTTGAAGAACGGCTGAAGCCCTGACCCGACGGAAGCCAGGTCTTGGAAGGGGAAATGGTGAATAGATTGGTCGGAAAGTTGATCTGGTTGGTGGTTTTTCGCCACCCCTCTGAAAAATGATGGAGTGAAAGTCAGTTGGGGTTATGACATTCCCAATATATACAGTATATATATATATATGGAAAGTCATAAAATTCATGTTCCAAACCACCACCCAGTTATAGAAAACCATAGAAAACCCTCATCAAATAGGAAAAACCATAGTTTTCCGGCGTCGATTTTCCCTTTAACGAATCCATATGGGGAGGAGAATCAGCAACATGATTGCACTTTTTTTAGAAAGTTACTAGAGTGACTAGAGCTACTAAAACTCCTTTTTTTTTGGAACTGGGTGGTATCGGATTTCGAGATGCCAGGTCTGTCTACTGGAGCGCAGCCCCTTAAGACTAGGATTTCAGCAGGAAATTCCAATTTGTTCGGGTGCCATTTCAAATTTTCAGGTCTTACTAGAGGGCAGTATTGTAATCCCCAGGTAGTTGAAGCAACATCTCAAGTAGTATCTGCTTAGTACCTGGGAATATAACCAGGGCTACCAGTTATGATTCCTGGGATGAACCAAAGCAACCATCGTTAATACCACAACACATTGCTGACAGTGATATGGGGATGGGCAAGTAACTAACATATGGGATGGTCTTTGGAGGGATCAAGATGCATATACCAGGCCCACATGGGACCGGCGGAAAATCATCAAACTTGGATCCATTTGGAATGGGAAAATCACCAAACTCCATGTACAACTGGGGCACCCAAAAACGAGATGCTTTGATGCTGAAAATGGTCAAAATCGGTCCGGAAGACCCCTTCCCATCCATTCCCCAATTTGAGTTTGTCACAGGCTACCCCCATTTTTTCCCCCAGGTTTATCATCCATTTCTGTAGAAAAAAAATGGCCCAGTTGATCGATGGCTGAATCCTTAAGTTCAAGACAAACCCATCTCATCTGGTTGGTGATATATCAAGATTAAATGGATTAAATTGGGATCAAGCGGATTAAATGGATAGAATGGATATAGCAATTTATGTACGGGGATGTCACCAACTGGGTATTGTGGTTTATATGATGGGGTCAATTATGGATAATGGCTTATCATCATGGTTATTATGATGTATGACAACCTTAGCCTTATCATTATGATTTTGATGGAGGGGATTATGACACGCGGAGGTCAATCCGCTGAAGAATCATTTTTCCATTCAAATAGATGCAGATTTGGAGCTACATCATTTTCAGACCAAACATTTTTAGGGCATACCCTCTGGTAAACTAACATAGCTATTGAAAATGGCCATAGAAATAGTGAGTTTTCCCATTGAAAATTGTGATTTTCCATAGCTGTGTTAGCTTACCAGAGGGTAACTTCGGGCGAAACTCCCAAACCATGGATTGAAACAGGGGAATGGTTTGGCCCAGCTCTCAGAAAAGATCCTCGGGTTTGTCCAAAAACGAGGGATTTAAACGTCCAAACGGGTTATAAAGCCAGACATTGTTGGGGATGTCATGGAATACTTGGAATTTCATAGGATTTAATGAGACTTTATTGGATTGTATGGTAATTTAATGGGAATATCATGAGGATTTCATGGGATATTTCTCTCGGGATGTGGGAGATATCACCATAGTCCATGGTAATCCCATGAGATGGAATTTTGTATGGTCCATCCACTATAAATCCATTCAATCCCATCATAAAATGGTAATACCCATGATATCCATCATAAGTACATGATAATCCATTACATAAATTATTATCCGTTATAATCCATCATATAAATGTGGGTAAAACAATAATAAACCTTTCAGTCTTTTATGGTTTATACCACACATAAAACATGTTGATTTAGGGGATGGTTTATTATTGTATTAACCACATGAATCCGTCATAAATCCGTTATAATTAATATGTTATAGTCCATCATAAATCCATGATAATCAATCATATTAATCCAATTAATCCATTATGATGATCTTCCTCCATTCCATCGCATCTTCCCGTGAAAACCTTGCGGGAGGACGGCACATCATCTTGGGAGAGGCTCCTGCGCCACTGGGCTAGAAAAATGTGCCAAGCATATGGCGAAAATGTGTATAAAATGTGTTTTTTTTAAAAATGTGGGGTAAAGTATACATAAAATGTGCATAAATAGGCAGAAAATGTGGGGCTGACAGTATACATTTAGATGCTCAGCGCTGCCGCACATTGGGCACGGGCTGACAGGAAAAACGAAATATCAGGTCAATGGATGCAAGCGGCAATTTCGATGAAAAAATGCAATTGAAAACTTGAGATTTGGCATATTTAAATATGAAAACTTAAATAGACATATAAATTCATAGATAATCTTAGAATATCTTAGATACATTTATATGGCGACTTGTTTTGTGTGTTGATTTATGTATATTTCAAGCTTGAATATTCAATGTTTGATATTGGCTGCTGAGCACTATTTGTTGGTGTAAAATGCCTCAAATTTGATGGCCTCAAATTTCAGGGTCTGTGTTGGTTTCAACGGTGATCAAAAAATCAATATCATGAGATACACGCATCTTCCACAATTGTTCCTCCATAAGTAAAATATGATTATACAAGATGGTGCCCCATAGTTAGCTAAGTTGGCTTATCACTCCAATAAATAACTATGGTTTATGGTAGATATATCTATACTATTCCTTTGGTTTATAAACCAATTTATAACTGGGGGGGCCCACCTTGTATAGATTATCTGCTGATCTACTCTAAGGCTGGATATAGTTGCATTGGTATGTTGACCTCCAGTTGTATCACTTCTGTTTGGTGCGCAACAGTTCCACAACAATTGCAAGGACCGCAAGGTTGAAGCAATAGAACCCTAGACCAAAGAACATCCAAACAATGGCTACAGTCATGCCTAACGAATCCTCAAAACACACATCCTCACATCAAGCTCATCACGGCTTCGTCTTGGCTCTTCCACTCCGTGTTTAGTCCTTACCCTCTTCCAATGCTAATCAAACATCGCTGGGCCAATTGCGAAGTAAATCATCTCCAAATCTGGTGGTATTTTCCAGCCCAAACATGGGTTTTACTATGATTTTGTTGGGTTTTACTTTGATGTTGTTGGGTTGTATCCCCAATTTTCAGGCTTGCTCCACCCGAAAGAGGGGACCATAAAGGACCATAAACAAACCTCCGCGCGCCTGCGGCGATATCCCCATGGCGTTGGGGCGCTGGCAGTGCTCGCCGACAGCCTGGGACATCCCCAAGTCACCCGGTTTTATGGCTGGAATGCTATAAAGATCTATAAAGCATCCCCAGTTATATAGTAGGTTTATGGCAGCCTTGCCGGCTTGCCCAAATAAACTAAATAAACCTCAGATTTAAGTCGAATACTGTATGTCCTCTGTGTGTTCGTCCCAATTCAATGATTTCAAGCTGATTCCATGAATTTTCTCCACTTTCAGGCTACTTGATAGTTCTAATGGATTAGGGACATCAAACCTGCGGGTCCAAGAATTAGGCACACCGCACCTGCAAGCTTCCCTGATTTGACATGGACAAAATCGGAGGAATCTGGTGTTCCCTCAATTTTTGACAGTCCCCCTTTTCTTTTTCACATGTATCTATAGTTGCAATCGCGTATACAATGCAAGATTAATACGCATGTTCTGCCGTGTTAAGATTTGGATAGATTTGGACACAACATGCACTGGATTGCAAGAGTCAGCACCCGATTGATGTCTTAAATTTGTTTCTCAAGTTGTCAACCCATTCCCACGAGTTCAATCTACAACCTACCCTACCGATTACTACAGCAACTCGGATCTGTCCTGGACCCTAGGTCAGAGCAGGTTGCCACCATGAAGCCACCAGGAATTATTCCACCAACATGCTCCCAAAAAAAAAAACTAAGGATCCGGATTGTTTTGAGATGTTTTTTCTGTTTTGGTTTTGTTTGGATCTGCTATGATCTGCTGTTCTGTCCGTTTTCCTTGCAATTTGCAGCATTTTGGAACTGGAAGCTGCCATTTCAACGGTATTGCAACATTTTGGAGTGCGGACCTCTCATTTTCCATAGTATTTGCAGCATTTTGGTGCTCAAGTTTTTCATGTTGGATGGTATTTTGCGACTATGGTTCATTTAGGGTTAGTTTAGGTTTGTTTTAGGGTTTATTTAGGATTGGTTTAGGGTTGGTTTAGTTCTTTTGTGGTTGTTGTTTTTTTTGGGGGTTGGTTCTGTTGGGGTTGGTTTGGGGCGTATTTAAGCTGGTTTAGGATCTATGTAGGGCTGGTTTAGGGTTGGTTTAGGGTTTCTTTTGGCATGGTTGAAGATTTATGTAGGATCTATTTAAGTTAAATTAAGGTTGGTTTAGGTTTGGGTTAGGGTTGGTTCAGGGTTTATTTAGGTTTGGTTTAAGATCTATTTCGGGTGGGTTTAGAATCTATTTAGGGCTGGTTTAGGGTCTATTTAGGGAAAGTTTAAGATTTTGGTTTGATTAGGTGATAATACTTGGGGTTATTTTTGTTTTTTTTGGTGTTAGTTTGGGGTGTATTTAGGGTTGGTTTCGGGTTATTTTGGGCTAAGTTCAGATTTTAGGGTTGTTTGGGGGTTTACTTAGAGTTGCTTTAGTTTTTTGATGGATTGGTTTGTGGTTTATTTAGAGTTGGTTTATGGTGTATTTATATTGTGTTTCTTGGTGTTTATTTAATTTAGGTTTGAGAAGCAAAAAAAACAGGAAAAAGCGGAGAAGCAGAGAAGCAAAGAAGCAGAGAAAGGAAGAAAGGCAGAAAAGCAAAAAGCACAGAAGCAAAACAGTGGAGAAGAAAAGAAGTAAAGAAAAAAACAGAGGAAAGCTGAGTCTCTTGGGGTTGACTATCAATGCTCTACTTGGTTGGCTCATCCCAGTTACTCTCCGGTGTCATGAAACGTGGCTGGAAAATCTCGGCCAGTTGGAGGATTTCCCAGCTAGCCACGGCTTTTTTTGCCAGAGGTGTATCCGATGATCATCCCAGTAACATCCAATTAATATCCCATTCACCATGATACCCTCTGGTAAACTAACATAGCTATGGAAAATCACCATTGTTAATGGGAAAATCCACTATAAATGGTCATTTTCAATAGCTATGTTAAATTACCAGAGGGTATATCTACCATAAACCATAGCTAAGGATAGTTATATCATGGGACCCCTTCATTGATTCATATCCCATAGCTATATCCCATGAACTAAAGATCACGTCATCTACTACCATATATATATATATATGATCATCCCATAGCTATATCCCATTAACTATAACATATCCAATTCATATCCCATGAATATCTCATAAACCCCAGTAACACCTAGAGCCAGGCCCCCAAACGCTGGGCTGCAAGGAGGATGCCTTGGCTGTGCAGTGAGTCATGGTGGTCATGGTGGTCATGGTGGTCATGGTGGTCATGGTGGTCATGGTGGTCGCGGGGCCAATTAATGATTCATACCAGCAAAAATGGTGATTTAATGGCATTTCATGATGATTTGATGGGATTTCGCTTGATTTTAAGCAGAAGAACTATGGGATATTCCATGGGATAGCTACAAGGTGAGCTCCCCCGTTGACAAAATCGCCACGTTGACGCACAGTTCGTTTGGTGAAAACTGTTGGGTTGATGAATGGGAGATACAACGAACTAGTATTCATGGGTCTATATACCAACAAACATCACTGGGGGGCCTTCACCTTATATAATCGGATGATGGATGAATTTATGGGAAGATCGGAACTGGAAACCACTCTTTTTGCGCCCAAGTATTTCTGGTACAGTAATGTTACTAGTATAGTCATAAGCTATAAGAACGCGATATGACATTATTAGTAGTTATAGTATGTTATAGTTATTAATATTCTAAACTGTTTTTTAGTTATAAAATGTTATAAACTAGCATAATCAAAACGAAGAACGACCAGTCAGTCCGAGGTCCCCCATGAAGAGACCCTAATGACTCGACCAGTAGGTCACCAGAAACATGTGAGCGCTTCATCCCCAGTGTTAGTGGTTATACAAATGTGGTTAAAGTGGATGGTTTTTTCCATGAAGAATCCTATTAAAATGGAGGATAAATGGGGTAGCCCTATTTTAGGAAACCCCCATCTAGATTATGTATAATGTGGCTAAAACCATGTCATTTTTACCACCCATTTTCCTTCCTGGGAATGGTAAGTTTATATAGACCACCTATATATCTGGGTAAATGAAATAATATTTCACTAACCTGAATCTTGCGGCCATAAAAGGGGATGATTCCCCACATAAAAACAATTATTCCCAGGGTTCGGGAGATCAGTGAGGTCGTGATCAAATTTACCCAGATACTTATGGTGTGGTCATTGGAGGATGGTAAACACGGCATTGAGGTAACCCGCAAGACTTCCAATGATTACCCGGCCTGGTAAACTTTCACAGTTTGCGACATGGAAAATGGCCCAGTCGAAATCGTTGATTTACCAATTAAACATGGTGACTTTTCCAGTTCGCTATGTAACAAATTACCAGAGGGTAACCATTCTTAACCATTATTAACTGTTATTAACCATATTAAAAAATATTAACCAATAGTTCTGGATGTGTAAATATGGCATTCTCTTACCCACCATGCTTCATGCTTGTGGATTTCTTGCCTCAAAACTCTCTGAACCTCCTGACATCCTGAAAACTGCGATGGATCTCTATCTGTGAAACAACTTGCCCCTGCGCACTGAACGATGAAAAAAATGCTGCTTCCTTTTTCACACACATGTTGCTGGATATTGCTGATAAAGCTGATGTCCATGTTCTGCTGGTAAAACGATGTAAAACCCCCATGTTTGGTGTCCATCGCCACGTTTTTCAACACCCAGTGGTGTCAGGAAAACACAACTAGAAACTGGCGCACCACAGATTTCCCTGCGAAGCAGCAGTAAGTCACTGGTCGACCCACAGCTGCGCAAGCCCTTCATGCACCTGCGCGAGGGCTGGGACCTGGGGGGCTGGAAAATCCCCGAGCCAAATAGAGGTTACAGCTGGGAACATCGCACAAAATGGTGAGTCCAGCCAGGAAAGATGACACAAAGGATGCTAGTACACAGTTGGAAAGTGGGTAATCGTGCCTCTACCTGGAATACTTCATAGCCTGTAAATAATAAGATCCTATAACCATCTAAAACCCACATAATATCACATAACCCTGAATCTGGGTTTGATGACACAAAGGAGGGTATGATTGAATCAGAAAAACCTTTCAGTTGTTGTGGATGGTTCAATTCAAGATCCATGATCCGATTCCCAAATCTTGTGGGAGTTTGAAGGAAAATCGCATCACCCTAATATTAAACATCCCACGACCAAATGGTCCCAATGGAATGTGGATTCATCACTACTAAACAATGGTTTCTGGGCTGTGTTTAAGGATAGGGGGAAGGGATTACTTTCTTTTTAACCAGGGACCTCTTCTGCAAACACCTACATCATCCTACACTCTCTGCACCAAGACCTTTCATTCTTAGGTGAGCCTCCGTAAGGACAACTTAAAGCGTGCATTATCTTTTTTTCAGGGCGGAATCTATTGGTTTGCCCAAGAAAATCCCAAAGTAAGCAGCGGCTTTCCGTTCCCAATTCCTTCATGGCAAGTCCGGAAGAATAAACCCTAGCATTATTAATTGGGATGGTCAGTCCCAAAATAGTGATGAAGTATAAGAAAGTATGATAAAGTAGTATTAAAATTGTTACCACCCTGTTAGTAAACTGTGTTGTTTGCAAAATACTGGATTCACATGAAAGGTCAAGAACAGTTACAATAGTTATATAATATATATATATATATCATTATATCTCTCATTATATCTCTTGTTATATCCCAATGAAATCCCATTCATCCATCATTTTTCTGGCTTAACAGTGGATCTCCATTCCAATTGCAGGTTAAGCCTGAAAAAAAATCCTCAGTTTCGCTGACCACCACAAGCATGGCGCCTGGGTCATCGGGTCTCGCCACCGTGGTACCGTGGTGCGCAACCGTGGCGGCTGGAGCCCGCAGAGTTTCTGCGGCAGCAATGTGCGAAGTCGACGAAGAGAAGGGCAAGAGAAAAACTACTTAAATTCGCCTCAAAACATTCTTGGAAATGTGGGGAGTCTGATTTCTTTCAGACACCTTACCAGGAAGTCCTGAGTTACACTGACAGCCTCATATGATAAAGATCAGACCCTGTCGTCAAATTTCCCGTTTGCAAATAGGCTCCAATAATTGCCACTATAATGCTGCTATATCTATCTATATCATTCTATATCTCCGATTCCCACTGAGAAATCTGATTAAATATGTGGATAGTGAAGTAGCAAGTAGCAACTGGCCATAACCAAAGTGTAGTTCATGGAATCATCATCTTAACCATGGAAAAATCAGGGCATTTAGGCTTAGCTGTATATATGCAATGATGCTCTTGCTGCAGGTGAAAGGGCAAAGTCTTCTGTGAGTTTAATATGTTCAATACAAGTTTGCACCTTTGCAAATTGCTTCCATCAATATCAACATAACATGGATTGAGCCCAGACCTTCTCAAAGGATTCGACATCTCCACAAGTATACACTTCGGAGGATTGACAGATCACAATGTCATCACTGAGAGCAAGTCTGCTCTATGCCGTTAATCGCAGCCGTTTGCGTGGCACATGGACAGCAAATC
>Ga0126342_10020911_pt1 | contig 10961 bp, 12 predicted proteins | sample Cyp1metagenome_FD_92528 | JGI IMG/M metagenome (GOLD analysis project Ga0126342, IMG submission 92528) | Coral microbial communities from Lord Howe Island, Old Settlement Bay, Australia - Cyphastrea 1 metagenome | ecosystem: Host-associated > Invertebrates > Cnidaria > Coral ... | reverse complement strand
TACAATAATGATATATGGTAAACTTGGGGGGTATCGCTTGCAGGAAACTGCTGCATTTATATATACGTATATATATATATATATATGTGATGAACTATGAATAATATGTGATATTTGGGTATCCCTAATGTGGATATTAGAGAAATATGATGACATAACCTTGAAAAGGGGTATCGCTAATTTGGGAAGGTCCCATCGCTTACCTCGTGTTTTTAACAATGTCCATCAATTTCCATAAACCATTGTCCGTCCAATACATATTTAGTATTGCCGGGTTTTTTACGGTTGCTCATATATACAGAATGTTGATGATTTACCCTCCGGTGTCAGCTCAATGGCTTGCTGGAAAATCCCCAGCCATAGTTACATAGTTCGATGATTTTCCCAGCCATAAACCTTCATTGATGGGCAGTTTTCCATTGCCACGTTTGATTGCTGGAGGCTATACATACCAATATGCTGCTAATATCAGATTGTATCCGTATCATTCCGTATCCGTATTATATCCCTATGAATTCCCTATATTACTCTGGTCAGTGTTATCATCAAGTTGTTTCATTATTATACTGAATTCCCAAAACAATATAGATATTAGGATATGAATTCCCGAAAAATTATCTATATCATATCCATGTTATTCCCCTTGGGCCATTGGGCCAACTTGACATGGACCCCAGAAATGGTCACAGAAAAAGGTTCCACGGTTCCCCTGGACAAATTGCCAACAAATTGCATATTGTCATCTATCATTCTATATCTATATATGTTCTATATCTATATTATTGTACATATATATATACATACATATATATATATGTATACTATTATACATATGTGTATATATATTCACATATATATTATCTTATTCTATATATATATTACTTGAGCGTGTTTTTTTCTCAATAACTATCCAATGATATTCCACTTGGTTAATCCCCAATTGGTCCCTGGTTTTCCCGGCGAAGTTGCACATCTTAGCCGAGGCCGCTTAAAGGGAACCAAAAAGACACCACAAAACGCCTGGAGCTATGAATCTTAAAAAACGGGAAGATCATGGAAGATCCAAAGAATAAGAGAAAATATTGGAAGAGAAGCTATAAAATTACTATAAATTGACGTTTTTTTTATAGCTAAATCCCAAATTTTGCGAACTATGAAACTCTGCAAATCCATCAGTTGATTCATGATGGGATCACTCATCTGCAGGAGTTCCACCGTCGAGTTTATACACGGAGTACTCCTGGGTTCCAATCCCTGAATCCATGGAGAAATGTCTGCAGAAATATGAGGGAAAAATCCGCAATTTGTGATTCATAATGGGAAAATAATGGTATATTATCAGCATCATGGATCAATTCTAATAATTCACCAGACCGAAAAGTGCCGCCATGTTGGGATACTTAGCCTTACATTCACCACCATCATTGACGGAAGACGAGTATGTCACCAAGTCAGACGGAAGTTCACAGTAGCTTAAACTTAAAAAATCAGAATAACAAAGTTATCATCTAAGTGGGAAAAATCATCCATTTCTAGATCAACGGTTTTTTTTTCTAGATCAACTATTTTCCCATCTGCAGATTCTTGTCCCATAGGATGTTCCAGTTTAGTTCAACGTAGATAACCTAGCTCTTGAGCAAGAAAATCAATGTTTTATAGGATGTTACTGATCTACCATCTATTAGATATTGTTGATTTGATATATATATATATGTATATATATTATGGATCTAACATATAGGATATTGCTGATCTACCCTCTGGTAAACTAACAGTTTGCTATTGAAAATTGCCATAGAAATCGTTGATTTACCCATGAAAAATGGTGGATCTTTCCACAGTTTGTTGTAAACGTTTACCAGAGGGTAAAATCCACATCATCATATCATCCTTATCATCCCAAGATTTTTCCCAAAAGTATGCTTTGGATGGGCCAGCAAAATCCGAATCACCGGTTGAAAACGATGGTAAACATCCCATTATTTTCTTTGGGCTTCAACATGTTTCAACCAAGGTGGTGCCATCCACAATATCATCCCATTCCAAAAAAACAGTATCGGCCCATTGAACGATCCACAGGACTCGGTAACACCCGAGTGACGCTTCGATAATTTCGGCTTCCTGGAGTTTGCCGTCCTCACAAACATGGACCCCGTTCAGCCCGGTGAAGTTCATGGTGAAATCCCATTGCCATCCAATCCTATTTCAAAATGTGTTCTAAAAATAGTTGAAAAACGTTATGTGAAAATCTATAATATAAAACTTTTGATTTTGTGTTCTATTTTGTGGGACTCCCATTGCCATCCATAGTTCAAAATCTATAAAATAGGATAATGGGATCCTAATTGGGAAATGGTAAAATAGGATTTTGTGGGATTTGATCCATTATTTCACTGAATATTCCTAATTTCAAAATGGTAAAATCTATAAAATCCCACAAAAATGCAATTCCTAATCACCCAAGGCGGGTCTTTTTCATGGCACTGATTTCCAAATGGATGGCCCTGTTTTTGAAAAACGCCCTTTTCGCGCCATCCTTGTTGACATCGAGCGCATCCCAGGCGGCCTGGCCGGAAAATCATGGGCAAAATCATCGGATTGGTGAAAATCATGGGCCAGGGCCACAATTCCTATGGTTTCCTGGCAATTTTCTCATCTCACCATCTGATCCAACTGATGAGTTGGGCAACAAAGAAAGCCTAGCCTCTGGCCTCAGTACATTTGATATCTATATAACTCTATATATATATACGTATATGTATATGTATCTGTATATGCATGTATGTGTATGTATGTGTATATATATATATGTGGTTTTATATGTGTAAACATATCATATACAACCCGAATCGTTGGTTGGTTACCTTTTTCGCGGTGTTTGAAAATCGTGTCCGCTTCTCCTTTCCGCGGCCTTGTGGCGCTTGTCAATGTCGCTGGTGTAGCCGGTAAGGCACTTGTCAAACTCCTTGTCGAACTCCTGGGCCAGGTGAAGATTTGGGAGTTCACCAACAGAAGTCAGCGATTTCATGGTGATTTCATGGTGATTTCATGGTTGGCAAAATTGGTTTATAACTTCAATAGCTGATTAGGGATGATTAGGGAATATAACCATAGTTGAAGGGGATGATACACATTTATAAACCAACAAACATACCTGGGCACCACCCTGTGATCCAGATTCGATTCGTAGCTGCCATGCAAAAATTCATAAATTCTAAGCTGGTGAAGGTAGATAATCCCGATACCAAAAGACTAGTTAGGATTAGTTTCTACCCATCCAATCCATTGACCTAGTGATCCACAGCTATGTGAACTTGCGGTGATTTGGTGGGGTGGTTTGGGGTAATTAATCATGATTGTCGATTTTTGATGGTTGGATGATGATGTTTTCCTTGTTTTGGTGACCCCCGAAATCGTGATTACCAGGAAAGCCAGTGGTTTTGGGGTCCCCGATTTTAAAAACCAAAATTAATGTGCCATGGTCTCCCAATACACGAGATTCAGATGGGTTTCCAAACATCATAGGTGTACGTCACATATATATATATATATATATATGTGATATATGTATAACTATGCATATATATATATATATATGCATAATTATATATATAGCTATGTATATACATATATATACATATATATATATATATATGTATACACATTGTATATATATACACATACATACCGACATTGATTGTGGTATGAACATCCTCCAATATGGCTTCCTCTCATCCAACTGTTGAAGGCACAATTTTCGCCAACCGTATCGATACCCATCCAAGGTTTGCCCCAGAATATGCCATGACTGTCATGACTACCCTTTGGCAATCAAATGTGGCAATGGAAAATCATCTATCATTGGATTGGTTTAAGGGAAAATCTACAGAAAACCATGGTTTTTACCATCAAATTGGTTGGGTTTTCCTGTAAATTTTCCCATCATCCAATTCTATGAATCTATAAATGGTGTTTTAATGGGTAAATCCTCTATGAGAAATGAGAACATTTCAATAGAATTCAGAAAAACCATCTGGTTATTTTACATAGCCATGGTATAGATGGCCTATTTATAGATGGTTTACCTATTAAAAATGATGATTTTCCATGGCTATGTTAAATAACCAGATGGTAAATGGTGTTTTAATGGAGAAAACCTCTATGAATGCTGGATGTTTCATTGCCAACTTTGATGAAACCAGAGGATACCTTGGAACCAAGATCTTGCTGTGAAAACCAGAGACCCCAATGGCATGGCTCATCAACTGCGGAAACAAACGCAGCGAGTGCTTGCCTCCGGTGTCAAACGCGGCTTGCTGGAAAATCCATCATTTATAGATGATTGTCTCATTGAAATCTCCATTTAGCTTGGGCTTTTCCCGTTGCTATGTTTGCTTCCCAGAGGCTATATCTTGATATTCTATGGAGATATAATAATCATGAATGGATTATTAATGGGATATCATAACCTTATACTCACCATTAAAACCACCATTTATAGATGATTTTCTTTGTCTTTTTCCACTAAAACCTCCATTTTGTTCGATGATTTTCCCATCTTTCCCAACACCTCCATTTGGCTCGATGATCCCATAAATTGTGTGTTCCCTTCAAACTCCATTTTGTGACCCACATGTCCCACTCTTCGAAAATCACTTTTCACCAAGTTTCCCAGTTAAAAATTATATGAAACATTATAAAACCGTATACTTCCCATTCCATTTCTAGATGATGTTCCAACATGTTCCAACATTGTTCCTCTAAAACCTCCATTTAGCTCGATGATGTTCCCATATTTTTCCCGGGCCCCCGGGGTTTTTCTAAGCGCTTCCGCTCTCCTTCTGAATGGACGACATGTCCACCTTGATCTCACAGGCATTCATCGCTTGGGTGGTGGCCAGCTCCTGGAGACCCAGTAAAAAATCATCAATGGCATCAATGGTGTATATATATATATATCACACCTATATATCACATATATATATACATGGTATCAATGGTATACACCTATATATATATATACATATATATGATCCATGGTATATGTTTCTATAGGATTTCTATAGGATTTCAATGGTGGCTTTTAGTGGGAATTCATGGTGATTTCGTGGGGATTGATGGTTGAAGCATGTTGAACCAACAGAAATGCTGATGTCATGGTTGGAAAATCCCCATAAATTGGTGGTTGAATGGGGGATTTAATGGTGATTTGATGGGTGATTTAGTGGGATCTAATATCTAAGAAAAATGAAAAGTGGAAGATCTAACCTTTTTCTGATCACTGAACGTCTGTTAAGGTCGCTATTGAAGATTCATGTGCTAAGCCCTGGAAAAATCCCGATTTCGTTGATGATGTTCCAGTTTTACGGATGTTCGGGAGTTTCGCTTTCACAACAACAAGGCTGCAGCTTTTGAAGGAAGTCTCGCACGAAAGCTTCGACACCGCAGCGTAATGATACTTTGTGATTGGATCATATCCGGAAAATCTCCCATTTACCCTCTGGTAATTTAACATAGTTATGGAAAGATCCACCATTTTTAATAGGTAAATCAACTATTTCTATGGTCATTGTTCAATAGCAAACTGTTAAATTACTAGAGGGTAAATGGTAGATTTTCCCATTAAAACATATTAAAACCTCCATGTCCTTTGGGGATTTGCCCGCCATATAACCAGATGCTGGCTGTTTGGATTTCGCCAAGTGATATTCCCAGTATACCTCTTGAACCTTCATATTACGGTTTAAGAAATCCTACACCAGTTGGTAGATGGTAAACATCCCAATATAGTCCCATTATTTACAGTGTTCCATAGGTGCCAATAGTATCTTCCTCAGATTATTCACATGGCTATCTTCCATGGTCAATCTGTGGTAGTCCACCAAAAAAAACTGGTATCTTTTGCTGTTTATGATTATGTTACATTTACCCTCTCGTTATGACTAACATAACTATGGAAAGATCCACCATGCTATTAATAGGTAAACCATCTATACATGGGTCATTTTCCATAGCTATGTTAGACTAAACTATGGAAAATCACCATTTTTAATAGGTAAACCATCTACAAATGGGCCATTTTCCATAGCTATGTTAGACTAAACTATGGAAAATCACCATTTTTAATAGGTAAACCATCTATAAATGGGCCATTTCCCATAGCTATGTTAGACTATAGAAGGATGAGTTTCTATTCATCCAGTCGGTTAGGGATGGCGTAATCCAACCACCATTGAAAAACCCCGCAGCTCCGCCATGCTCTTGGCGAAAGGCCTACCAGGTGATCGGTCGCTTGAGGATGGCTGAAAAAAAAATACCAGTTCTACAATTTTGCCAAGTTTGGTGGTGAAAAATCTGTTACTACCTCTGTTTTTGTTCATTTGCTCAAGATTTGTTTTTTTGCTGGAAATATGGGATGAATGTTGTTTTGGAATGTTTTGGGAAGGATTTAGATCCAGTCAGAAATCTGGTATTTGATATTATTTGATTCCCAAATCTTTGAAGTTACGGTGCAGACAGTGCAGACAGGCCACCCCAAGCGCTCAGCATAGTTCGAGAAGAAAATGATGCTTTCATCGTAGGAAAGGACCTCACGATGTGTCACGATCTGTCACGATGTGTCACGTTAATGCAGGTGATCGGGGCTTCAAGTGGGGCGAAGGTAAAGAAACCACAACTTTGCAGGAGTCAAGGGGACCAAAGATTTGTCGATTTCCACCGATTAGATGAAGATCCTGGGATTCTTTCGAGCTTTTTTGCTGAAATCACTCAAAAATTGGAAATCAATTGAACAATGAAATCCCATTCAATACCATTATATCCCCTTAAATGCCATGATATCCCATTAAATCACCATGAAATGATCATGAAATCCCATCAAATCCCACTAAATTCCATCAAAATCCCCACAGTCTCCATTGAATCATCGATTTCTGCCACCATGGCACCCCTTTTTTTCGTAATCACTGGATTCATGGGGCCGAACGGATTCAGAAAGCGATTTCTCAATGGTCAAATCACCAAAAAGTGAAGGTTTCAATGGAAAAATATGGGAAAATCATCGAACAAAATGGAGGTTTCAATGGGAAAATGGCCTATTTTTAGACGGTTTACCGGTTTACCTATTAAAAATGGTGATTTTCCATGGCAAACTGTTAAATAACCAGATGGTAAGTGGTGTTTCAATGGAGAAAACCTCTATGAATGCTGGATGTTTCATTGCCAACTTTGATGAAAATGTGGGAAAATCATCGAGCTAAATGGAGGTTTCAATGGGAAAATGAATCCTACTTCAATGGAGATTTGAATTAGAGAAAATTCCAATGGAGCCTGGAATGCTTGCTTGGAAAATCATCGAACCAGACGGTGGATCTCTCGCATGAAATTCTGCAAAATTCTGTTTCAGTATATAAATGTATATACTGTATATCCCGCTTCATATTCTAGAAATATGTCCACCAAAAATGTCCTGGTTGTTTTCATCCCCACCAAAAACTCTCATGATTCACTTCCATTGTATATGATTCCCATTGTATATCGAAAATCATCTATAAATGGAGATTTCATGCCAGTTTATAGCTGGGAAACTCCTTTATAAATATACTCCTTTGATTTCAACACATTTTTTTTTAAAGTACGTAAACCTACAGGATAAAATGTTGGTGCTACAAACGGGTATCAATGGAGATTTTACGGAAAGTCACACCCCCATCTCCAGGCCCCCTGAAGCCATTGCCGTCCTGGCCAACACGGCCAGGATGAATTCGGTTTTTGTTTTGTTGCAACAGAAACGCTGATTCTCATGGGATAGAAATGGTGATGGTTAGTTGGATAATCTCCATTTCTGGTGATGTTTTATGGTGATGTTTTATGGTGATCTAATGGGATTTTGCGGGACATTTCATGGGGTTATAAGGGCCATCTTACTGGAAGTTAGTGGGAATTTTGTTGGTAGTTGAGAATGAGATTTCATGGAAACATTATGGGAATATAATTAGTAATGGGAATATAAGCCATAAAATAACATAAAATAACCAACAATAACTATAGATGGTAGAAAAACAGTGGTTGTTTTTTACAATTCAAGATACATGGGGGTTCACAATTATTCATTAAAGTAAAGGCTGAACAAGGCTGGCTCCATGGCTTTGGTTTTATGATGAAAGTAATACGGCCAACACGGCTTTGGGTGCTTTGTCCATAGTCCAAAATGGCGGGGAAACCAACACACCACGAATCTCGAAAATCCGTAAATATTCCCTTCCCCCTAAGTTTACCGACACCCCCAGAAACCATGGTTGAGTCGGAAATTCAGACATTTTTTTTTTTGGAACCATTTATATAGGTGGTGTTTTTTTGTTGGGATTCGAAATCCATCATGAAGATTTCTTGGAATATACCCCGGCATACTGGCTGAATTCTATGCCCTGAAATGGACCCGGGTTTCTTATCCTCCAATTTTTCTTGAGACCAAAATTGGCCCAACTGATGAATCCAAGATATGAATGTAACATGATGTACCCTCTGGTAATTTAACGATTTGCTATGGCAAATCACCATCTTTAATTGCGGCAAATCATTATTTACATGATCAAATCGATAAAATATGTTCATAATGGCCATTTAATCACCATCATTATAAGTGTTGCTTTAATCTCTATAAATTGGCCAAATTTTCCATAGCGTGACTAGCATGACATCGACTTCATTGGTGAACTCTTCATGGGAAAAGGTCCTGGTTCTGCGAGCTTCGTGCGCACGACTTCCTTGGGGATCTCGGTTTTTTTTAGTTCAATTAAATACTCTTGAAAAAAAAACATGATGTCAAATGAGATTTCCAAAAATTGATCTATGTCTGAAATATCTAAATAGATTTCTCCAGAAAAAAACCCTCCAAAAACCCTCCATCCATTCACCGGGCCGTGGTACTGACGTCGCCTTGTCGTGGTACTGAAAGGTCTTTTGGATGACTGGCTTCAGTTCTTTGTCGATCCTTTCCTAACGGGATGAACAGCCGCTGAGCCCCCAAAATGGGAAGGGAAGTTGCTATCATGTGGTTCAAACAATGTCATGCCCACCATCCCGAAAATCACCATTTTTATGGGTGGTATAAACTTTATAAACCATCAAAAATGGGGTGGGTTAAATTTTTGTTCTAATAGATTCTAACCACATTAGTCACGGAAATCATATATTTATGATGAATTTTGCTTTTGATTAATGTCGATTTAACTGACCATGTTTTCTGGGAATCAGATTTTTCCGTAGGCCCATTGAGTTCGATGGGCCAAACACGGGGGTTGTTGCTATGTGGGTTGCTGGTTGTGATTTTTTTCACAAAGCAGATGGAACAAAATGAGAACCATCAATAAGGGACTCGGGATTTCTAATGAGGTAATATATGATAATATACAGAAATAGTGGAATTCTAAATCTTCGATGGATAGAATGGACATTTTTGTGGATGAATGAAAAAATCATGGTTATGAAGTTGTGAATTTTCATAACTAAGCAACAAAGTTATGTAGGACTGAAATTCAGGAAAGATGGGTGATTTGACCATGACAACTAAGGACTTAACCATTGGATAACCCACAAATTGGGGGGGACTATATAATCATCAACAGAAATCCGGATTTCCAATGGGGATACAGACATGTATATATATATATATTATCAAGTATATGGGTAAATTATAGTAATTCACTAACCTGAAATAAGGCTATCTTGGGGATTCCCCGAATCCTAACCATGACTTTTTTCGTCCAACGAGGATTCCAAGCCCCAAACTCAAGTGGGCGATGAAAAATCATCATTTTTAATGGGTAAATCAACTATTCTAGGGATTAGGGGAGTTGAACTTTAAAGAATAGGGGCTATCATTAAAAAATATTAAAAAAGGAATTCAGTGATCCACTGAATCTAGGGCTACCATATTTTTTGGGGGCGAATCCATACTTGTGTGACAAACCACAAGTTTTGCCAACGTTGCCCAGCGGTTGTCTTCTTTGCTAACAATGTCCTCGAATGGAAAAAGAAGTTATTGTGAGAACTCGGGCAGGTTGGGGATGTCGTAAACCATATATATATATATATATAGATGCATATTCCCAGGATTGTGGAACCGGGATAGTCAAACAAACGACATCCGACAAAATCCCAAAAGCAAAGTTGGACAAAATCCAAACTTGGAAAACTCGAAAGGTTTCACCCAAAGCAGTTCAAAGCCATGGGTTTCCGCCGTGGATTTTCCCTTCATCTCCACTGATTCCCATTTTGTATTGCCTAGACATCCTCACTAGGCTCGGATGATTCTCCATTTTTTGTCCTCATCATCATAGTCAAATTATCCCATAAAAAGGATCCATGATTATCAATGATTCACCATCATTATCCAGTATTATCTATGAGGTCCCAAAAGCAACAAATTGTCCAACCCGTCAGCGGCCTGTCCCTTCTTTTGAACGGCCTCCCGGTGAGCAGATGGTGGTGCCTCCCTTATGAACCACTTTAGCGCTTGGGGAAATTACCTTCCATATGTATTAATATATATACATGTTAATAGTGTGTATCATACATGTGTATATTGTCCTATGATACATTCTATGATATATACATACAGTATGTATTCATATAATAATGCATATATTATGTTCTATATATATATCACATGTATATATTTATGAATACATACATATATATTATACATAATATATATATATATATTATACATAATATATATATATATATATATTATACATAATATATATATATATCATACATGCATCATATTATACATATATATATATTATCTGTATTTTTACTTTTCTTCTAAATATTATATATATATATATCATATCTATCATGAATCCTTCTTAGCCTAACATGGAACTCGCACATAAAACATTGCTATTCGATTTCCGAAAGGTAGTTGGTTTCAGCCCACTTCCTCACACGTTTGG